>TARA_R110002074_G_scaffold5143_6_pt1 | contig 37577 bp, 38 predicted proteins | sample TARA_R110002074 | Tara Oceans TARA_R110002074 (sample SAMEA4397215) | marine metagenome | biome: Polar Biome; feature: [MIX] marine epipelagic wind mixed layer (ENVO:01000061); material: water (ENVO:00002006), including particulate matter (ENVO:01000060) such as... | depth 10-100 m | reverse complement strand
TACCTACCATGCTTACTTTCAGTAAAGAATCGATTTGCATTTTGCTAGGTGTCGGCTGATGACCATGACCGTCATCAACAGAATGTTGTTCTTGTGCATATGAGGAAAAAGAGAACGCCATTAAAAGTGCGATAGCGCCAAACATTTTTTTCTTCTTCACTTTTATCTTATCTAAAGAGTCCGCTAAATCTCTAAAACGTGTTTTACCAAAAAACATAATTCCCATTAAACCTATATACAACAGAAAATAACCTATGTATGTAATCCAAGTACCCCAAAAATCATGATTTACCGATAACGTTGTTCCTTTTTCATCAGGATCAAAACCTGATTGAAAGAAACGATACCCTTCATGGTCTAATACATGATTCATGAAAATATCATAATCGAACGGACGTTCATCTTCTATTGTTACTCTACTCATGAAAGAAGCATAGCCTTTTTCTGTACCAGGATATTTTTCAGCAATAAAATCATTCAGTTTAATTCCGAAAGGTAATTCATAGACTTTTGAACCATAACGAACTGAAAAATCTAGCCCTCCAACTTTTATTTTCTCACTAAAATCTGACGGCCCCTTGCCTCCTAAAATTTTCACTTGTTTGGTTTCACCATTTGCCGAAACTTCAAGTATCATTGCATCTTGGTCAAATTTAGTTTTCTCAGCGTCAGAAATTTTGACGATACCATAAGAACCGCGAGTTAGTGAATCTGGCATTACAAATTGCATACCAGCAGTATTATAAAGCGAGCGTAATTGTAGAGGCTGTAAACTATCTTTTACTAACGTACCTTGAAATTGGTCTGCCATTCTCATAAAACTACCTTCGAACGGAGCAAAAATCTGATAAATTGAATCGGTAGTTTTTATATTAATGGCACCTTCTGTATTATTATTCAAAGCAAATAACACATTATGTATGCTTGCTACTTTACCATCTTCTAGATAATGTTCATGACGTTGACCATCACCAGCTTCTACAATTTTTAGGTAGTTCTTACCTTCGGGGTCTGGCAAAAGACCTTCTTTAGCGCCAGAGATAAAATCAATATAAGAAACTGTAAAATCTTTCTCATTAAAGTCTTCCTTCCAAGGTAAATTCGATTTTATGGCTTCAGGGGTAACAATCAAATTATCTTCTAATACCTTTCTACGTGGTTCTCCATCAATATCACCATCAACATATACCGTTAAAAAGGTTTTATCGGAATAAAACACCTTTTCTGTTTTTCCTTCGCGAATGGGCATCATCCCTTCAAAACTTATATATCGGGTTACAAAGGCACCAATAATAATTAGCACCCAAGAAAGGTGAAGAACAAGAACTGGCCATTTTTCTAATCGCAACAAACGATATCTAGAAATGTTTCCAAGAAAATTAATCATAAAGAATACCATTATGACTTCAAACCATAAGGCATTATAAATCCAAATACGAGCGGTTTCTGTGCTGTACCAACTTTCTATGAAAGTTCCGAATGCCATTGCAGTTGCAAAAACAATAAACAAAATAGACATTAAACGAGTAGAAAAGAATATTTTTTTGAACATTTCCGTCATTGAAGCAAGGCGTTGATTTTCAAGATGCAAAAATAAGGTCTTTTCATCATTTACGTGTGTCTTTTGTCGCTTTAAAACAACATAGAGACTGTTAATATTAATATAACACCACTACAATAAACTTTGTATTTTTGCCGCATGATATCGGTAGTAATAGTAGGAACAGGTAATGTAGCCCAAAATCTTTTTCAGGCTTTTGATAAAGAAGCCGATGTAGAGATAAAACAGGTACTAGGTAGAAATAAAAATCACTTAGCATTTGCCAAGGATAAAGTATCCATTAACACCGATTTTAATCAGATACCGTCAGCAGACATCTATATTTTAGCAGTATCAGATGATTCCATCGGTTTAGTAGCTGAAAAATTTAAAGATAGCAACGGGTTAATTGTCCATACATCAGGTGCAACATCTTTAGCGGTGTTAAATGATTGTAAACGAACTGGAATTTTTTATCCTCTACAGACATTCACAACGGGTAAAATCATTTCATTTGATGATATTCCTATATGTATTGAAGCGAAATCTAAAAAGGATCTTGAACTTTTACGGAATTTAGGAAAAACGCTAAGCAACACAGTCATTGAGGTAAATTCTGAACAACGAAAAATTTTACATGTAGCAGCAGTATTTGTAAACAATTTCACAAACTACATGTATACTATTGGTGCCGATATTTGCGCAGAAAACAATGTCGATTTTAAACTATTACTACCGTTAATAAAAGAAACTGCTGCTAAACTTGATGATTTAACTCCGTACCAATCACAGACAGGTCCGGCAAAACGTGGTGACCAAAGAACATTACATCAGCATTTACAATTAATTAAAAACACACATCAAAGGGAACTTTACACCCTATTAAGCAACGCAATTAAAGAGCAACATGGAAAAGAGTTATAAAGAGTATTTAAAAGACATTACAACATTCGTTTTTGATGTTGATGGGGTTTTTACAGATGGAAGTCTTTTAATTACAACCGATGGTGAAATGCTTCGTAAAATGAGTGTCAAAGATGGTTACGCATTAAAAGTTGCGCTTAATAAAGGATATAATGTATGCATAATTACTGGGGGCACAAATGAAGGAGTACGTAGTAGATTAAAGGCTCTTGGTGTAACAGATATTTATATGGGTGCCCACCATAAAATAGATGCTTTAGAGGAATATATGGACATCTACCATATAGAGGCTGAAAACATTTTATATATGGGCGATGACATACCAGATATTCCACCAATGAAATTAGTGGCTTTGGCTACGTGTCCTCAAAACGCGGTAGCTGAAGTAAAAAGTATAAGTAATTACATATCACATATTAATGGCGGTCATGGTTGTGTTCGTGATGTTATTGAACAAGTTTTAAAAGTTAAAGGTGATTGGATGAGTCACTTTAGCGCTGCAAACGACTAATTATGCTCAAAGAAAATCTGAAAGACTACACCTTAATTTTAGCTTCTGGGTCACCAAGAAGACATCAATTCTTTAAGGAAATGGAATTAGAGTTTGAGGTTCGTTTAAAACCGGTAGAAGAAATTTATCCATTCAATTTAAAAGCTGCTGAGATATCAGATTATTTGGCTAAATTAAAGGCAGAAGTTTTCAAAAACGACCTTGTAGAGAACGATATTCTGATAACTTCAGACACTGTTGTATGGCATAATAATGAGTCATTGGCAAAAGCTGAAGATGAAATTGCAGCTGATGTAATGCTTAAAAAATTATCTGGAGATTGGCATCAGGTAATTACTTCTGTTTGTTTTACTACAATCGAACGACAAATTGTATTTAACTCAATAACTGAAGTTAAATTCAAGAATTTAACGCACGAAGAAATTCGGTTTTATATTGAAAAATTTGCGCCTTTTGATAAAGCAGGTGCTTACGGAATTCAAGAGTGGATTGGATTAATCGGCATCGAAGAGATAAAAGGCTCTTATACTAATGTTGTTGGACTACCAACCCAATTAGTATATGAGACATTAACTAAGATGATAGCGTAAAAGACTCTAACACCAAAAACATTACGATTATGAAAAATCTAAAACTTCATTCAAGCCTATGCTTGATTTTCGGAATAGTATTGATACTAACCTCATGCAAAGAAAAATCTGTGGACAATAGTAAAACGTTGGCCTTAGATACTGTGGAAAAAGAAGCTCAAGCACCTAAAAGACAGCTGAATCAAGAATTCAAAGATTATTGGTACAATGGCACAGCAGAAATCACATCCTACTCATTAGAACAAGCTAGATATGGCGAAATAAGAGAAGGAAATGCTGTAATGATATTTGTTACCGAACCATTTTTACCTGGCTTACAGGTAAAAGCAGATACTAAGGATAGTAGTAATATTCCCGTACTTAAACTTAATGCTACTAAAAATTATATCACAGGAATTTACCCTTATTCGATTATGACGAGTAGTTTTTATCCTGTATATGATAATCAACACGCGCTAAAAGTTTCATTTTCTTCTCAAGAATGGTGTGGTCATGTTTATGCCCAATTGAACAACAGGAATGATTTTGAAATTATGTCACACTCTTATTTTGGTTCTGAAGCAGACCAAGATTACCATTTAAGTAAAGCTAATCTTGAAAATGAAATTTGGAATAAAATTAGAATCAATCCTGAAGATTTACCTATTGGCGAATTGACAATGATTCCTTCTTTAGAGTTTATTAGGCTATCACATCAAGAGCTTAAAGCGTACAAAGCAATAACTAACTTAACGGAAGCTGATGGTTTAAACACCTATGAAATTACCTATCCGGATTTAGAACGTAACCTAAAAATTAATTTTCGAAGTGAATTTCCTTACACGATTGAAAGTTGGGTAGATACTTATAAAGATGGTTTTGGAGAAAAAGCAAAAGCATTATCTTCAAAAGCAACAATAATTAACAGGATTACAACACCCTATTGGCAACAAAACTCGAATAAGGATTTATCTTTGCGTGACAGTTTAGGATTATAATTTTATGAAAAACTTTATTGCCAATCATCACAATGAGCTCATCTATAGCCTTATTGTATTTATCATTATTCTTATTTTAAAATTTCTTTTTACTACAGCAGTAAAAAAGGTGAGTAAAATTAGCGACTACAATCCTGTACGCACAAATTTAATTATCAAATTCATAAACTTTGCGCTTACCGTTATTGCTGTAGGAGCACTTACTTTAGTTTGGAGTGTAAACTATAAAGAATTAGGGGTAATGCTATCTTCAGTCTTTGCGGTAATAGGTGTTGCTCTATTCGCGCAATGGTCTATTTTAAGCAATATTACAGCCGGTGTTATCATTTTCTTTTCATTTCCATTTAAAATAGGAAACACCATTCGAATTTTAGACAAAGAACTTGCCGACCCAAATAACTCAGACCTAGATACTTTCGTTATTGAAGATATTAGAGCTTTTCATCTTCATTTAAGAAGAAATAATGGCGAGATTCTTACCTATCCAAATAACTTGGTACTGCAAAAAGGTGTTATTTTAATCTCAACCTATCAACAAGGTGAATTTATAAATACCGAGGAAGACGAAGAACAAACGATGTGATTTTGTTAAAGAAGTCGTAAAAAAGCACTGTTAGGTACTAATCTTATTATATTTGGATGTACTACCAAAACCATCCAAAAATGCGCCAAGTATTAGGGTTAATAACCTGTTGCCTAATTGTATTTAATACTCTTACTTCTCAAGCACCAAAAAATAGTTCACCCGCAGATATCTATCATTCTATTGAAAAATTAAACTTTTTAGGTTCTGCATTATATATAGCTGCTCACCCAGATGATGAGAATACTCGGTTAATTTCTTTTTTATCAAATAATAGCAAGGCAAGAACAGGGTATCTGTCATTAACAAGAGGTGATGGAGGTCAAAATTTAATTGGACCAGAATTACGTGAGCTTTTAGGTGTTTTAAGAACTCAAGAATTACTTGCCGCTAGACGTGTAGATGGTGGCGAACAATTTTTTACTCGAGCAAACGATTTTGGATATTCTAAACACCCAAGTGAAACTCTCGAAATCTGGAATAAAGAAGCCATTTTAGGAGATGTTGTAAAAGCAATTCGAAAATTCAAACCAGATATAATTATCAATCGATTTGACCATAGAACGGCTGGCAGCACGCATGGTCATCACACATCTTCAGCTATGTTGAGCTATGAAGCATTTGACCTCGCTAATAATGCAAATGCATATCCAAATCAATTAAAAACTACTAGTACATGGCAGCCAAAACGTTTGTTTTTCAATACTTCATGGTGGTTTTATGGTAGTGAAGAGAATTTTGAAAAAGCCGACAAATCTAATATGTTGAATATGGATATTGGTGTTTACTACCCTATGTTAGGTATGTCGAATAATGAAATTGCTTCAATAGCGAGTAGTCAACATTTATGTCAAGGTTTTGGAAGATTAAATTCAAGAGGCTCGGAAAATGAATATATTGAATTATTAAAAGGTGATTTACCAAAGGACAAAAACAATATTTTCGATGGAATAGATACTAGTTGGTCTAGAATTGAAGGCGGCAAGGCTATTGGCGAAATTCTATATGGTGTGCAGAACAATTTTAATTTTAAAAATCCATCGACTCACTTACCCGCATTACTAAAAGCTTACCAATTATTACAAAAAACCACAGATGACCATTGGAAAGAGCTTAAAACAAAAGAATTAACGAATGTTATAACAGCCATTTCTGGTCTGTACTTAGAAGCTTTTACAGAAAAACCATATGCAAACCCGGCTGAATCTATTGATGTTCAAATACAAGCTTTAAATCGAAGCAACGTATATGTCAAAATAAAATCTGTTTTCATTAATAACCAAGACATAACTATTAATGATATTGCTTTAAAAAATAATGAGTCTTATAAAAAAACAGTACTACTAAATATACCTTCATCTACTGACTTTACGAGTCCATATTGGCTAATGGAGAAAGGAACACTTGGCACATATACCGTAAATAATAGTGACTTAATTGGAAAGCCAGAAACACCTAGGGCTTTTGAAACAACATTTAATTTAGATTATAATGGTATTATTATACCTGTAAACAAAGCTGTTATTTATAAATATGCCAAACCCGAAAAAGGAGAAATATATCAACCTTTTGAAATAATACCTGAGGCTACTGCTAGTTTTGCTGATAAAGTTTTAATTTTTGCGGACGCTTCGTCTAAAAGAATTCCAGTTATTATTAAAGCACACCATGATAGTATTTCTGGCACTATAGAATTAAAACATGGCTCAGAATGGCAAGTAGACAAAGTATCACAACCTTTTTTCATTGCAAAAAAAGGAGATGAAAAAACGGTTTATTTCAACTTAAGCCCGCCTTCTTTAGAAAATGAAAGTGCTATTTTCCCTATTATAAAATTAAATGGCAAAGAAATTAACAAAGAACTAGTAACAATAGATTATGACCATGTTCCTACCCAAACAATTCTTTTACCCTCAGAGGCAAAAGTAGTTCGATTGAACATACAGAAGGCAGGGGAAAATATTGGTTATATTATGGGTGCTGGTGACGAAGTTCCAACTAGTTTAGAGCAAATTGGTTATAATGTTCAAATAATTGACCCAACTACAATTACGGCAGAATCATTGGCAAAATATGATGCCGTAGTTTTAGGAATACGTGCTTACAATGTTGTTGACGAATTAAAATTCAAGCAACGATTTATATTAGATTATGCTAAAAATGGTGGCACCGTTATTGTGCAATATAATACAGCAAGTAGATGGGGTAGTCAATTTGATAATATAGCTCCGTATGAACTAGAAATTTCTAGAGATCGTGTTACAAATGAAAATTCTGATGTTGAAATTATTGCCAAAGAAAATTCATTAGTAAATTTCCCTAACAAAATAAATCAAGATGATTTTAAAGGGTGGGTTCAAGAAAGAGGATTATACTTCCCGAATAAATGGAGTTCAGAGTTCACTCCTATTTTGAGCATGCACGATAAAGACGAAGAAGTAACAAAAGGTAGCCTATTAATTGCCGCTTACGGAAAGGGAAACTATATTTATACCGGACTTAGTTTTTTTAGGGAATTGCCAGTAGGGGTACCTGGAGCTTATAAATTATTCTCCAACATGCTTTCTGTAGGTAAAGATAAAGTTGAGATTAAAGAGAAAATAAAAGGATGAAAACAGACCATGACGAAAATACCACTTGGAAAAAAGAGTACACTATCCTACTGGTGCTCAATTTAATATATATCCTTATTTTCTATTACATTATGACATCATTCAACTAATATGAAAGAATTAGATTGGATTATTCTGGCCAGCACCTTGATCTTTATAGTTATATATGGAGTTTGGAAAACCAAGGGAAGTAAAAATGTAGACGATTACGTGCGTGGTGGTAACAACTCTAAATGGTGGACCATTGGTTTATCTGTAATGGCTACCCAAGCTAGTGCAATCACATTTTTATCGACACCAGGCCAAGCTTTTCATGATGGAATGGGCTTTGTTCAATTTTACTTTGGCCTTCCTTTCGCAATGATTATTATTTGTATTGTGTTCATTCCCATGTACTATAGAATGAAAGTATACACGGCCTACGAATTTCTTGAAAATAGATTTGACCTTAAAACAAGATCCTTAACGGCTATTTTATTTTTAACACAAAGAGGATTGGCTGCCGGTATTACCATATTTGCACCGTCCATAATTCTTTCCGCTATATTAGGATGGGATTTAAGAACCCTCAATGTTATCATCGGAACTTTGGTCATTATTTATACCGTTTCAGGTGGTACCAAAGCGGTAAGTGTCACCCAAAAACAACAGATGTTCATCATTATGACCGGTATGTTCATCACCTTCTTTTTTATATTGGGTTACCTTCCTTCAGATATCACCTTTAGTAAAGCAATGAAAATAGCTGGTGCTAGTAATAAACTAGAAATTCTAAATTTCGATTTCAACACTTCCAGCCGATATACCTTTTGGAGCGGAATTACTGGAGGATTATTTTTATTTCTAGCCTATTTTGGCACAGATCAAAGTCAGGTACAGCGCTATTTATCAGGTAAGTCTATACGAGAAAGTCAATTAGGACTTGTTTTTAATGCAATTTTTAAGATTCCCATGCAGTTTTTTATTCTACTGGTAGGTGTAATGGTATTTGTGTTTTACCAATATAATCCATCTCCTTTGAATTTTAATCCATCAGCAACAAAAGCCGTAATGGAGTCTCCTTATTCAAATGATTACAGGCTTTTGCAAGAAGGGCAAATTGCTTTAGAAGCTGAGAAAAGAATTGCTCAAAATAAGTTTTCCTCTGCATTGGAAATAAAGGAATATTCAGCGGTTGAAGAAGCTAAAATGCAAATTATTCTAATCAATCAGAAAGATAGTATTAATCGTATCGCGGCAAAATCACTAATTAGTCAAGCGAGTGAAGTGGTAGAAACAAATGATAAGGATTATGTCTTTATACATTTCATACTAAATAATTTACCAACTGGTTTAGTTGGGTTATTGCTAGCGGTTATTTTTTCTGCAGCAATGTCCTCCACCGCATCCGAACTAAATGCACTTGGAACCGTTACCGCTTTAGATCTTTATAAGCGTAATATAAAAGGAAAATTTACAGAGGCCCATTATGTTAAAGCATCGAAGTACTTTACCCTATTGTGGGGCATCGTGGCCATTTTCATAGCCAGTATTGCCAATCTTTTTGATAATTTAATACAGTTGGTAAATATCATAGGTAGTATCTTTTATGGTAATGTATTAGGCATTTTTCTAATAGCTTTCTTTTTTAAATTCATAAAAGGAAATGCCGTATTCTTTGCTGCTATAGTTACACAAATCATAATCTGTATCATTTATTATTACTTAATTCACATTTACCCTTCTGGTCAAGAAAAACTGGGTTATTTATGGCTAAACTTTATTGGGGCCGCTATGGTAATACTTATTTCATTTGTATTTGAAGCGTTTGATAGAATGTTAAAAAAACCACTTCCTACAATCTAAAAACCAATATATTTTACATAACCTTAAATGGTAGATAAAACAATTATATCCTTTTTTAAAGAAAATTATAACGATAACCCCCTTATTATTAAAGCTCCAGGTCGTATAAATCTAATTGGAGAGCATACCGATTATAATAAAGGCTTAGTATTACCCGCATCTATAGAAAAAGGTATTTATTTTGCAGTTTCAGCCAATAATTCAGAAACAATTAGAATTGAAGCATTTTTATCACAACCCGAAAAAATTGAGTTTGCACTAAATGGTACTCATAAAGAATTCAACTCTTTTTGGGGAAATTATTTTAAGGCAATTATAGAAATCCTTAATTCAAAAAATTACCCTTTAAAAGGGATGGATTGTGTTTTTGGCGGTGATATTCCTATAGGATCAGGACTTTCATCATCTGCTGCGCTCTGTTGTGGATTTATTTATGCTATTACCAAGATTTCAGGAAAGGAGCTAGCTAGAGAAGAAATTGCGCTTGTTGCACAAAAGGCAGAGCATAAAATTGGATTGAATTGTGGTTTAATGGATCAATACGCTGTTCTCTTCGGAAAAAAAGGAAATGCATTTTTCCTAGACTGTAATGACCTAACCCATAGCTACATACCAATAAACTTAAATGGCTACAGCTGGGTATTAGTTAACTCTAATATAAAACACAACCTTGCAGTCGATTCAGAATATAATAAAAGACGAATTTCTTGTGAGAATATAGTTAAAGAAGTGAAACTCACGAAACCAGAAGTTGAATCACTACGTGATGTTTCTTTAGAAGACTTAAATAAAATATCAGATAAAGTTGATGCTATTGATGTAAAAAGGGCAAAATATATAATTGAAGAAAATGAGCGAGTTCGTCGAATGATGAAAGCCTTAATAAAAGGTGACGCACAAGAAGTAGGAAACATATTAAAAGAAGGCCATTGGGCAATGTCTACCCATTATGAAATAACTACACCAGAATTAGACGCTCTTGTAAAAATTGGTGAAGATTTAGAAGGTGTTCTTGGTTCAAGAATGATGGGTGGTGGATTTGGAGGCTGCACAATTAACCTAATTCAGACCTCTAAATTAGAATCGAGCATTTCTTCTTTACTTAAAGCTTATAAAAGTCAAACAAATATTGATGCAGAATATTACCATTTAGAAATTGATGATGGTGTAAAGGTGTATACCTAATATTTAAATGTTTTAAAAATAAAAAGTCCGTGTATTGTTTACACGGACTTTTTTACTTTGTTGAAAATGCTAATTAATTAGATCCCCACTCTTTTAATGAATCATTATTCATTTTAATGTAGTCATCATTGCCTGCTTCAGTAGCTCCTGCTAAAGATTTCTTAGCAGCTTCAATTGCTCCTTTTTTATCACCTGCTTTTGCTAAAATTAAAGACTGTTGTCTAAGCTGCCAAAATGCTGGTTTCTCAGTCATTGACATTGCTTTATTCATCCATTCTTTTGCCTTATTTATATCTTTACCCTCGCTTGAGTAGTACACTGCTGCAGCATAATAATCATCTGCAGTTGGTCCGTTCAAAGCTTTATCGATACTTTTCATAACAGTAGCATCAGTAGGAACAGTGAATGGTACCGCTACATATGTATTTGCCCAAATAATTCCAATACTAGCTCCATTACTCATTACATCATCAACAGTAATAGTAAAAGTTTCAACCGGCATATCCATTTTGTATACAGGAACATTTACTTGTGCAACAACTTTACTTTCTTCCCATTTACTTGGTGTACCACCACCTACGATATCAGTATAAAAGAACACATCCCAAGTAGAAGCACCTGGCTTTGTGAAAATAGAATAAGTACCTGCTTTCACCTCTTTACCACCAATAGAAACATCAGTATCAAAAGTGATTTTAGTATAGGCATTAGCTCCAGTACGCCATAATTTATCAAAGGGAACAAGGTTACCATATACTTCTCTTCCTCTCATATTAGGGCGAGAGTAATCAATCATAACTTCCGTCAAACCTACCGTTTGCATCAATTTAGCGGATGGACTTGGGGCAGGTGTATTTATTTGTGCTTCAACACTTATAGAAGCAACAATTGCCATTAAAAAAAGTACTACTTTGTTCATAATTTTTATTGATTAGTTTATAATAACAAAACTACTTATAAACATACTTGAGAAATGTTAATAAATTCCTAAATACCTGAAGATCTTACTATTGATAAACAGCAAAAGGTTTCGCAATTATTCCATCCTCAAGATATAAGGCCAAATAGTAGATTGAAGATTCTAAATGTTGAGATATGGTTCCATTCTTTTCAATATCCCCAGTATTGCGCCAAACTTGTCTACCCGAAACATCATAAATAACTTGAGCATGAATCTCCTTATTAGTTGACAGAGAATAGTGATATTGGTTTGTAGAGTTGTCTTTAAAAATAACCAGCATATTATTTACTTCTCGATTTTCTGGATTAGGAGTTTCAGGCTCCTCAGGAACTTCGGGCTCTTCAGGAATTTCAGGATCATTCTCGAAAATTTGAAAAGAAAACAATCTTGATATTGATTCAATTGTAGGACTTTGTCTAGAATAATATTCGGATGTGAAAAAGTAATTGTTTGAATTGATTTGGGTTATTCCTTCAGTTTGAACGAAATTTAATCCGAGATTTTGTTGCATATACCCTTCAAAAGGAGATTCTAAATTAAAATCTTCGACAATACCAATAAAAGGACTCAAAATAGTTGAGTATCCTAAAAGTACCAACCTATTGGTTGTTACATCATAAGTGACATCAGTAACAAGGCCAACGTCTGCAATGGCTCCTACCCTATTTGCTATATGTACTCCAGGAGATATTGGTAGCGTATAGGCAACAGAACCAAAAGATTTCCATTGTTTGGTTAATACAACAAACTGATTGTTTATTATAAAAAAAGCTTCAGCATCCCAATCACTATTTCCGTTATTGGTGAAATCTACTTGGTCTTCATAAGAAAAGTTAATTGTAGTGGCTTCAACAGCGTCAAAGGATATTAAATCTTCCTTAGAAACTCGATGTATCGCTAAATCTATACGTGTACCTAAATTATTACCAAAATCACCTATATATATAAATTCTTCATCTTGCGTAATTGCTTCCCAATCTATATTATCAATATTAGAAATAGTAATTCTTCTTTTAATAGATAAGTCTAATGTATCTAACTCATATAAAATGGGTTCATTACCAGAATCATTATGCGTAATTAGACTCTCATTAAAATAAATCAACCCCGAAGTTTCAAAAACTTCATCAGGAAGCTGCCCACGGGTTTGCAGATTCTCTTGTGCCTGCAGACTCATCGTTAAAAAGAAGAGCAAGGCAAAACTTAGCTTTTGAATGTAATTTTTCATAACTGTCAAATAAACTACAAAAAAGATAAATACGTATACATAAGCGACCTAAATATATTTTATTCGATAAAGTCTATAATTAGAGAACTATCTAAAGTTAAATTTAAATTTTGTTTAACTAAAAATAATAATAGTTAAACAAAATTTGGTTTTATATTTGTTGAAATTTAAAATATGAAACTTTATCAACTACATTCTAAACAAGCTTTACCCATATCAAAGAAAGAAGCTTGGGATTTTCTATCTAATCCGGCGAATTTAAAAGTTATAACACCTGAGCATATGGGTTTTCATATTTTATCTGGAGCAGATAGACCTATGTTTCCTGGCCAAATTATACAATATAAAGTTTCACCCTTTTCTGGTTATACCACTAAATGGGTAACCGAAATAACTCATGTTAACGAAGGTAATTACTTTGTAGATGAGCAACGGTTCGGCCCTTATGCTCTTTGGCATCATAAACACTTTATAAAAGAAATTACCGGTGGTGTAGAAATGGAAGACATTATAGATTATAAAATTCCTTTTGGCATTTTAGGACAATTAGCTCACCCAATTATTGTGAAAAAACAGCTAGTCGATATTTTTAAATATCGGGAACAAAAACTTATTAAACTTTATGGTACAATTAAAAATGTTCCAAATGAACTAACCTTAAAATCTTTTTAAATGAAAAATATACTCCTCATTGGCGGTTCACACGGTATTGGTCTTTCTATCGTTAGAGAACTTCAAGAAACACATAAATTATTCATTGCCTCTCGTACAGATGAAACGTTGTCACATAATAATATTGTACATATAGAATTTGATGCAACCAAAGACGAATTAGATGTAACTAAACTTCCAGAAAAGTTAGATGGATTCGTTTATTGTCCGGGCAGTATAAATCTAAAACCATTTAAAATGATGGGGCTAGACACTTTTAAGGAAGATATGGAGCTCAATTTCTTTTCATTGGTAAAAGTGGTAAAAACAATAATATCTAAAATGGAAGAAGGCTCTAGTATGGTCTACTTTAGTACCATTGCTGTCGGTACCGGCATGCCTTTTCATACAAGTGTAGCTGCCGCAAAAGGCGCAATTGAAGGTTTTGCAAAGTCTATGGCAGCAGAATATGCCCCAAAAATTAGAGTTAACGTAATAGCCCCTTCATTAGTTGATACTTCTTTAGCAAAAAGATTATTAAACAACGATAAGAAAAGAGAAATGATGAATGAACGTCATCCTCTAAAAAGGGTAGGTAATTCAGAAGACATTGCCAATAGTGCCGTATTTTTATTGAGTGATAAAAGTGCATGGATTACAGGTCAGATTATTGGTGTTGATGGTGGTCTTTCTACATTAAACATAAACTAAATGTCAAAAAAAGAGATATCGATTTTCTGGTTTAGAAGAGATCTAAGGTTAGATGATAATGTAGGATTTTTAGAAGCACTAAAAAGTGGCTATCCAGTGCTGCCCGTTTTCATTTTTGATAAAGAAATATTGTCGAAACTACCAAAAGATGACGCTCGTGTAACTTTTCTCTTTAACACGTTACAGGAAATGCGCAAACAACTTCAAGTGGAAAACGATAGTTCTTTAGCAATGTTCTACGGCAAGCCAATTGATGTTTTAAAAAATATTTCTGAAGAATATTCGGTGAAAAATATCTTTACAAATAGAGATTATGAACCTTACGCAAAAGAAAGAGATACCCAGATAGCATCATTTTCTTTAGAAAAAACTATAGCATTCAATACATTCAAAGATCAAGTGATTTTTGAGAAATCGGATATTGTTAAAGGTGATGGAGACCCTTATGTAGTATACACGCCATATAAAAACAAATGGAAAGAGAATTTTGACGCAGATAATGATTTAAAGATTCATTATACTAGTCAATTCCTTTCTAATTTATTAAAAAACATACATCTTCCAAACTTGACTTTAAGCGACATTGGTTTTACCAAATCTGATATTGAAATACCAGAATATAACGTAACACCAACGCTAATAGATAATTATGAGGACACACGTAATTTTCCTGCTAAAGAAAATGGAACATCTCACTTAGGTCCACATTTACGTTTCGGTACAGTTTCTGTTCGAAAAATGATGAAAAAGGCTATTGCAGAAGATAATGAAGTGTTCTGGAGCGAGTTAATTTGGAGAGAATTCTTTATGTCAATCTTGTGGCATTTTCCTCATACGGTGAATCATTCTTTTAGGGCTAAATATGATCGTATTGATTGGAGAAATAATGAAGACGAATTTGAAAAATGGAAAAAGGGAGAGACAGGCTATTTGTTGGTCGATGCAGGTATGCGAGAAATGAATACTACAGGATACATGCATAATAGAGTTCGTATGCTCGTAGCGAGTTTTCTTTGCAAACATTTGTTGATAGACTGGCGATGGGGAGAAACTTATTTTGCCGAAAAGCTATTAGATTACGAAATGAGCTCAAATGTAGGAAATTGGCAATGGGCTGCTGGCAGCGGTGTTGATGCTGCGCCTTATTTTAGAATTTTCAACCCAATGACTCAGGTCGATAAATTTGATAAGAATAAAGAATATATTAAAAAATGGATACCAGAATATAATACTGATAAATATCCAGATAAAATGGTTGACCATAAAATGGCTAGAGAGCGATGTTTAGAAACCTACAAACAGGCTTTAAGCTAGCCTTTATTTTGCCAGTTGTCTTTCCAGTTCTTGTTGGTTTACTATTCTTCTTTTAAGCATATTCACATAACGTAATCCTTCCTTGTTGCCATAATCGGCGTAGGCTTTTGATGCGTATTCAATCGCTTTATTCAGGTTTCCGTTAATTTCATTGCTAATTGCCATATTGTAATAGGCTCTACCTGCTACTTTTAAATTAGAATTGTTTAATTCTGCATTCCATAATTCGGCAGCACCGTCCCAGTTTCCAGTTTGTGCGCGTCTTTTTGCGATTTTAAAATTAGAGCTTCCTCTTACAAAGTAATCTCTTGCAATACGAATACGTTCTGGTTTCGTATAAGAAGCATAGTTAGAACCTAAATTGGTACTTACATCTAATACTGCCTCTTTTCTACCAATTACAGCCTCTAAAGCCTTTATTGGGTTTATTCCTTCCCCATTAGAATAGACCTGATTATTTGAAATATATTCATCTATGATAATCCTATTTGCTGGATCATACACTCGCCATCCATTTTTTATAGCGGTATTTATGTTAATTCTATGCCCAGGTAATTCTGCAATAATTCCTAAATTATTAGGCATCCTTACCATAGTTATTTCATAATCTGCGGCAGTATCTGTGTCATAAAATTCGAGAGAAAACAAAATATCAACTTCATTCTCCTTACATATCTGATCTATAATTTCCCATGAAAGAGCTGAAGGAAAAACACCTAAACCTTTTTCAAAATCTTTTTGACCCTCAATTATTTTAACTGTTTCAAAACGATTATCACGCTCTAGTTCATAACTCAGCCCTAGAATTGTATTTTGTGCTCCTTCCTTATCTAGATTAAGTCCTTCTAAGGATAAAATCTTATCTATTTTATCGGCTACTTTATTTTTTTCAGAAGCTGTGCTCCTATTTATAATACCAATACTGGCCACGTCTGATGGTATTGAAACCTGAGCTGGTTGGGTTATTCCCATCGTTAGCCTATTTGTTGAACTACAGGCAATAATTGAAAAAAATAGGATAGTTATAAGTAATTTGAAAACTAGGTTTTTCATAATTCAAATATTTTTAGACATAACGATTTGATTATTAACGAAAAATGAGGTTTAAAATTATATTAATCGTAAGTTTTCATTCGATTCATATTAAAACAAATATTATTTGAATCCAATATTCTATGCGTATTGATAACACCCTTTTGTTGTAAACCAGTAACTTTAATTAAACAGTGTAAATTGGTATATTTACTATGATTTTTTAAAAACCCTCTACTTCTATAACGAATTAGAGAAAATTAATAACCAACACTACCTAAAATGAAAAAAACATTATTATTGGCCCTCTGTTTGTGCATGAGTGCTTCAGTTTTTTCTCAAAAAATGAGCAAGGACAAAAATCTATTAATTTCTTCTATTGAAAAACATAAAGAAGAACTTATTAAAATAAGTGATTCTATTTGGGCATTGGCAGAAACTGCTTTCAACGAAACAGAGTCTTCTAGAATTTTAGCTGATTATGCGGAAAAAAACGGACTAAAAGTTACTAGAGGAGTTGCTGATATACCAACAGCATTCACGGCTACTTATGGCTCTGGAAGTCCTGTGATTAGTATTCTAGGTGAATTTGATGCTCTACCTGGTATATCACAAAAAACATCACCTATAAAAGAACCATTTAAAGAAGGAGCAGCTGGTCATGGTTGTGGTCATAACATGTTTGGTACTGCAAGTCTTGGTTCAGCAATTGCTATAAAAGAGTTAATGGATGCTGGAAAGATTACCGGTACTGTAAAATTCTTAGGAACACCAGCAGAAGAAAAATACTTTGCAAAAGTATGGATGGTAAAAGCTGGTCTTTGGGATGATGTTGATGTAAATGTAAGTTGGCATCCATCTGCAAGTATAGAAGCAGATGTTCAAAGCGGATTATCTCTGATTGATTTTATTGTTGAATTTTACGGCCAATCTGCACATGCCTCTATGGATCCTTGGAATGGTCGCAGTGCTGCTGATGCTTTAGAATTATATACAACAGGAATTAACTACTACAGAGAGCACATTTTACCTACCTCACGTATACATTACCATATACAGGATGCCGGAAAGGTAGTAAATGTAGTTCCAGATTACGCAAAACTTTGGGTTCGTGTTAGAGACCCTAAGAGGTCTAAAATGCTACCAACTTATGAGCGTGTAAAAGCAATGGCAGAAGGAGCGGCAATTATGGCTAATGTAGATTATAAGATATCATTAGTTTCTGGGATCTACGAAACCTTAGTAAACCGTTCTGGTGGAGAAATAATGCAGAACAACCTTGAACTACTAGGGCCCATTAGCTATACGGAAGAAGAGAATACATTTGGCAAAGCCATTCAAAAAGCTACAGGTAAACCTGAAGTTGGTATGGATGGTAATGTGCATCCGTTAAAAGAAACAGAAGAAAACCCAGGTGGAGGCTCTACCGATGTGGGTGATGTAAGTTGGAATGTTCCTAATATTAATTTGGGTGTTTCCGTTGCACCAAAAGATACACCATGGCATTCATGGGCAGTTGTAGCTTGTGGCGGTATGTCTATTGGGCATAAAGGTATGATTCATGCATCAAAAGCAATGTCTATGACGATGTTAGATCTTTTCCAAAATCCGAAATTAGTCTCAAAAGTAAAAGAGGAATACAAAACGCGAAAAGGTGATGAAGTTTATGAACCAATGATAGATGGTCCACCGCCATTAAATGATAAATAATAGAGCAAATAAAAAGAAGCTATCTTAATCGATAGCTTCTTTTATTTTTGAGTACCTTGAAAGTTCAAAAAATCACATATTTAAAATGAAAAAAATAGTATTACTATTAGTTTTAATTTCGGGTTCAATCGTATCTGCACAATCTTTTGATTTTCAATATGACCATTATTCATTTATTGTAAAAGATTTAAATAAAGTAGGAGCATTTTATAAAAATGTTTTGAATCTAAAGGAGATTCCACATCCATCAGCACCATCAGGGTTTAAATGGTTTGTAATACAAGGAAATTCACAATTACATTTAATTGGCAAAGATAGTGTTGCAATGGAGCATAGTAAAAGCGTTCATCTATGCTTAGCAACTCAGAAATTAGATGAGCTAATCACATATCTTGAAGAGAATAAAATTACGTATTGGGATTGGCCAGGTAAAGAGAATTCTGTAACCTTAAGGGCAGATGGTGTTCGTCAAATCTACCTTAAAGACCCAGAGAATAATTGGGTGGAAATCAATAATGCAGTACATTAATTTTTATCACATTTTAAATTTCAGCGCATCATGAAAGATGAAATTAAAAAAATATTCAAATTAGATTTTCCATGGCAAACACAAGATCCATTTCTATTTTGTGTTTATCATCTAGATCACTACCCAAAAGGTAATGGAAAACTTGGTCCTGCTGATTTTTTACAAGGAAGAAATCTTGGAAATGATTTTACGGTAAAAGATGGCTGGCGAATGTATCATGGAACATCCATACCTGGTTTTCCTGCACATCCACATCGTGGATTTGAAACCATAACCATTGCAAATAAAGGATTCTGTGACCACTCAGATTCCCTTGGTGCCGCTGGTCGATTTGGTGAAGGAGATGTACAATGGATGACAGCAGGTAGCGGCGTACAACACGCTGAAATGTTTCCATTGATAAATACCGATAAGGAAAATACATTAGAGCTTTTTCAAATATGGTTGAACCTACCGCAAAAAAATAAGTTTGTTGACCCGCATTTTAAAATGCTTTGGCACGAAGATATACCTGTATTAGATTTAAAAGAAAGTACTGTAAAAATTATCGCAGGATATTTCAACACCAATAGCGCTCCAAAACCAGCACCAGATTCTTGGGCTGCAGAAAACGAGAATGAAGTCGCTGTTTGGCTTATTCATATACAAGTTGAAGGGACGATTACATTACCAAAAGCAGAGAAAGGCGCTATTAGGACGATATACTTTTACGAAGGCAGTACTATCGAAATTTCAGGCAAAAGTATTCAACTAAATCATGGAATAGAAGTAGATGCATCTAAAGAAATAAAGTTAAGTGCTAGTGACAAAGAAGCAAAAGTATTAATTCTACAAGGTAAACCAATAAATGAACCTGTTGCCAAATATGGCCCATTTGTAATGAACACCGATGAAGAATTACAAAATGCAATGGATGAATTTAGACGAACACAATTCGGTGGCTGGCCTTGGAGATACCCCGACAATGTTCATGAAATAAACCGTGGTAGATTTGCAAAATATCCTGACGGAACTGTAATTGAAAAGTAAATGCTTGAAACAATTCGTTTAATCTGTGATAGTGGTCTAATAATTCTAATATGGATTGTACAGCTAATTATTTATCCTAGTTTCTCATATTATAAACATGAAGACCTATTTAAATGGCACAAAACATACACTAAAAGAATTGCTATTATAGTAATTCCTTTAATGTTTGGACAGTTGTTAGCAACCAGCTTACAATTATATCTCAATCAAGACTTTTATACGATTACAAGTAGTTTATTAGTAATCTGCGTATGGCTTTCTACATTTTTACAATTTGTACCATTGCATTCAAATATCAATAATAGAAATGATGTTGAAGTTTCTATTAAAAAGTTAAAACTCCATAATTGGTTACGAACCGTATTATGGAGTTTTATTTTTATAGTAACGTGTTACTATAAATTTAAGACCTTATAATTTTAGCGCCAATAGCACGTAATCTTTCATCTATATTTTCATAACCACGATCAATCTGCTCAATATTATGAATGGTAGAAGTACCTTTTGCAGACAAGGCTGCAATCAATAAAGATACACCAGCTCTAATATCTGGTGAAGTCATTGTAGTTGCCTTCAAGGTTGATTTAAAGTCGTGACCAATAACAGTCGCCCTATGGGGGTCACATAGTATAACCTTAGCTCCCATATCTAGTAATTTATCCACGAAAAATAAACGACTTTCAAACATTTTTTGATGAATAAGTACTTCACCTCTTGCTTGTGTCGCAACCACTAACATAATACTTAATATATCTGGTGTTAATCCTGGCCAAGGTGCATCTGCGATTGTTAAAATAGATCCATCTATATAATTTTGAATTTCATATCCATCTTTATGAATAGGAATATGAATATCGTCTCCTTTTCGTTCTACCGTAATTCCTAATTTTCTAAATACAGAAGGAATTTGACCTAAATCGTCCCAACTAACATCTTTAATAGTTAGTTCACTTTTTGTCATAGCCGCTAAACCGATCCAGCTACCAATTTCAATCATATCAGGAAGCATTCTGTGTTCAGTTCCACCTAATTTATCGACACCGTCAATAACCAAAAGATTAGATCCTACCCCAGATATCTTAGCCCCCATTCTAATCAGCATTTTACACAATTGCTGTAAATAGGGCTCACATGCTGCATTGTAAATAGTAGTTTGACCTTCAGCCAAAACAGCTGCCATTACAATATTAGCAGTACCGGTTACTGAAGCTTCATCGAGCAACATGTAGGTGCCAATCAATTTCTCAGCTTCAACACCGTAAAAATATTCTTCTTTATTGTAACGAAATTTAGCGCCTAATTTTATAAATCCTTCGAAGTGGGTATCTAACCGTCTTCTACCAATTTTATCACCACCTGGCTTTGGAATGTATCCTTTACCGAAACGTGCCAATAATGGTCCAACCAGCATTATAGACCCTCTGAGACCTCTACCGTCTTGTTTAAATTGGTCAGACTGTAAATAATCCATGTTAATATCGTCTGCCTTAAACGTGTAAGAGCCTTTGCCTTTCTTCTGAATTTTTACACCTAAATCCTCTAAAAGGGATATAAGTTTGTTAACATCAACGATATCTGGAATGTTGTTGATTGTTATTTTTTCATCTGTAAGTAGTACGGCGCAAAGTATTTGAAGTGCTTCGTTCTTTGCCCCTTGAGGTGTTATTTCACCAGATAATTGGTGACCTCCTTCAATTTTGAATGTTCCCATCTAGAGAAGTGGAAATTTAATAGCGTTTCTTACCGCGGTTATTATTATTTCTTTGATTTTTCTTTCCTGTGCTAGCAGATCTAGGTGTTTTAGCCACACGGTTCTTAAGAAACTGACCACTGTCAGTTAAACTTTCACCTTCAGCCGCTAAATCTATTCGACCATCACTTAAATCATATAAATGCTTGAAAATGGCTTTATCATCGACAACATCTTTATTCCAATTTAAGTAGCATTTTTTCATGTGGTTAGCAATAGCATACTCCAAACCAGAACGCTTATCGCCTTTCTCCCATTCAACAGCAACATCAACCATACGTTTAATATTATTACCGTAAAATCGATATTTTGGAAAATTCTGAGGATATTCTAAAGGTTCAGGTCTTTGTCTTAAAATCTCTTTTGAAGTAATAGGGAACGGTGATTCTACATCCAATTTAAAATCGGACATAATAAATAATTGGTCCCAAAGTTTATGTTGAAAATCGGGCACATCACGCAAATGGGGCTGTAAATTTCCCATAACGCTAATAATGGCCTGAGCCACTTTATTTCGTTCAACCGGATCTTCAATAGATACAGCGTGGTCTACCATTTTCTGGAAATGACGTCCATACTCTGGTATTATTAAATGCGAACGCTCGGTATTATATTCTAGGTTTTCTACTAATTGCAAATTGAAATATTTAACTTAATGTTTTTGAAGAAGTATTCTTATAACGATGCCAAATTAATAAAATTATAGATGAAATACTATTTTAGAGGGAGATTACACCTTCTATTTCGCCTACTTCCTTATATTTTTTAATCACATCGTCTGGGCTGTTCAAATTTACCGTGATAGAAACACTAGTATATTTTCCATTTTTTGATTTTTTCGAGTTGATTACTGCTCCAATATTATCAAATATTTTATGAATTTTATCGACCTTATCGGTATCACTCTTTACTATAAATTTATATAGATAATTTGATGGCCATTTGGAGGTAGCTTCTAATTGTTCCTTTAATTTTTTATAAAACTCCACTGGGTTATTTTCGTCCATAACTTCTATTTTATACAAAGATAAGAGTAATCAGGCAGTTTTTTAATACTCATGGTTTATGTACTTTTGCCTATATAAATGATGAGTTTGAGTAATAAAAGAATTGTAATTACAGGCGGACCAGGAACAGGTAAAACGGTGTTAATTTCATCACTTGAAGAAAATGGTTTTTATTGTTTTCATGAAGTGATTAGATCAATGACCTTAGATGCATTAAACGGCAAAGCGGTTGATGAGTTATTGGTAAATCCTATAGATTTTGTCGACGACGCAAAAAGTTTTAATGATGAACTCATAAGTGCGCGTTTAAAACATTTTACTAACGGTAAAAACATTAATCAAAAGCATTTGTTCTATGATCGAGGTTTACCCGATGTCATTGCTTATATGAATTTCTTTAAGCAACCCATTGAAAAAAGATATAATGATTTGTGTCTTGAAAATCGTTATGACGAAGTTTTAATTTTACCACCATGGGAAGATATTTACGTTCAAGATAATGAACGTATGGAAAATTTTGAACAAGCTTGTGGTATTCATGAATATCTTGAAAAGACATATATTGATTTAGGATACAAACCAATTGAAGTGCCATTTGGTACAATAGAAAATCGTTTGCAATTTGTAGTAGAACTTTTAGAAAAAATCGGTGAATAATACACCAAAAGACATCTTATCAAAATTTTGGGGCTTCGATAGTTTTAGAGGCTCACAAGAAGAAATTATTAACGCTGTCGTTAATAACCAAGATGTATTGGGATTACTACCCACAGGCGGTGGAAAGTCACTTTGCTTTCAAGTACCAGCCTTAATGAAAGAAGGTATTTGCATTGTCATCTCCCCATTAATTGCGTTAATTGAAAATCAAGTAGATAACTTACAAAAACGTGGCATAAAAGCTCTAGGATTAAAAGGCGGACTAAAATTTAGTGAAGTTGATAAACTGCTTGATAATTGTATTTATGGCAATTATAAGTTTTTATATTTATCACCAGAACGCCTTCAACAAGAACTTGTTCAAGAACGAATTAAAGGAATGAATGTTTCTTTGTTCGTTATCGATGAAGCCCATTGTATTTCTCAATGGGGTCATGATTTTAGACCTGCATACTTAACGTGTTCTATATTAAGAGATTTACACCCAAAAGTACCAATGATAGCACTAACGGCTACCGCGACTAAAAAGGTGAGTGAAGACATTGTTACCTCTCTTAATCTTAAGCATCCGTTAGTTAAAAAGGATTCATTTTTTAGAAAAAATATTGGCTTCGGGGTTATCATGACCGAGGATAAAAACAATTATCTAAAACAGTATTGTAAAAAAATTAAGAAAAGTGCTATAGTATATGTAAGAAGCAGAAGAAAAGCTGAAGAATTATCTAAATACCTTTTAAAAAACGATCTTAAAGCAACTTTTTATCATGGTGGAATAGACCAAAAAGTCAAATCTGAACGTCTAAATTTATGGCTAAAAGATAAAGTAAAAATTATAGTCGCCACAAATGCTTTTGGTATGGGAATAGACAAACCAGATGTCGAGCTAGTTGTCCATTATCAAATACCTGATAGCATAGAAAATTATTTTCAAGAAGCAGGCAGAGTAGGCCGAAATGGCGCTTTTTCAAAAGCAATTCTTTTAACAAATACCACGGACAAATTATTAGTTAAAAAGCAGTTTTTAGAAGTTTTACCAGATGTAGCCTATATTAAAAAGATATATCTTAAATTGAATAACTACTTTCAAATTGGATATGGAGAATTTACCGAAGCAAAATTTCAATTAAATTTTAATGAATTTTGCTCAGTATATAAATTGAATACATTTCTAACCTACAACGCTTTATTGATTTTAGATCGTAATTCAGTGATTTCCTTATCTGAAAATTTCTCTAAAAAACAAACTATCAAATTTAAGACTGATAAAGAAACCCTTTATAGATACATTGCCGAAAATCCTAAATTAGAAGATTTCATAAAAGTTGTACTTAGAACTTATGGTGGTCTTTTTGAATTTGAAACTCAAATAAACCCATATCTATTAGCTAAAAAAACCCAAATATCTGAGTCACTTATTCATTTAAATTTCGAGCAATTAGCAACTGCTAATGTTATCGATTATACGAGTAAATCCAGCGATTTAGAGATATTGTTTCTAGTACATAGAGATGATGATAGAACCATAAATAGGTTTGCAAATATTATTGATAACCAGAATCAGCTTAAAATTGATAACGTTTCTAAAATGCTTGCATACATAGACAATGATACTCTATGTAGAAGCGTACAGTTATTACAGTATTTTGGAGAAACCCAAAAAGGAGTATGTGGTATTTGTGATGTTTGTATTAAAAACAAGCTGGGTGATGGCGATATAATAAATACAAAATTAAAAATAATAGAACTTTTGAAAATTAGTAAAGCGAATTCAAGAGAACTTCAAGATAGTTTAAATATAAATCAAGACATAATAATTACAGCTTTACAAGAATTATTAGAAGAGAATCATATTACATTAAATTCTATTAACGAATACGAACTTATATAACATGGAAGCATTAAGAATCATATTTATGGGCACCCCAGATTTTGCCGTAGGCATTTTGGATATACTCGTTAAAAATGAATATAATATAGTAGGTGTAATTACAGCACCTGATAGACCGGCTGGTAGAGGCCGAAAATTAAATGAATCTGCAGTAAAAAAATATGCTGTAGAGAATAACATCAATGTATTACAGCCCACAAATTTAAAGAATGAAGGCTTTTTAGAAGCCTTAAAATCTTTAAATGCTAACTTACAAATTGTGGTAGCTTTTCGTATGCTACCTAAAGTGGTATGGAATATGCCAAAATATGGCACATTTAATCTTCATGCTTCTCTTTTACCACAATATCGTGGTGCAGCACCTATTAACTGGGCTATAATAAATGGTGAAACTAAAACGGGTGTGACAACTTTCTTCATAGATGAGAAGATAGATACAGGCGCAATAATTTTACAAGATGAAACTTCAATAGAAAAATCCGATAATGCAGAAGATCTTCATGACCGTTTAATGCAATTAGGCGCTAAAATAGTATTAAAAACAGTAGAGCGCATTCAGAAAGGTAATTTCGAAACAACAAAACAGCCTAATCACGACAATTTAAAACTTGCTTATAAGATACATAGAGAGACTTGCGAAATTGATTGGAACAAACCCATCAAAGATATCTATAACTTTATTCGTGGTCTTAGTCCCTACCCGGCAGCATGGACTACTTTAAAAAATTCTGATTCAAAAATTATAACGAAAATATATAAAGCAAATATGCTACTTGAACAACACGACTTAGAAATCGGAACCATAGTTTTTAATAAAAAAGAAATGAAAGTTGCAGTAAAAGAAGGGTACTTGAATTTAGAGGAAATTCAGCTTCAAGGCAAAAAAAGAATGCATATTAAAGATGTATTAAATGGCCTAAATCTAGAAGAAAATGCAAAAATGGGGTAAAGCCCCGTTGTCATTGGGCTGCGAGAATTGTAAAAAAACCCCTACTTTATCAACAAACACGTTGAGTTATCAACAAAATAGGGGATTTCCCCTTGTTTTACTTGCGTTCGTCATAAATCCATATAAATTTGTTAGTAGGTATAAATTTTTTAATCACAATTAATTAATCACATTATGAACAAAACAGAATTGATTGATGCAATGGCAGCTGATGCTGGCATCACAAAAGCTGCGGCTAAAAAGTCATTGGAATCTTTCTTGGGAAATGTTGAAAATTCCCTAAAAAAGGGAGATAGAATTTCTTTGGTAGGTTTCGGTTCTTGGTCCGTATCTAGAAGAAATGCAAGAGAAGGTAGAAACCCATCAACTGGAAAAACTATCCAAATTGCTGCTAAAAATGTAGTAAAGTTTAAAGCAGGTGCTGATTTAGGCAAAGCTGTAAACTAATTTTACACAGATAATTTTTTTTAAAAGCGCCTTTTTAGGCGCTTTTTTGTTTCTATCTTTTTTTTGAAATTAGGAGGATTTAACTTACTTTAGGAATATAATCGAATATCATAAATGGTCACTTTAAAACCTACAAAAGGAAAATTGCTTATTGCAGAACCCACATTATCGGGAGACGTATCTTTTAATAGATCTGTCGTTTTGTTGGCTGAACATAATAATGAAGGTTCTGTAGGTTTTATATTGAACAAGCCCCTTGAATATCAAATAAATGATTTAGTAACTGAAATTGAATTACCCTTTCAGGTGTATAATGGTGGCCCCGTAGAACAAGACAATCTTTACTTCATTCATAAAGTGCCACACCTAATTGATAACAGTGTAGAAATTTCAGACGGTATTTATTGGGGGGGAGATTTTGAAACTACAGTTGAACTAATCAATAAAGAAATAATTTCAGAAGATGATATTCGCTTTTTCTTAGGATATTCAGGATGGTCTTCACTACAACTTGATGAAGAGCTAACCTCAAAATCGTGGATAGTAATTGAAAATGAGCACGAAAGTAGAATTATACAAAAGGCAGCAAATGCTTTTTGGAAAGAAAATATGATTCAATTAGGTGGAGATTATTTGCTTTGGTCAAACGCACCCGAAAATCCCAGTTTAAATTAAACAGCTTTACTTACAGACATTCTTGCAGCCGCATTTAATTTTCCTATTAAGTTTTTTGCAACAGAATTAGAATACACCTTTTTCCGATATTTCGTAATTGAAGTTATACCGTCAATAGCATTGATTGTGAATAATTCGTCTGCTTTTTGAAGTTCAAATGGTGAAATGCTTAGTTCTTGCAATTCATAATCTTCTGATTTTGAAATAATTTCAATCAATTTTCTTCTTAACACTCCATTTAAACAACCATCAGATAATGGCGGAGTTTTTATTACATTCTTTTGAATTAGAAAGATATTGCCTTGTAAAGACTCTACAACTTGCTTTTGCTCATTTAAAACCAAACAGTCTTGGTAATCGTTTTCTTGAGCATAAATTCTACCAACAACATTCAAAATTTTATTCGTAGTATCAAGGTTAGAAAGCATACTAGCATTCTTATAATAATCTTTAAAAAGCTCTACTTCATATTCCTTATCCTCTAGCATATAAAAGGGATTGGGCAATATAGAAGTTGTTATGAAGTAAGAAATACTATTATTTGCTAAGGCATCATCATTTTCATCGTTTCTGAAAACAGTGAACTTTACACATTTAGTTGTTTTTAAATCTTCCTTTGATACGGCTTTAAGTATTTCTTCTTCCATAAACTCCATAGTGAAATTCATAGGAATCTCCATTCGAAGAATACGCATCGAAGACATTAGTCTTAAATAATGCTCTTCTAGAAAGATGACTTCACCAGAAACAACACGTAGTTCCTCATAAACAGCATCACCCCATTGTAAACCCCTATTCTTGGCATTTAGAATTTTATCCTCTTCATTAAGAAGTTTACCATTAAAATTGAACATAAAAAAAGCCTTAAAAATTTAAGGCTCAAAGATACTGTAAATAAGAATATTTCTAAGAAGAACCCAATACCTGCTTTAAATCAGATACTTGATTGGTCCATAACATCTTAGATTCCTCAACTTCATCATCTTCAGCAAAATCTGTTATAAACAAAGAAACATCTTTTGTTATTTCGTCAACAATTATTTTCATTTCAAAATAACTATTATCCTCTGCTTCTTCCCAAGCAAAGCGTACGAATTCGTCTGTTTTTCTTTTTAATAATCTAGCTTCTTCTTCAGATCCATCCCAGATAAAGGTAAACTTCTCGCCTCTAGAATTAACGTTATCAGCAAACCATTCTGACAATCCTGAAGGTGTTGCCAAATATTGATATAACATTTGTGGTGAAGACTGAATTACAAATTCTATTTCAAACTTTATTTTATCGCTCATTTTCCTACTACTTTATGCCGAGCAATATATATATTTCTAAATGATTAAAAAATATTTGTGCACTATAAATTTTTTAAGGTGCATTAGTTGAAGAACAAATAATTTACCATTATATTTGCAGCCGTTTAAAAATTTTATGGCGAGGTAGCTCAGTTGGTTAGAGCGTCGGATTCATAACCCGGAGGTCGGGGGATCGTGCCCCCCTCTCGCTACGTTAGTAAAATCAACCAAAACAACGGTTTAGTTCACTCTAAACCGTTTTTTTATGTCTATATTTCTAGAAGTAATTACGATTGAACACGAAAGTGAACACGTTTTAGAACACGATTTGTCAACAAAAAGTAATTTTTCCGCACCAAAAATCTATACCGCAAAGGGTGATCTTTCCAAAAGATGGTATGTTTATTTTTCATTTAGAGACCCTATTTCTAAAAAATTGGTGCGAATGAAGAACATTTATGGAAAGGCAAATAACTACAAAACCAAAGCGGACAGACTTACGATCCTAACTTCGTACCGAAAAAATTTACTTAAACTATTAAGGGAAGGATACAGCCCTTTTGAAAAAAAGGAATTTATCGAGCTTAAAAAGGAAGCTCCAGTAGCTGAAACAGAACTCATTATAAAGATCCATCCTGAACCAAGTAATGCAACATCAAAAGCTGAACAATCTGTGAACCTAGGAATGCCTATATCGGAAGCCTTCGATTTTGTTCTTAAACTCAAGGAAAATCAGGTCAAGCATAGAACCCTTCAGGATTATGGACATAAAGCCAAGGCATTTTTGAAATGGTTATCCAAAAGTAATCCAAACGTTGGTACTATAGAACAATTGACAAAAAAGATGTTAATGGATTTTCTGAATCATATTGTGATGAATTCCACTGCAAGAAATAGAAACAATTTTAGACTGGTACTAGGCACCATGTTGCAGACCTTGGAAGACAACGAACTGATAAATTTTAATTTCATAAAAAATATAAAAACACTCCATTCCACACCTAAGCGAAATAAAACGATTACTACTGAAGTTGAGCACAACATTTTTAATTATTTGAAAGAAGAAGACCCCATACTCCTACTCTACATTAAATTCGTTGCATATAATTTTCTAAGGCCCATAGAAGTGTCTAGGCTGCGCATAGGAGATTTTAATTTGAAAAATAACACGATTACCTTTCAAGCAAAAAACAGTATTCTAAAGAAGAAAACCATACCTCAAATATTGTTGGATGAATTACCTGACATTTCTGAAATGGACTCCAACTTTCTACTTTTTACTCCAACAAAAATCGGAGGTCTTTGGAGCACTACCGAAACCAATAGAAGAAATTACTTCTCAAAACGTTTCAATAAAATAGTAAAACAGCATTTTGATCTCAATGAGGATTATGGCCTTTACAGCTTTAGACATACTTATATTACAAAACTGTACCGTGTGCTACTTAAAGAATCATCACCGTTCGAAGCAAAAAGTAGGTTAATGCTCATAACCGGTCACAAGTCAATGTCGGCACTTGAAAAATATTTACGAGATATCGATGCTGAATTGGCGAAGGATTATTCAGACCTTTTAAAATAATGACATATGGGTTTAGAAAAAACACTTAAAGAATTGCTTATAAAGCTTAATAGACCGTTACTATTCTTTATTCCAAAAACGCTTATTCCAAAAGAAGAACTCAAAGCATTTGATTCAAATGAAACAGAAGCATTATTTGATAAAATAGTTTTTTACTGTAATGACGGTCAGATAGAAGAAATCATTTCAGGTTCTCGTTATACGCAATTATTGGAGAAACCGTCTTTGTTAGAATTTAATATGCTACGATTAATAGATGAAGAAGCACATTTAAATGCTACACAATTCGCTGTGTTATTGGAAAAGTACATATTACACCTTCGCTTTTTTGTTTCCATATCCAAATGGATGGACGAGCATGTTAACCAACATTGTAAATTAGATAAAAATCTAAAAGAATATTTTAAGATTCAAAGTGTGTCTTTCCAAAATCATAGGCAGGAAATAGAAACAAAATTCAGCGTAAACATAATAACGGATTTAACCTCAAGACAAATTCTATCCTTTATTAAAAAAGATTCTTCGGCAACTCTACCCAACTTATTGCCTAAAGAAAATAAGTCGAAAAAAATAACTGATTTGCCTACCTCTAAAAGCAAGAAGGTTGACAAAACAGAACAACAAATATTAATCACAGATCAAGAAGCCAGAAGTTTTCTTTTAGAATCTGTTTTTGATTTTAAAGGCTGATGTTGACATTCATCGGTATGGTCGAAGCAAACCCATTAAATTTTTTATAACATGAAATAGGGTATGATTTAAAATAAAAAAAGCCTAATTATACGTCAAACTAACGTATATTTAACGTATGATGGATACAAAATACTATACTTGCCGTTATTGCCACGAGGAATTTATTCCAAAAAGAAGACATGTTCAGAAGTTTTGTAGCGCAACATGTAGGTCCAAAGCCCATCATCAAAAAAACAAAAATTTAGTTTCAAAATCTACCTCAAATTTAAAACCAAACATCCCAGTTCCAGACACTACAAATAAAATAGAAAAAATAACACCGGTTGGTGTAGCTACTGCAGCCGCTGGTAGCCTTCTTGCAGACGCTGCTAAATATGTATTAACCAATGCCAATAATAAACCTGCTACTAAAGGAGATATTCTAGCCTTAGGTGAAAAAATTGAAAGATATCACAGAGTATTAAATATTGCATTGGGTATAAACGGAGAACTCCCCTACTTTGATATGGTTACTAAACAGATTGTGTACTTCAAAAATACTTCCCCATTTAAAAAATTCTAAATATCAGAAATTGCTCATAATAATAGTAAAGTTCATTTTCCAGAACAGCTATAATTTGTATTCTCTACCCCACCACACTACTCAATTTAAACATTGGTAAGTACATTGAAACTAAAATAACACCAACAAAAATGCCAATAACTATGATAATAATGGGTTCCATTAACGTGGATAATAATTTTGATTTTTGCTGAACTTCAATCGCATATTGTTGACTTAGTCGTTCAAATATGTATTCTGTCTGATTGGTTTCTTCAGCTACTTTTACCAAGGAAATCATTTTATTATCAAAAATTTTATTTCCTGCCATACTTTCATTCAAACTTTGACCAGCCATCACATCTCTCTCCACATTTTTTAAGGCCTCATTTAACGGATGAAAATTGATCATTTTCTTTACCAACTGTATACTATTCAACATTGGAACCTTTGAAGCTGTTAATAATGCAACTGCTTGGGTAAATTGTGCTAAATAAACAGAGGTAACAAAACTTCCGATGTATGGTATTTTTTGAACGAATTTATCATTCCCTTTTTTAAACCATTCCCGTTTAGAAAACACATTCCGTAAGACTAGTAGTAGTCCTATGATAATGAGCACCAACCACCCATAATCCCGGATAAAATTAGAAGCACTAATAATCATTCTAGTAATAGCTGGTAACTCCACTCCATTTTGTTTAAATATATCTTCGAACATGGGCACTACCATTCGTAACATAAAAACTACGACCAAAATAGCAGTACAAAGAATGATAATTGGGTAGGTTAAAGCGTTCATTAAACTTCTACGCTGTTCATTTTTTCGTTCATAAAACTTACCCAATTCCTCGACTATCCTGGGCAACGTTCCTGTTTCCTCGCCTATTTTGATTGAATAATATTCATATTCAGAAAACTCAGGCTTATTTTTTAGGACCTCAAAAAAGCTTTGCCCTGCCACCAAGGCATTTCCCATTTCGGTAAACAACTCAATTTGTTTTTCTTTCTTTTGGTTTCCTTGTATTAAGGCAATAGCATCCTTTAACTGTATACCGGCCTTTAAAAGAACCGCCAATTCTGAATAAAAATCTTCTTTTTTCTTATTCCCGAAGGACTTGCCAAATGCAATCTCTTTTTGTAGCAAATTGTTCAACCAATCTTTTTCTGAAACTGATTGCTCTTGCGCTATAGTTTGTTCTAATTTAAATCCACTCATTATTGTTGATTTATATAGGTAGCTGGGGTATTCTCTTTAAAAGCAAAAATTTCTTGATGCCCTGTATCTTTACTTGTTGTAATAGATATAGCATCTATCTCACCATACAAAACCTGTTGATTGTCAAAATAAAATGCTATGGATTCAATTTCAATTTCCAAATTTTCATTGCTGATACTACTTTCATTTAGTACCACATAAGTTCTTTCTCCCATTTCATTTGAAAAACGCAACTCATTGTTTTTATTATCGAAATGAACGTATGAATACCGACTAAAATCTATCCAAAGGGATTGTCTTAATTGATTTACATCCGTTTTAATGGCATAAATAGTTTCAATGCTTCCCATTTGTCTTTGCACTAAATTTAGTACGGCAAAAGCCATTCCAACGACCACAGTGGTAATTACCAATACAACCATCATCTCCTGTAATGAAAATGCCTTTATTTTAGTTTGTCTAATCTTCACTTAACATTGATTTTGTAAAACTCATTTCGGTTTTACTATTTATCACCTCCATTAGTACAACCTGGCTTTTCTGCCTTGAATCTTTGGAAATCGATATCTCCCATAGTTCAAAATCTTCTATGTAGGGTAACTGAATAGCATTATGCATAAATTCATATTCTAATTTATTCATTCGCTCTTCAATCTTTTCTGTGTTGTGTTTAATATTAGTAGTAACGATGTTATTCAACACCATACTCGAAATCATAAAAATGACGACTATCAACACGGTCGCAACCAGCGTTTCCATTAACGACGAAGCTTGTATTTTCTTTAATAAAGCCATTTCATTACTTTTTTATTGCCTTCCCTTGATGCTAATAAAATACCGGTATAGGCATTGTACAAATTTTCACTGTTTATAGTTCCGTTGTATATATGGTTTTGATAAACGCTTCCATTTTCCAAGGCTATAAAACCATCTGTAGAAACCATTCCATTTACAGTTCCTTTTAATTCTACATTTTTGGAACAATACACTTCTCCATTGACAATGGTATTTGTTTCAATTTTTAGTTCAGGAATGTATTGTCTAGTCTTAGCTTCGTCCAAAACCATAACCATACCGCTCACCTTTGTATTGGAATCCAAATAAATATTTGATGTTTGGTTAAACTGTGACTGGCCTTCCTGTTCTACTACTACATCTGCATATTTTTTATTCACCATTAATGCCGTAGGATATTCAAGGTTACAATTTTTACCCACATGAATGGTTTCGGTTGCAATCGCTTGAAAAGAACCTTTTACGCCATTCTGTATTTCTATTTCCGGTGCTATCAATAGTACATCGTTAAGCCTTGCACTGGCTTCTACTATAATTTTATCATCTGCTACAATAATGATATTTCCTGTTAATACAATATTCTTTAAGTGTACTACTCTTTCCTTATAAACAAGGGTCTCAGATTCAAATGAATTTTTTATTCCCTCTACAGTCAGTCTATTTACAAGTTCTCCTTTTGGTACATAGTTTTTATTTGCCAAACGATTCACTTGGTTCTCCAGTTCTGGGGACAAATTGGGTAAAACGGAATTACTCTTCATACTCTTCCCATAAAGCAATTGAAAACGGTTATACGAATTACCAGAGATGTTTCCCATCTTTAAGCCCTGTTCCGGTAAAAAGGCCATTCCAGTAATTTTAGCGTTTCCCGCTAATATAACGGGTCGTTGATGGTCATTGACATACAGTGCCGGAAGCTCATCTTCATCCTTACCTCCAATTAATGCTGTTTTGGTATAGTTGGTATTGTTATGAGAGGTAAGTACTGTTCTTTTCTCGAATACACCCCAAAATTCCCGTTTTACGGTAATGATAATGGGTATATCACTTGCTCTATCTATGGAATGACTAACCTCTAAAGGAAAATCATCCATCAAAGAAGCTGCCATTCCATAATCAGCACTTCTTAGGACTGCTATCAATACATCCGTCTTTTTTTCAAAATGCTGATGTGTATAGGTCAATAATAAAAAGGACATTAATAGCACTGCTATAATCGCTCCTACAAATAGTACAAACTGAAGTGCTCCTGCCTTTATTTTTCCTAGAATGATCATTGGATTAGGGATATCTTTTCAGAATTACCCTTGTACACTACTTTTATGTAGCTTTTTGAACCTTGTACCAATTTCACTTCTTTAAAGGTATCGTTAAGGCTCATCATCTGTTGTTGACCGTCAATGGTTACAAAGAATATCTTTTGATTATTTCCTTTATCGGTAATAAAACCAGTGTAGGTAATGTTCTTTTTGGGGATGTCCTTTTTAACTGATTTAACAGCGGTTTTACGCATACCGCTATTTGGCGTTGAAACGGTACCTAAAAAAGGATCACGGTAATCTGCAACAATGCTAAAATTCTCCCTTTCCTTTATTTTTTTAGGAACAAATTTTTCATTGGCAGCAACTAGTTGGGGTGTTTCTGTTGACGGATTAATAGCATTCACAAACTTGTACCCTATCATTCCCCACACAAGTAGAACAAGGGCTAAAAGAAGGTATGTTTTGTGTTGCTTTTTCACTGTTATATTAATTGCCAGAAGTTTGAACCGTAAATGAATGTGTTGTATACTCCGTCTCAAAATCACTATTCAAAGCCTTTACACGCCATTCATACCCATTATTTATCAAAGTCTTGGTGAATCTTGTGCCTATGTAGGTGCTATCAACTACAACCAAGGTATCTACCACTATCTGAGAAGCGGCTAAAAAACTGGGTTGAGCTACTTGAACATGATAGCTCTTTGCTTCAAATACTTCGTTCCAAGTAAAGTTTACATTAGCCTGTGAAACCACCGTACTATCAGCGGGAGCCAAAAGCATTACTTCTTCTCCAGAAATATCTGGAACCTCTAAAAGTTCTTCACAACTGCTTAGGAATACAATCGCTGAGATGAACAGTATTGAACTAAAAATGCGCATACTTATAATTTTAGAAATGATTGAAGTTCATCTAATTTTTTGGCATCCTTTTCAGTGCCATCGGGACATCTTCCATTATCATTAAAGGTTTCAATGACAGGTTTTCCATATATACTTTCACCCCAACATACGCCCATTAAACTATAATCGAATAGTTCATTTTTAGGGAGGTTGATGGTACGTCTTTGTTTTTCCTTTACCACCTCAATCTGTAATAATCCGTTGCTATTGGTCATTAAAAACAATCCATCTGCCATGGTCAATTCTTGTACAAGTGCAGCATTTAGAATCACAGAAATAGATGAAACCAGTTTACAATCTGCATCCTTTTCCAAGTAGCTTTTAACCTCTTTGTTTATTTCATTATTCAAAGATTCCTTTAAACCTATTCTATCTTCAATAGTCAAGAGCGTATAACTAGGTTTGTTCGCTATAGAATCTACATAGGTAATGGAGCTTTTAGCACCGCTCAATTCCTTAACATTCATATATTCTTTAAAAGTGCTTTTTGTAAAAGGAATGGTCTGTATGTTTATCGCAATTGGTTTTTCCAAAACGGCATGACCTATTGGTATAAACTCGGTTTTTAAAACAGTACCCTGTTCTTTTCCAATAGTTCCAATAAAGGGGAAATTGCCTTCCTTAACGGCAAGAGATTTAATACTATTACATGATACTAGCATACATGTCAAGAGCATGAAAACGTAGGTTTGCTTCATTAGATTTGGTTTTCTTATTAATTGATTCCCTATTTTAAAGGAAATCATAATTTCAATTGTGCCTTATTGGCACAAATTTTCATCCTAACTACAACGAAATAATTAGTGAAGTGTTGTATATAAGGTATTTAAAATACATTCAACGTTTTAAGGTGAAATGCCCTGTCATTGTCTGATCATTAGCATATTGATAATTGAACCAATAATCTGAAGCCGGCAAGGGTTTTCCGTTTAAGCGTCCATTCCAGCCATTCGAATTAGGACTTACTTGAGCCAATAATTTACCATAACGGTCGTATATATATAATTGAGAATCCGGATACAGTTCACCTCCAATGATATTCCAAAATTCATTGTTGCCATCTCCATTTGGGGTGAAAAAGCGTTGATAGCCAATGGCGATTATTTCTTCAGATAAAATTCTACACTCCAACAAATCTCTTACATACACGGTATATTTTCCTGGAAAAACCATGAATTCATTACTTACCTGATAATTCTCACCATCAACAGAATACTCAAAAGGTCCTGTACCTGTAGCGGTAACCGTAACATCAATCTGGTCTGAAAACCCATTGGTTTCTACCGTAATACTTTCAGGAGCTCCAGATGATAAAACTTCAAATAGTACGGATTTCTCACAGCTTACCCCGTTTGTGGTTTGCGAAACTGTCAATTGATACTCCCCTAAGTCTACTATATCAAAAACTCTATTTGTACTCAGTTCTAAACCATTCACAACTTGCCAAGACCAACTCTCAAAATCACCTCCATCGATGACCAAGGCCGGACTATCTGGGCATATCACATAACGCACTTCTAAAACGGGTTGTGGTAATGGGTTTATATTAATTTCCAAGGAAGTCAGGGCATAACAGCTTTCCAATGAATTCCGTTCCACACGGGCATATACCGTTTCTTGAGTTTGAGAGTTTACATATGCAGTTGAACTTAACTCATTTATTCTATTTTCTGCATCCGATTGAGATACATAATACGTGACCGAAAATTGATTAGGATTTTGACTTCCTAAAATCTCTAGTTTTTTTTGTGAAAGTTCGATAACCTGGCTTCCTGTTTCATTGATATCGCACAATATAATTGGTATTGGACTAAGAGCAAAAGGAGTTTCAAAAACCTGAACATCAAAACTACCCGTCACAAAACATGTAGCGTTTAAGCTATTGTCCAAACGGTAAAAAAGCGTTTGTGGGTTAGCGGTATTCTGATGCGTTCCTGTTATTTCATTTTGAGCAAGATTAGCATCTGCTAAGCTTTCATAATAACGAAGG
>TARA_R110002074_G_scaffold86964_2_pt1 | contig 37734 bp, 39 predicted proteins | sample TARA_R110002074 | Tara Oceans TARA_R110002074 (sample SAMEA4397215) | marine metagenome | biome: Polar Biome; feature: [MIX] marine epipelagic wind mixed layer (ENVO:01000061); material: water (ENVO:00002006), including particulate matter (ENVO:01000060) such as... | depth 10-100 m | reverse complement strand
TGAAGACAAACTTGCTGCCGTTTACATTCAACAAAAAGTAAGAGGATTTCTTCACTTGTACAACGGTCAAGAAGCTGTTTTAGCTGGTGCTTTACATGCTATGGATTTGACTAAGGATAAAATGATTACAGCATACAGAAATCACGTTCAGCCAATTGGTATGGGTGTAGATCCAAAACGTGTTATGGCTGAATTGTTTGGTAAGGTTACAGGAACGTCTAAAGGTATGGGTGGTTCAATGCATATATTTTCTAAGGAGTTCCGTTTTTATGGAGGTCATGGTATTGTGGGTGGTCAAATTCCTTTAGGAGCAGGTATTGCTTTTGGTGATAAATATCATGGAAGCGATGCGGTAACCTTGTGTTGTTTTGGTGATGGTGCTGCAAGACAAGGCTCTTTGCACGAAACCTTTAATTTAGCAATGCTTTGGAATCTTCCAGTTGTTTTTGTTTGTGAAAATAATGGGTATGCCATGGGAACTTCGGTGTCACGAACTGCTAATCATACAGATATTTGGAAATTAGGTAAAGGTTACGAAATGCCATGTGGGCCAGTTGATGGCATGAATCCTGTAAAAGTGGCAGAGGCTTTTGATGAAGCTATTCAACGCGCACGAAAAGGTGGCGGGCCAACATTTTTAGAGCTGAAAACATATCGTTACAGAGGACATTCAATGTCTGATGCACAGCATTATAGAACAAAGGACGAAGTAAAAGAATACAAGAAAATTGATCCAATTACCCAGGTTAAAGAGGTTATTCTTGAAAAGAAATATGCCACTGAAGATGCTATTAAAGTCATTGATAAACGAGTAAAGGATAAAGTTGCAGAATGTGAAAAATTTGCTGACGAATCTCCATACCCAGAGGTTCAGCAGCTTTACGATATGGTTTACGAACAAGAAGACTACCCATTTATTAAACATAAATTATAAGCTATGGCGATAGTAGTAAATATGCCGCGTTTAAGCGACACTATGGAAGAAGGAACCGTTGCGACTTGGTTAAAAAAAGTTGGCGATAAGGTTGAGGAAGGGGATATTCTTGCTGAAATTGAAACCGATAAAGCTACTATGGAGTTTGAATCCTTTAATGAAGGGACTTTACTTCATATTGGTGTTCAAGAAGGAGAAACCACCAAGGTTGATGAACTTTTAGCTGTTATTGGTGATGAAGGCGAAGATATTTCAGATATATTAAACGGAAGTGCTTCAACAGAAGCAAAAGAAGAAACTCCTAAAGCCAATGATGCTTCGAAAGAAGATGAGAAATCAGAAGAGTCTTCATCAAAAGATGAAAATGCTAATAGCGAAGACGAATCAACGCCTGCTCCTTCGGGGAGGGCTGGGGAGGGGCTTCCTGAAGGCGTTATAGTTGTTACCATGCCACGTTTAAGTGATACGATGGAAGAAGGCACTGTGGCAACTTGGTTAAAAAAAGTAGGCGATAAAGTTGAAGAAGGTGATATTTTGGCAGAGATTGAAACCGATAAGGCTACTATGGAATTTGAATCCTTCCAATCAGGCACTTTATTGGAAATTGGTTTGCAAGAAGGCGAATCGGCAAAAGTAGATGCGTTATTAGCCATTATTGGCCCAGAAGGAACTGATGTTTCTGGAGTAGCAGCAAATTTTTCATCAGGTTCTGCTCCAGCCAAAAAAGAAGCTAAGGAAGAAACTAAAGATGAGGTCTCGAAAGCTGAAACAGCTACCGGTACTAAACCAAGTGCACCAAAGCCAACACCAGTTACAGCAAACGGGCGTGTATTCGTATCGCCATTGGCAAAAAAATTGGCCGAGGAAAAAGGAATTAATTTAAAACAAGTACAAGGTTCAGGTGACCATGGACGCATCGTTAAACGCGATATAGAAAACTATACACCAGCTTCCTCCAGTGCTTCAGTTGGTAAATTTGTGCCAGTTGGTCAAGAAGATTTTGAAGATGTTCCAAATTCGCAAATGCGTAAAGCTATTGCAAAAGCTTTAACAAATTCTAAATTCTCAGCACCACATTATTATTTAGCTGTGGAGTTTGATATGGATAATGCCATAGCGTTCCGTACGCAATTCAATACCGTTCCAGATACTAAAATATCTTATAATGATATCGTGGTTAAGGCCTGTGCTTTAGCATTAAAGCAACACCCACAGGTAAATTCACAATGGTTTGCAGATAAAATGCGATTAAATAACCATGTGCATATTGGTGTGGCAGTTGCTGTTCCAGACGGATTGGTAGTGCCAGTTGTCAAGTTTGCCAATGAGCAAAGCTTACAACAAATTGGTGCTGCAGTAAAAGATTTAGCTGGTAAAGCCAGAAACAAAAAATTAACACCAGAAGAAATGCAGGGTAGTACGTTTACAGTTTCTAATTTGGGTATGTTTGGTATAGATTATTTTACGTCTATTATCAACCAACCAAACTCAGCGATTCTTTCTGTTGGAAATATTGTTGAAAAACCAGTAGTTAAAAATGGACAGATAGTTGTTGGAAATACGATGAAGTTAACTTTAGCTTGTGACCATAGAACGGTTGATGGTGCCACAGGATCACTATTTCTTCAAACATTAAAGGGTTATATTGAGAATCCTGTTACTATGTTGGTGTAAATGTCATTCTGAGCGAAGCGAAGAATCTCATCATAAAACTATTAAAACCTACCTAATCGGGTAGGTTTTTGCTTTTGTATGTTTTTGTATTTTTATGCATCTTTAATTTTTCCAATGTCTTTTAAAATAGCTGTAGTTATATTTATGACGCTTGCGTCAATTTTGTCTTTTGGACAAGAGGGTTGTAAGTGCCCGATTGCGATTTCAAAGGATATAGATGAAATTCAAAATAATCAAGATTCGTTAAAGGTTTTTCAAATAATAAATAAATATAGAGCATCAAAATATAAAAGTTGTATTTATGAGGCTTCAGTTTTAGAGTTACAGTTTTATTACTTAAATAAGCGCAAAGAAAAAATTTCTTTATTACTTAATGAACAAGAGCGCATGCTTAGTTTAATGGATTGCGATGATGAATATTATATTGATTTCTACTTAAATAAAACCTGCTATTATAAAGTTAAAGGCGATTTTGAAAAACTATCAGAGTTTGCTTTTAAAGCTTTAAAAGAAGCTGAAAGACTTGGCGATGAAAATAAAGAAGTAGAAGCCATAAAGGAAATTGTTTTTTTATTTACAAGGCTTAATGAAGACGAAAAAATTTGGGATTATGTTAAGCGAGCAGAAAAATTAATTAACAAAAAGGAAAATTCAATTCAATCGGTAAATGATTATAGATGGTTGGGCTATCAATATGAAACCAAATACACAAAAACCGAGCATAAAACACTTATTGATTCTTCACTAATATTCATAAATCGTGCAAAAACGGGAGCACTAAAACATAAAATAAATTATGAGTTAGCTTTGGTTTATAGGGCATTTGAAGCTTGTTCTTATCATAAAGGAAATTTAAATGATGCACTTAAATACATAGATTCTGCTATTTACTACGGAAAAAAAATTAAGGGTGTAAAAAATTTGGGTGGATTATACCTTTCAAAGGCTTGGGATCATCTAGACTTGGGACAGTTGGAAGAGGCAAGTAAATGGATGGATACGTCTTTATTTCATGATAATAAAAATGATATAGCTGGCTATATGATGTTGCAATATGAAGCCTCCCAAATTTATCAAGGCGCTGGAAAATATGATAAGGCTTTAGATAGTTATAAGGTTTATAGTAAGATGAAAGACAGTATAATAAACCTAGAGCGATTAGAGGTTATAAATGAATTGGAAACAAAGTATAAAACAGAAGCAAAAGATGCCCAGATAAAACGCTTGATTATTTTATTGATTGTATCAGCATTAATTATAATATGCATTTTGTTTATTGGTAAATTAGTACAATTAAAACGAATCCGAAAAAAAAATGAAGCTTTAAAAATGGCTTTTGAAAAACAGCTTCAATTGGAAAAAGAGCTTACAGATGTTAGAGATGATATTGCACAGGATTTCCATGATGACTTGGGAAACAAATTGGCTAGAATTTCTTTGCTCTCCAATTTAGTAAATGGTGAGGTTGCAATCAACTCACCTAACATCAAATCTAAAATAAAACAAATTACAGAGGATGCTAATGGGCTTTACAATGGTACTAGGGACTTTGTTTTTTCATTGAAATCCAATAGTGACTATTTAGAGGAAATAGTGACTTATTTATCTGATTTTGGGCAAGATTATTTTAGTAAAACATCAATAAAGTTTCGAATTCAAAAAGATGTTGATACCAACATAAAGCTTCCACATTATTGGAATAGACAGTTAATCTATATCTTTAAGGAAGCCATGACCAATGCCTTAAAACATGCAAAATGCAATACTGTTGATTTACGGGTGAGTTTAAAGAATGATATTATTCAAATGGAATGTCGTGATGATGGTATTGGATTGAGTGAGGAAGATTTAAAATCTTCGAATGGGATTTTTAATATGAAGTGTAGAGCCAAAAAAATTGGTGGTGAATTGAATGTGCTACCAGTTAAAGGTAAAGGGACAGCTGTTAGTTTTACAGGAAACACAGTGCTATAAATAGATATGAGCAAAATATATAAAGTTGTTATAATAGAAGACAATATACCACTTGGTTTGGGGTTTGCCGAAGTGGTTAAGAACACCCCGAATTTTAAAATTGCAAACATATATGATAACTGTGAGGAAGCTATTGAAAATATAACATATGATAATGCCGATATCTTTCTTTTAGATATTGAATTGCCAGGAATAAATGGTGTTGAGGGAGCGAAAGAAATAAAAAGATTACGGCCAAAGTCTAATATTATTATGATAACAGTTTATGAAAATTCAGATATGGTATTTGATGCATTATGTGCAGGAGCAACGGGCTATTTAACAAAAAATCTAGCACCAAACGAACTTATTGACGCCCTTAACGAAACTGCAGCAGGTGGCGCGCCTATGAGTATTAAAATCGCAAAAATGGTAGTAAGCTCATTTCAAAAAACACCGAGCAAAATAGAATTATCTCCAAGAGAAAAGGACGTTCTATCACTGTTATCAGAAGGAAATAGTTATGATTCTATTGCCGAAAAACTCTTCATTAGTAAGAATACAATCAAATTTCATTTAAAGAATATCTACATCAAGCTTCAGGTGAATTCCAATATTGAAGCGGTTCAAAAAGCCAATAAAGAAAATCTTCTTTAATATTTTTCAGATAGATTTCAATTCTACCCCATTGGGTAGTACAGCCTTTAGTTCTCACAACTACTTTTACCCAGAACTTTAAAACCTATTTATGATGAAAAAATTTTTACTATTTACATTTTTGATTATTACATTTTTATCTCAAGCCCAAGTTAGTTTGGTAAAGGATATTAATCCAAGTACTGATGCAATGCCTACCTACCCATTAAATCGAATAGAATATAATGGTAAATTACTTTTTGCCGCTAATGATGGAAGTAGCGGTATGGAATTATGGGAATCTGACGGCACAAATGCTGGGACACAAATTTTACATACGACAAATACCGTAGCTGCATCAGGAAATCCAAGAGCTTTTTTTGAATTTAATGGATTGATTTACTTCAGTTCAATAGGAACTAACATTGGTGATGAACTATACTCTACAGATGGTACCTCGTCTGGAATAATTAGTTATCCTGAAATTGCTATATCTTCAGATTCAAGTCCAAGGAATTTTGTTGAATATAACAATAATTTAGTATTTACATCTCTAGTCCAAGATAACAACCTTAATGGTTTTGGGCGAGAATTATTAGGTTTTAACGGTACGCCGTGGACAGGTAATGCCGGTGTGCCTATTATGATTAAAGATGTTCATACTGGTGGAAGTTCAAACCCAGACAATTACACAGAGTTGAATGGGGCTTTGTATTTTGCTGCTACAGCTACAGGGACTGCTAGGGAAATCTGGGTTACTGATGGAACTAATACAGGAACAAATATATTACTTGATATAAATAACGGTTTATCAGGATCCGATCCTAATGATTTTACACTTTTTAATCTATAGAATTCCTCGACGCTCTGCGTCGGGGTAAAACGGAAAGTTTGAAAACCTTAGGTTTTCATCAAACTAAAAAATAAGCTTTTTTCCGTTGAATACCCCTATGGCTCTGCCTCGGGGATTCTTTATTAATAAAATTTATTTTTCATCTAATGACGACATAAATGGTAGAGAACTTTGGGTAACCGATGGAACTGTGGCAGGAACTCAGCTTGTTTTTGATTTATATGTTGGAGCAAATGGAAGTTTTCCTGGAAATTTAACTGTTTTTAATAACGCTTTATATTTTGTAGCCAGAACAAGTGCATTAGGCTATGAACTATTTAAAATGAACACAACAGAAAATATTACTAATCTTAAAAATATTGCACCAGGAAATGCTAACAGTATTCCAGAAAATTTATTTGTATCCAATGGGAAGCTTTATTTTTCAGCAGATGATGGTGTTAACGGACGAGAATTATGGTCTTCAACAGGCTTTTCTTCTACCACAAACATGCTCAAAGACATAAATACTTCCGCAGCAACTCCAGATAGTAACCCTTCTGGATTTACAGAATATTTTGGTGAACTCTATTTTGCAGCAAATGATGGCGTTAACGGAAGAGAGTTATGGAAAACCGATGGCACAAACGCTGGAACTGTTTTGGTAGACAATATCAATCCAAGTGGTGATAGTAATCCTTCCGATTTTATTGTTACAAATAACATTTTATTCTTTTCGGCTAACGATGGTGCAACAGGAATTGAATTATGGAAATACCAAGATGCGTCCTTATCAACTAAGGATTTAGAATTAGAAAACAGTATCTCATTATTCCCAAACCCAGCAACCAATACTTTTTCAATAGAAACTAAATACCATATTAACAATATATCGGTAGTCGATATACAAGGAAAATCAATCAAATCATTTAAAGAAAACCTAGCTTTTTATGATATTGAAGATTTAATTTCAGGATTATATTTCATAAATATTCAAACTGAAAAAGGAAGCATTACCAAAAAATTAATCAAACAATAAAAAAATAACCCCCAAATCTTAATATTATGAAAACCATTAAAACCATGATGCTATTATCGGCATTGGTATTTGTTTTTGCCTGTAATAGCGATGATAGTCCAAATAACCAAGCACCAGTTCTAGCGGACAGCACCATGAACATGGATGAAAATCCAACATCAGATTTGTTAACCACAATGGTAGCAACCGATGCTGAAGAAGATCAATTAACATATTCCATCGTATCTCAAACACCAACCAATAGTGTTGGTATAAATGCAACCAATGGCGAAGTTTATATCGTTAATGCAAGTGCTTTTGATTATGAACAGAATACCAAAATTACCGTTGTTATTGCCGTTACCGATGGTGTAAACATTACCGAATCAACTTTAGCCATTAACATACAGGATGTAAACGAAAACGGTTAATTATGATTTCAAAATTAAAAAATATCAACTTTGAATTTTATTTTATAATGTTCTACGTTATCATGGTTGTCTTAATTTTTCAAGCCCTAAGTTAGGTTAATAGTTAAGTCCCCAATATAAAACCTGTTTCAATCATTTGTTGAAGCAGGTTTTTTTTATCTTTATTTTTTTAAAAATAAAAGTATGGAAAGATTGTTTTATGTGTTACTGCTTGTGCTTTTATGGAGTTGTAAAAGTGAAGTGAAATCAGAATCTATAACCATTACACCTCACGATGTACAAAGTATAGTGCGTTATTTGGCTTCTGATAGCTTAAAAGGGAGAAATACTGGAACTGTTGGCATTGAAAAATCTGCTAATTATATTGAAAATCAGCTAAAACAGTTAGGTGTCAAACCATATTATGAAACCTATCGAGATAATTTTAAAGTGGATAGCTTGGATGCTTTTAACATTGTTGGAGTTGTTGAAGGTAATGACCCCAAATTAAAAAGCGAGTTCATTGTTTTGGGAGCGCATTACGATCATATTGGTTTTGGTAAAACAGTTGCAGGAGATTATATAGCAAATGGTGCAAATGATAATGCAGCGGGAACAAGTGCAGTATTGGCTTTGGCAAAGTATTTTGGAACCAAACAGAACAACAAGCGAAGTATCATGTTTGCATTGTTTTCAGCAGAAGAGAAAGGGCTTAGAGGTTCTAAGCATTTGTCGAAACGTTTAAAAGAAGAAAATTTTAATCTTTATACCATGCTTAATTTCGAAATGATAGGTGTGTCTTTTAAAGATAGAGATTATCAAGCGTTTTTAACAGGTTTTGATGTGTCTAATATGGCACAAAAGATAAATAGTTACACATCTCTAAATTTAATAGGAAAGTCTGAAATTGCCATAAAGTACAACTTGTTCAAACGTTCTGATAACTACCCTTTTTATAATGAATTTAATGTGCCGTGTCAAACCATTTCTTCATTTGATGTGACTAATTTTGATTTTTACCATCATGTAGATGATGAAATTGATAAACTGGATTTTGAGTTTATGGCTAACCTAATAAACAAAGTGATACCTGCTATAGAGCAAATGGCTAATACGCCTACCAAGGAAATAAAATTAAACTAATGAGTAAAAATATAATCATTACAGGAACAAGTAGAGGGATAGGTTTTGAGCTTGTTCAATTATTTTCAAAACAAGGACATAATGTTTTAGCGCTTTCGCGGAACGATAAGCCTGTTCAAAATCTAAAATTGAATAATGTCACCTGTTTTTCTTTTGATTTAAATGAAAGTAAAGCCTATAAAAAAGTGGAAGACTTCATTAAAAATAATTGGAATCAAGTTGATGTTTTAATAAACAACGCAGGTGCACTTCTACATAAACCATTTTCTGAAACAACTATAGAAGATTTTGAGCATGTTTATAAAACTAATGTTTACGGTGTGTCAGAATTGACTAGAATAGCTCTTCCTTTTATGAAAAAAGAGAGCCATGTTGTCACTATAAGTTCTATGGGCGGCGTACAAGGTAGTATGAAATTTCCAGGGTTAGCAGCCTATAGTTCAAGTAAAGCCGCAGTAATTGCTTTAACTGAATTATTAGCAGAGGAATATAAAGAGTCAGGCATTTCTTTTAACGTATTAGCATTAGGCGCCGTACAAACTGAAATGCTAGAAGAAGCTTTTCCAGGATATCAAGCACCAACCACGGCTTTAGAAATGGCACATTATATTTTTGACTTTTCACTTAATGGGAATAAATATTATAATGGTAAATTGTTGCAGGTTTCTAATTCTACGCCGTAATTTATGAGTAAATACAAATGTATCATTTTTGACTGCGATGGTGTTTTGGTTGACAGTGAGACTTTAGGCAATCAGGTTATGGTAGATTTAGCAAATAAATATGGAGCCAATATTGATTTACACTATGCTATGAAACATTTTAAAGGCAGTTTTATACAAGCATGCATTGAAAAAATTGAAAAATTAGCCACCGAATCATTACCCGATACTTTTGAATCAGAATATCGCCAGAAAAGTTTTGAAGCATTTAAAAAAGATATAAAACCTATTGAAGGTGTTAAAAAAGTGCTTGATAATTTAAAAACACCTTTCTGTGTAGCATCCAGTGGACCAGAACATAAGATTCGATTAAATTTAGAGTTAACAGGTCTATTACCTTATTTTGAAAACAACATTTTCAGTTGTTATACCATTCAAAAATGGAAACCAGAACCTGATGTTTTTTTATGGGCAGCAGAGACTATGGGTTTTAAACCTAATGAATGTCTTGTAGTTGAAGACAGTATATCTGGAGTTAAAGCAGCTAAAAATGGTGGATTTGATGTTTTTGGCTTTACTGCGCATGATTACAATAACGAGTTGCAATATGAAGCTAACACTACTTTTGATAGTATGTATAAGCTTTTGGGTATGTTGTGATTTTTAAGGTTCGTCTAGCTTAGTCGAATACGAAGCGTTTTTTAATGTTTTAAATCCGACGTTATATTTTTTTTCAGATAAAGTCAATAAAATCAACCTAGTCTTTTCAAGAAATCTATATTTTTGCTTTAATGCAAGATAAACTTCAAGACTATATCCCTAAAAACGCCATACCTCAAGTTTTAAACCTTTTAGAACATGACAATTTATTGGTTAAAGTTAAAAAGGAACGCAAAACCCGTCATGGGGACTATATGCGTTTACCTAACGGGAAGCACCAAATAACTATAAACTCAAACTTAAACAAATACCGTTTTTTAATTACGCTTATTCACGAAATCGCCCATTTTGAAGCTTATAAAACCTATGGCAAATTCATAAAACCACACGGCATTGAATGGAAACATACATTTCAGCATTTAATGTTGCCCTTTTTAAGCCCAAAAATTTTCCCAAATAATTTATTACCGCTTTTAGCAAAACATTTTAAAAACCCTAAAGCCAGTAGCGATACCGATGTTAATTTAGCCTTAGCTTTAAAGCAATTTGACGAACCTAATAATAAAACCTTTATTTTTGAAGTACCTTTAGGGAGCGATTTTAAATTATATAATGGTAAGGTTTTTAAAATGGGACAAAAACGTGTTAAGCGTTACGAGTGTATTGAAATAAAAACGGGAAGATTATATTTATTTAACCCAAATGCTGAAGTAGAAATAGTTTAATCAAAAAAACTTGACAATAAAGCACATATAAAATGAATAAGAATTATTACGCCATATTGATGGCAGGAGGAGTAGGTTCCAGGTTTTGGCCAGTAAGTACGCAAGATTTTCCTAAACAATTTCACGATATGCTGGGAACGGGGGATACCTTAATTCAAAAAACCTTTCATCGTTTAACACATTTAATACCTAAAGAGAATATTTATATTTTGACTAATGAGCGTTACAACGATTTGGTATTAGAACAACTTCCCCAGGTAACTCAAAAACAAGTGGTTTTAGAACCGGCAATGCGAAATACCGCACCTTGTATTTTATATGCTTCGTTAAAAATTCAAAAAGAAAACCCTGATGCCGTTATGATAGTTGCACCAAGTGACCACTGGATTGAAGATGAAGCAATATTTTCTGAAAATGTAAAACAAGCTTTTGATTTTTGCTCAAAAAATAATGCGTTAATGACGTTGGGTATTCAGCCCACTTTTCCGAATACGGGATATGGTTATATTGAATTTGATAAAACTTCAGCGGAAGCCATAAAATCGGTAAATCAGTTTAGGGAAAAACCAGATTACGAAACAGCTAAAGAGTTTATAGCCCAAGGTAATTTTTTATGGAATGCAGGTATCTTTATGTGGAGCGTTAAATGCGTAATTGAAGCTTTTCAGAATAATCAACCTGAACTGTATAACCTTTTTGAAACAGGCATATCATTATACAATACTTCAGGAGAAAGTAATTTTATAAAAGAGACTTATCCAAAGGCAGAAAACATTTCAGTTGATTATGCCATTATGGAAAAATCAAGTAATGTGTTTGTAATTGCTGCTGAGTTTGATTGGAACGACCTTGGTACTTGGGGTAGCTTATACGATAAGTTGGAAAAAAATGAAGACGGAAATGCTGTTGTAAATTCTAGGACTTTAGCTGAAGATGCTTCGGGTAATATGATACGCACCAAAAATGATAAAATAGTTGTTATTGATGGGTTGAATGATTATATAATTGTTGATAAAGATGAAGTTTTGCTTATCTTTCCTAAAACAAAGGAACAAGATATTAAAAAAGTACTCCAAAAAGTTAAGGATAAATTCGGAGAACAATATGGTTAATTATGAGTGAAGAATCTAAGTTTAATTTTTCAGAAAAAACGACACCTTCAGGAGGTGGTAATGTAAAGGAATCTAAAGAAGCAGTAAAAAAGGATGCTCAAGGATTATTTAAAAGTATTAAGCGTTTTCTCAAGGAATTGCTTGATTTTCGACACGACACCGATAGGGACGAGACCATCAAAGCCATTAAAGGCGATATTTCTTTTAAGGGAGCAACTGCCTGGATATTAATCTGTTCTATATTTGTCGCTTCCATTGGGTTAAATGCAAATTCTACGGCAGTTGTTATTGGTGCCATGTTAATTTCGCCTCTTATGGGCCCTATACTAGGAGTTGGTCTATCAATTGCCATTAATGATATTGATACACTTAAGCGCTCTTTAATAAACTTAGCCATCATGGTTGTGCTAAGTTTACTAACGGCCTTTTTATTCTTTTATATATTTCCCTTAAGCGAAGACACTTCTGAACTTTTAGGTAGAGTTAAACCAGATATTCGTGATGTTTTAATAGCCTTTTTTGGTGGTTTGGCCTTAATAATTGCCCGTACAAAACGCGGCACCATTGCATCAGTTATTTTTGGTGTTGCCATTGCAACGGCTTTAATGCCACCATTATGTACGGCAGGTTATGGTTTAGCTAAACAGAATTGGGTTTATTTTGGAGGTGCCATGTATTTATTTACCATAAATACCATTTTTATTGCATTGGCCACATTTTTGGTTTTAAAACTACTGCGTTTTCCAATGCTTAAGTATGCCAATTCTAAAAAGCGCCTTTTTATATCAAGAATGGCCATGCTGTTGGCCGTAATAGTTATGGTGCCTGCTGTTTGGACTTTTCTAAGTGTTTTAAACGAAAGTAATTTTAAAAGAGACGCATCAAATTTTGTTTCGGATGAGCTTAGTACTTTGCCGCATTTTGACTATTTAAAGAATAATACCGTATATAAATATTCTGATGGGGGAGAATCTGCGATTGAATTAAGTACATTCGGGTTAGATGAAATATCCGAGGAAACCATTACTTTATTGCAAAGTAGAATGAGAGCCTATAATGCCTTGAATAATACTAAATTAGTTGTTAACCAAAATAAATCTAAAAATTTAGATAATTTTAAATATATGGAAGAGCTCCGAACTCGAGACTCTTTGGATTTATTAACCCAAACGCAAAAGATAGCCTATTTAGAAGGTAAAGTATTGCAACTTTCTAAATTGGAAAAAAATTATATAGCATTAGATGAGCTTTTAAAAGAAGTAAAAATTAATTATGAAACTATTGAGCAATTTTCTTATGCCAACGTGATTAATTCTAACTTCTCTAAAATGGATACTTTGTCCGTTTTCTCCGTGAAATGGGTTGATTCGTTAACTAATGAAGCGGTTCGGAAAAAAGACAAAGCAAAACTTGAAAAGTGGCTTAAATTTAAATTAGATTTAGATACTTTGGTTGTGCAAAGAGTAAATTAATTTAACGTGAGCTTGAGATAATTATAAGGAACAAATAGCTTAATGGAGTGTATTCCCTCCTTGAGGAGGGTTAGGGAGGTGTTATTTGATATGGATTAAACTCCTATGAGCTTCGCTCGGTAGCCTTAAAAACAAAATACATTTTGCTTCTCTCTAACCCTTTGGGGGTTTACACCCCTATAATCCCCTCAAGGGGATAACCAATCGCATACAAATAACGTAGATATCCTGTTTCAAGGAGTAAACTTAACCTTATCTCGAACTCACGTAAATTTAACAAAATTTTAAAGCACAACTAACTACTGCTTTTCCTCAATATACATTTGGCGAACTTTTTTCATGAGTTCAGATGAATACACAAAGTCTGTAACTACTTCATTGTCAGTTTTAAAAATCGTATCATTAGAGCCTTCCCAAGCTTTTAATCCATCTTTTAAAAACACAATTTTTTCACCAATTTCCATAACCGAATTCATATCATGTGAGTTGATTACCGTGGTTATTTGATATTCATCAGTAATTTCTTGAATAAGGTTATCTATAACAATAGCAGTTTTTGGGTCCAATCCAGAATTAGGTTCATCACAAAACAAGTACTTAGGTTTATTTACAATAGCACGCGCTATTGCAACCCTTTTTTGCATCCCACCAGAAGCTTCACTAGGCATTTTTTTATGGGCGTCATCAAGGTTTACGCGTTTTAAAACAAAATCTGCACGATCCTCCATTTCACTCTTACTCATTTTAGTAAACATTTGTAATGGGAACATCACGTTTTGTGCAATAGTCATAGAATCAAATAAAGCACTACCTTGAAACACCATGCCTATTTCGGCACGTATGTTACGTTTTTCATCTTCTGTTAATTTTGAAAATATTTTACCATCGTATGCGATACTACCTTCTTCATATTCAAATAAACCTAACAAGCATTTTATAAACACTGTTTTTCCAGAGCCACTTTGCCCAATAATAAGGTTGGTTTTTCCTTTTTCAAATGTTGTGCTAATGCCTTTTAAAACATGGGCGTTACCAAAGGATTTATGTAAATTTTCAACTTCTATCATTAGCCTAGCATCATATCAGTTAATATATAATTCAATAAAATAATCACTACAGAAGTCCAAACAAAAGCAGTGGTGGATGCTTTACCAACTTCAAGCGCTCCACCTTTCATATAATAGCCGTGAAATGAAGGAACCGTAGCTAAAACTAGTGCAAAAACAAAAGTTTTTATAAAAGAATAAAAAACATGAAATGTCTCAAAATCGGTTTGTATGCCAATTATATAATCAGCTAAAGTAGAATAGCCTCCAAAAACACAGGCTGCCATACCGCCTAATATACCCAAAAACATACCAATAGCAATAGCAAATGGGTATAGCATTAAGGCCATAGTTTTTGGAAAAACCAAATAGTTTAAAGAATTTATTCCCATAACTTCTAAAGCATCAATTTGTTCGGTAACCCGCATAGTACCTATACTTGATGTTATAAACGAGCCAACCTTACCAGCCATAATTATAGAAGTAAATGTTGGTGCAAATTCTAAAATAACGGATTGTCTTGTTGCAAAACCAACCAGGGATTTTGGAATCAAAGGATTGTCAATATTTAATGCGGTTTGTATAGTAATTACACCACCAACAAAAAATGAGATAAAAGCAATAATACCAAGCGATCCAATAATTAAATCATCAATATCTTTTAATATAAGCTGTTTCATAACACCCCACTTAGTTGGCTTACGAAACATTTCAGCTATCATTATAAAATAAACTCCAATATTATTTAAGTATGTCATATTAAATTTATGAATTGCTAAAGTAAAAAAAGTTAACGGTATTTAACCTTTATTTTAAATTATGATATTTTAAAATCAGTATTTTTGATGTTATTATATAAAATATTATGATAAAAAAAATAAGTTCGGTTTTACTTCTTTTAGTTTTTAGTTTAGTTTGTAAATCCCAAGAAAGAATTTCAATAAAAAATAAAAATCTAAATACGAATAATACAGGTCCAAAATTAGTAGTTGGAATAGTGGCAGACCAAATGCGATATGATAACTTAACTCGATTCTCTTCAAAATACGGAGATGGTGGTTTTAAGCGTATGATGAATGAAGGTTTTAATTATGATAGGCACGTGCCACTATTATTTTTTGGAAATGGAATCAAACACGGACAAACATTTCAAAAAACCAAAATAACCGATATTGCACCAACAATTTCGGCTCTTTTAGGGGTTAGTTTCCCTAATGCTACTATTGGACAACCTTTAGAATTTGTTTTAGATTAATTGAATAAACGGACTCTATATTCTATAATAGCTATCCTAATTGTTTTAGGCGTATATGGTTATGAGCATTTTTTAGTAGAAGAAGAAAAAGCTGAAATTATTTTAGAAGGCGAAACTGTAAAAACCAATACCAACGAATATTTTTTACCCACAAGCACCACAGGACAAATAGTGCATCACGAAGGCTACTCGTTGTCTTATAGTGAAGCTCATGAACAAGCGGAGTGGGTAGCTTATGAATTAAAAAAATCGCACCTATCAAGTATTAATCACAAACGCCCTTATTTTGAAATTGATGACGCTGTACAAACAGGTGCAGCACATTGGCAAAATTATAAAAACTCTGGTTATGACCGTGGACATCTTTGTCCCGCTGGAGATAGACGTTATAGCCAACAAGCTCATGATGAGACCTTTTTAACTAGTAATATTAGTCCGCAAGAACATGAATTTAATTCTGGTATTTGGAACACTCTGGAACAAAAAGTACGCTATTGGACCAATAAATATGATGGTGTTTTTGTGGTTACAGGTGGTGTATTAAAAGGTGATATGGAAACGATAGGTGATGAGTATGTTTCTGTGCCTAATCTATTTTATAAAGCGTTGATTGATACTAATTCTGGTGAAACTAAGATGATTGCATTTTTAATGCCCCATGAAAATTCAAATAAACCTTTATATAAATTCGTAGTTTCAGTCGATAAGATTGAAGAATTAACTGGAATTGATTTTTTCCCTGAATTGGATGATGACGTTGAAAATAAACTAGAAGCTTCAAATAGTTATAAGGAGTGGGTATTTAAATAGTCTTGTCCATGCTGAGTGCAGTCGAAGCATCTTCTTAAAATCTTGTTGTCTAGTATCTGTGAGGTTTCAAAATCCTAAGTGTTCGGAAGACAAGAAATATAAATTTTATAAAAAAACTTTTAAATTAAGGAAAAAATAAAATGGAAAATATTAAAAAAACACACCCCTAAAGTCCCCTCGAGGGGACAATCGTAAAATTAAACTGAGTAGGTTGTCCCCTCGAGGGGACTTTAGGGGTGTAAAAACAGAATAAAACCAACTTTTAAAACTCTTCCGAACACTTATGTTTCAAGAACCTCACAGATCTTTTTTATTTCAATTTATTTAACATCCCTTTCCAGCGTAAATCTCTAATAAACTCGCCTTCTTTTTTAGTTACTAAAAAATCTATTTTTTCTCTTTTCGCCTTAAAATAACCTGCTAAATAATCTTTAAAAAGCGAAAAGCTTCTTTTTTTAAAAGCTAATTTTAAAGCAGAAATAAGCGTAATTACAACACCATAACGCATTTTATACATGGCTTCACCTTGTAAATATTTTGAGGCTTTGTTGTAACTTATTCCTGTTGGTTTTAAATGTTTTACGTGAAGTGATTCATCAGTTAAAATCTTCCAACCATAATATTTAGCCAGTAATTCATCAACCGTATCCCAACCCATAGATGGTTTTAATTTTCCTATTTCTAAAAAACAATCTTTTCTATACGCTTTTAAAGCACCACGAATATGATCTTTTCTAGTTAAATTCTCTAAAACCCAATCACCATTTTTTTTAATATAACAAAAACCAGAAGCCATACCCAGTTTTTTATTGTTATTAAAATGATTTGAAAGTTGCTCTAAATAATTATTCGGGAATATTAAGTCGGCATCAAACTTACAAATGATATCGAAATCATCATCTAGCGTTTGGTAACCTTTATAAAACGCATTTATGATTTTGGAACCTGGTAAATGCTCATGGGATGATTTTGAATTCACCAAGGAAATAAACGCATGTTTTTCAGCAAACCCTTCCACAATATCTTGGGTTTTATCGGTTGAATTGTCATTTACAATAACCACACGCATTGGCAATACCGTTTGATGGACCAACGAATTTAAAGTAAGCCCAATACTGCTTTGTTCGTTGTGTGCGGGGATGATGATGTAAAACTTCATTTTGTAAATTTCAATATTTTAATCCCGAATCCTAATTTTTATAAAACAATATTTTTGGAATTTAGATTTTGAGTATTGGAATTTTATTTTTTTTCAGCATAAATAATATAATATCGGGGTGTAAACCAACGTAATATGGGACGAATGCCAATTTTTTTAGTTGGATTCGTCCATTTTTTTCTATCAATAATTTTCCATCCAGCTTTTTCAAGCAACCAATCAAATTGCCAATCTTCAAACTCATGATAATGTCTATCCAACATATCCGTTTTACTTCTATATGCTGAAGAAAACCATAATTTAAGCGGAACACTTGCAACAAGTTTTTGGGATTTTATAGATTTTAAAACTGTAAAAGGCGATAATAAATGTTCGAAAATTTCAAAGGCTGTAACAACTTCAGCTTTAGAATTAATGATGTTCGTTACATCTGTATCCAAATCTTCACCTTTTGTATTTTCAACTGAATATCCATGATCCAACATGATTTGGGTAAACGGATTTACAACGCCCAAATCTAAAATAGTTTCAGAAGGCGAAACATGTTTTTTTAGAAATTCAATAGTATATTTAAAGCGTTTGTTAGGAAAGCTTTTTTCGTACATTAAATAATTGTATTTTTTCATTTCCGCGAAAGCGGAAATCTTTATTGTTTATAAACAATAGCATTAATATTCATGCCTGCACCAACACTTGCAAAAATAATAACATCTCCTTTCTTTATTTCTTGATTGTTTAGTGAGCCATTTAAAATGGAATCATATAAAGTGGGTACGGTTGCTACGCTAGAATTTCCTAATTTACCAATAGTCATTGGCATAATACCTTCGGGCATTTTCATATTGTATAGCTCATAAAAACGTTTTACAATAGCCTCATCCATTTTTTCATTGGCTTGATGAATGAGTATTTTTTTCACGGCATTTATGTTAATACCACTTTTGTCAAGACAGGTTTTCATTGCTTTAGGAACGTTTTTTAAAGCAAATTCGTAAATTTTTCTACCATACATTTTTATGTATCGGCGTTTATCATTTATTTCTTGATTGTTAGTTTCTCCAAAATATATAAAATGCGCTTCATCTAAAGCATAAGTAGCAGATTCGTGGGCTATAATACCACCTTCCTCATTTGTAGATTCCAAAACCACTGCACCAGCACCATCACTATAAATCATGGAGTCCCGATCATACGGATCAATAACACGGGAAAGTGTTTCTGCGCCTATAACCAAACATTTTTTTGCGATACCTGATTTTATAAAAGCATTGGCTTGAATAACACCTTCAATCCAACCTGGGCAACCAAATAGCAAATCGTAACCCACGCATTTAGGGTTTTTTATTCCTAAAAGGTGCTTAACTCTTGTTGCTATACTAGGTACGGTGTCACTTTGTTGATTATCAAATCTAACGTCCCCATAATTGTGAGCAACTATAATGTAATCTAAATCTTCTCGATTAATTTTAGCAGATTCAATCGCTTTTTCTGCTGCAAACGAGGCCATATCAGATGTATTCAAATGATTTTTAGCATAACGCCTTTCATCAATACCCGTTATAGCTTTAAATTTCTTTATTATGATTTCGCTCGGAGCATTTATTGTTGTCCCGTCACTATTAAAAAATTCATGATTTTGAAAATCTTCATTTTTCTCAATCTTAGCAGGAATGTAACTACCAGTGCCAGTAATTTTAATATTCATAAATAATTTTTTGCCTTAATAAATTCTGTTATTAGCAAGTTAATCGCTTTTTCTAAAAATGAAATTTAAATCAGTTGTAATTTACGATGTTCAAAAGTATATTTTATGCCTCAGCATAGGCTTCAATTGGAGCACAAGAACAAATTAAATTCCTGTCTCCATAAGCATCATCAACCCGTCTTACACTTGGCCAAAATTTATTATCCCTAACAAAACTAAGAGGAAACGCGGCTTCTTCCCTCGTATATGGAAGATCCCATGTGTTTGCCGTTATCATTTCTAAAGTGTGCGGTGCATTTTTTAAAACATTATTACCATCATCTTGAGATACGGTATCTATTTCTTTTTTAATTGAAATCATGGCATCACAAAAACGATCCATCTCAGCTTTACTTTCGCTTTCTGTAGGTTCAATCATCATAGTTCCGGCTACAGGAAAAGATACTGTTGGCGCGTGAAACCCATAATCCATTAAACGCTTTGCAATGTCAGTAACTTCAATACCATGCGCTTTAAAGGGCCTGCAATCTATAATCATTTCATGCGCTGCGCGTCCTCTTTCTCCAGAATATAAAGTCTCAAAACTACCTTCCAGACGCTTTTTAATATAATTTGCGTTTAAAATAGCGATTTTAGTAGATTCAGTTAAACCTTCAGCTCCTAACATTTTTATGTAGCCATAAGATATTAAACACGCTAATGCAGAGCCAAAAGGAGCCGCAGAAATTGCCGTAATAGCGTTTTCGCCTCCCGTTTTTATAATGGGATTTCCAGGTAAAAATGGTGCGAGTTGTTTTGCTACACATATTGGTCCTACTCCAGGGCCACCGCCACCATGCGGAATAGCAAAGGTTTTGTGTAAGTTTAAATGACAAACATCAGCACCAATACTTCCAGGGTTTGTTAATCCCACTTGGGCATTCATATTTGCACCGTCCATATAAACCTGTCCACCATTATCATGAATAATTTGAGTGATTTCTTTTATGGCGGATTCATAAACACCATGCGTAGAAGGGTAGGTAACCATTAAAGCTGATAAATTATCTTTGTGTAATTCGGCTTTTTCACGTAAATCATCAACATCAATATTTCCTTCTTCAGTAGATTTTGTAACCACCACTTTCATGCCCGCCATAACCGCACTGGCAGGATTTGTTCCATGTGCGGATGATGGAATTAAACAAATATTTCTATGAAGGTCATTACGAGACTCATGATATGCTTTTATAACCATAAGACCTGCAAATTCGCCTTGTGCTCCAGAATTTGGTTGTAAAGATGTGGCTGCAAAACCTGTAATTTCAGTTAACTGATCTTCTAATGCTTTTAAAACTGTGAGATAGCCTTTAGCTTGTCTTTTAGGAACAAAAGGGTGAATATTTGCCCATTTAAAAATACTTAATGGCAACATTTCGGAAGCCGCATTAAGTTTCATGGTACATGATCCTAAAGAAATCATAGAATGGTTCAATGCTAAATCTTTTCGTTCCAACGATTTTATATAGCGCATCAATTCTGTTTCTGAGTGATAGGTGTTAAATACTTTTGAAGTCAGGAAATCAGATGCTCTTTGTAAATTACTGTCAATATTATTAGCTTGTTCTAATTTGGAAATTACAATAGTTTCCTTATCGGCAGCTTCAGCAAAAACAGAAATTAAATAATTAATATCTCTAAGCGAAGTCGTTTCATTTACTGAAATGGTAACCGTTTCTCTATCTGGATAACATAGATTGACTTTTTTATCAGTGGCAACTCTTTTGATTTTTTTTGCTTTTGTTTTTATTTGAAGCGTGTCAAAATATGATGAGTTTATTTGTTTGTAACCAAGTTTTGTTAAAGCATTTGCTAAAGTTGCTGTTTTATTATGAACTTTACTTGCAATAAATTTTAAGCCATTAGGGCCATGATAAACCGCATACATACTTGCCATAACAGCTAAAAGCACTTGAGCGGTACAAATATTTGATGTGGCTTTATCACGTTTAATATGTTGCTCTCTGGTTTGCAGTGCCATACGTAATGCACGATTGTCATTGGCATCTTTTGTAACACCAATGATACGACCCGGTAAATCTCTTTTATAAGCTTCCTTGGTGGCGAAATATGCTGCATGGGGACCACCATAACCCATTGGGATGCCAAAACGCTGTGTAGTGCCTACTACAACATCAGCTCCAAATTTGCCTGGAGCTTCCAATTTAACTAAGCTTAAAATATCAGCAGCTACTGCTACCTTAATTTGTGCTGCGTTCGCTTTTGAAATGAATGTTTTAATATCAGTAATTTGTCCATCTTTTCCAGGGTACTGTAAAATGGCTCCGAAGAATTCCGATGAAAAGTCAAAAGCTTCTTCGTTCCCAACAACAAGTTCAATTCCAATAGGATTTGCTCTGGTTTCTAGTAATGATAATGTTTGGGGTAATATGTTTTCTGAAACAAAAAACTTATTGATTTCTGCTTTTTTCTGATTGCGTTCACGAACAGCGAATAACAAACTCATGGCTTCAGCCGCCGCAGTACTTTCGTCAAGTAAAGAGGCGTTTGCGATTTCCATACCTGTAAGTTCGATAACCATGGTTTGAAAATTTAAAAGCGCTTCAAGTCTGCCCTGAGCAATTTCAGCTTGGTATGGCGTGTAGGCAGTATACCAACCTGGGTTTTCTAAAATATTACGTTGAATAACCGCAGGCATTATAGTTGGATGATACCCTAGCCCAATATAAGTTTTGTAAACTTTGTTCTTTTTTGAAAGCTCATGAATATGAAGTAGATATTCGTATTCTGTCATGGGGGCATCTAAATTCAATCCATTTTTTAAGCGAATATCGTCAGGTATCGTTTCATTAATTAATTGGTCTAAATAAGTAACTCCTATGGTTTTTAACATAAGATTTTGGTCATCTTCTCTCGGGCCAATATGACGCAATGCAAAAGCGTTTGTGTTCATTAAGTTACAATTTGTTATATAATTTGCAAAAATAAGTAATAATTTACGCGATTTCTTGCATTAAATAGAAAGTTTTTAACCATTTGAAAACGTTATTAACAGTTTGTTTATTTTTACATTATGAAGGGCTTGAGGCAACTTTTAAATTTTTATATTAATAGTAGTATTCACGTGGCTTTAGCAGTGTATTCATTAACTTGGATTACGTTGTTGGAGTTTGATATTCCTTATGATGAAACTATCTTGTATTTTATTTTTTATGCTTCCATTACAGGCTATAATTTTGTGAAGTATTTTGGAGTTGCCAAATTTCATCATAGAAGCTTAACAAATTGGCTAAAAACCATTCAAGTATTTTCCCTTATTTGCTTTGTTCTTATGTGTTATTATGGGTGTCAATTGAGTTCCAAAACGCTATTTTACATTTTAGGTTTTGGTATAATTACATTTTTTTATGCTAGTCCGTTTTTGCCAAAACGTTTGTTTTTAGATTATCAGCATAATTTAAGAAGTATTGGCGGACTTAAAATATATTTAATAGCATTGGTTTGGTGCGGTGTTACTGTTTTTCTTCCGTTAATTAATAATGCTTATTCAATTGATTCAGATGTTATAATAACAGGAATTCAGCGCTTCTTGTTTGTTGTTGTTTTGATGTTGCCTTTTGAAATTAGGGACTTACGTTATGATAATCTAAAGCTTTCTACAGTACCACAGAAAATAGGAGTGAAGCAGACTAAAATAATGGGAGGGTTGCTTTTAATTGTGTTTTTCTTTTTAGAATTTTTTAAATACAAAATCGAAATTAATAAAATTTTCGCTTTATTGATTATCTCAATTCTTACGCTATTACTTTTGGTTTTTTCTAAAATGGAACAAGGAAAATATTACAGTGCGTTGTGGGTTGAAGGTTTGCCAATACTATGGCTTGTACTGTTGTTGTTATTCTAAATATAATTTTCTTTTATTGCGGTTTCCAAATCTTTTTTCATTTTTTCTTTACAGTCTTTATCAAGACATTCTACTTTAGATTTTGAGACAACCTCAGTCAGTTTGCTATTATTATTTGTGTATTCCCTACAAGCTCTACAATAAATTAAATGAATATTTAGCTTAATCTTTTCCCAAAAAGATGCTTCTTTATACTGAGTTTTATCGCATGTGTGGTTTGCTTCGTCACATGGCATTAAAAACTTAAATTTACTCATAATTAAAACCAATTTTCTTTTAGGCAATCTGCTAAAGCAGTACGAGCTCTATGGATAATTACCCAAAGGTTAGACGCTGTAATATTTAGTTCATTACAAATAACTTCAGTTTCAAAACCTTGAATAGTTTTCATTTTAAAAACCTCCGCTTGTTTTGTTGGTAATTTGCTTAAACAATTATATATGGCATCGCCAAGTTCGGCGTTTTGTAAAGTGTCCTCGGCAGTTTTATCAAAAGGATCTGCAACGCGTTCTTCCAACCAATCGCCTTCACTTTCTGTATCGCTATTGTAACTCATGCGTACTTCAGCCTTACCTTTATTGGAATTTATTTTACGATAATGGTCAATAATTTTTCGCTTTAAAATAGAAATAAGCCATGTACGTTCGCTGGCTTCTCCTTTAAAGTTTTTCATAGATTTTAAACCAGCAAAAAAAGTATCTTGCACCAAATCCTGCGCGATATCCCTATCACTAACACGCGAAATGGTGTAATTGAATAGATAATCGGAATATAAATCGATCCACTTATTTGGATTAATTTGATGGTTGGGCATTAATGCATAATTTTTTTTGAGTACCAAAAATAAGGTAAAAAAATGAATTTTTAAGTTGATTATTTTTTAGACCAATAGTTAAGTTGCTAAGTGAAGTAGATGGTAAAAAATGTAAGACTAAAATATATCCAAAGAATTGAAAATAAAATATGCATTGACGTTTCAAACTTTTTACTTTTCCACAATTTTGAGGAATAAACAAAGAATTGTATATACAGCCTTATAAACCAAAATATACTAAAACCTAAAGCTATTTTTCTTCCAAGGTTAGTCTCAATAATTTCATTAGCAGATATTACACAAAGCAATCCCATTAAGAATATTGTTAAGGCAATAAAAAAGGTATGAACAGTCATCATTTGCCTATTTATTAAACTTAATGAGTTTAATTCAGCATTCCAATTAAAATACTTTGGAAAGAAAATATGTATTGCTGCCAAGGCAATTAAAAGTATACCAATAATATTAAGATGAATATGCATATTTATTATGTTAAGGAACAGAATTAAAAATTGACATAAAAGGGGTGAATTTCGTTTCTGTAAATGTTGAAAACCCCGCACTTTTAAAAGCGCTTTTCCAGACTTTACGGGAGAAAAAATGAGTAAAACCAATTGAGAATGCCAAAAAATTTGGAAAGTCTCGCAAATGTTCAACCATGATAACCACACCATTTGGTTTGCAAACTCTTTTGCACTCTTTTAAAAACTGTACTTTTTCTTCATCTAATCTTATTTCATGAGCAGCAGAGAGTAAAAATATTAGGTCTATTGAATTATCCCCAAGCGGAAGAGTATTAGATTTTATTTCTTTAGTATTTGGGTAAACCAAACTTACTTTTCTAGCTCGTATTATGGCAGGTTCGGTATGATTTTCTGAATTATAAAAATCAAATACTTTTAAATCAGATTTTGGAAAATTGTCTTTTAAGATGAAGCTAGTTTCATCAAATCCGGCATTAATATTAATAATGTTTGTCTTTTCTGAATCCATATTTTTAAATTGCTTCAACCATTTAAAATCATAATATCCAGAAAAATCATATACATAAGCCGAAACGATTAATGGCATGAGTAAACCATAAACAAATGCAACTACAATAATAAAAAACAAAATATTAGACCATTGGAATATATAATAGCTTAAAATAATTAATGCTAGTAAGCTAATTCCCCAAAAATAGAAATGTCTATTAAAGCTTAAAATATTTAATACACCCTGAAATTTTTTTCTTTTTATTTCCATGATTCAATTTTTCCTTTTTTCCAATAGTATGGAATATTTTTAATAATAAATGCATTTGCCAAAACAGGTTTTTCAATTTTTAATGTATCTAAAAATGTAATATCATAATCAACAACTTCTACAGGCGTAGGTTTCCAGTTTTGTCTTACACCTTCAATAATTAGAACTTCCTTTTTCTTTTTGTTATAAGTAAAAGTAAAAGTAAATGGTAAAGGTCCTGCGAAACGTCGTGCTTCTTTCCAGTTTTCAAATGGAGAATATTTTGGCAATGGAATATCTTGATTTTCATTTGTATTTACCTTTATTTTGAAGTTTGATTTATTTGAAATAATTTGAGTTGTATCCACCTGATGAATTTTATTAATATCGGTAGTTGTATAGTTATAGTGAGTGAAAATATTACCCATAAATGCCATTTTCTTTTTATCTGTTTCAGATTTTAGAATGTATAAACCACGTAAACGTTTGCCTTTACTGTTAGTATACCTTACAAAAACACGATAACCAATTAAAAAGAAATCATTCCCAATAAGCTTAGGAGTGCCTTTAGGTCGCAAATCTTTTGTTTGTACCATTGCTACTGCAATAAAAGCCCATTTATCTTGAAACGTATCTAGTTCCAAACATTCTGGTATCAAATGCTGTAAGTGTTCTTTAGGAATTGAAAATGTTAAAACAAGAGAGCTTTCAAAAAAGGCCTCAACAGCAAACGGATGATTTTTTAGAAATGAAAGCATTATTAAATAGTTTTTTTGTTTAAATAAAATGTGTTTGAATAAATAATTAATATGAATATGAAGGCAAATACGATATTGAATTTGCCCCAAAGCAATAAATCTGGAACCAAAATAAACTCAAGAATGTTCATTGTTGCTATAATAATTATTTGAGTAATAGCATTTAGTTTAGGTTTTATTTTGCTTAAAATCCAGATTGCCATAATTACTTCAAAAAGACCAATTAATACTGTTAAAGGTTTAGAATACTCGATTCCTAAAATTCTTGAAACAATTTGTTCATGCCTTGGAATAAAACCTAGGACTTTACAAAATAGTCCGTTTAGAATCCAAACTATTGCAATAAGATATTTTATTATGGTTTTAGTTAAATTCATTTTATTTTTTATACTTTCAGAAATTATTGAAAGTACATTTTAATTTTTTTTATTTTATAAGTTTCAGTAAAGACTTAGTAATCCAGTTTTGTTCTTGGTTGACTATTCTGTTCATTAAAGAATCAGCAGTTTCGGCTAGATCATGTAAGGCCTTGGTTTGTTTTATAAGTTCCTTAGTTTTTTCTGTGCCATCATCTTTAATAGAAGAGACATCTTTTAAAATTTTGATTACAGGTTTTATTTCTCTTCTACTACGTTCTTTGGCAATATGTCTAGCTAGTTCTTGAACATCTTTTTCAGTGGTAAAATATTCTTTACGCTCTCCAGGAATGAGCTCTTTAGTAACTATACCCCAATCCATAAGCTGACGTAAATTCATGCTGGTATTACCACGAGAAATTTTTAGTTCTTCCATAATTTCTTCCATAGAAAGTGCTTTAGTAGATATAAAAAGTAACGATTGTATTTGCGCCATAGCTTTGTTTATACCCCATAATGTGCCCAAACTTCCCCAGGTACTAATAAATTTTTCTTTTGCTTCTTGGTATTCCATAACACAAAGGTAATAAAATTTTTTAAACTTTCAATAATTATTGAAAGTTTAATTTATCATAAATAAAATTTTAGAGAGTTTATCTATTTAAGATTACGAATCAGACCTGTCAGGTTTTTAAAACCTGACAGGTCTTTTTCAGATGCAAAAGTTTATTTCAACAACCCAGCACGTTTCAACAATGCCTCAGGTTGAGGTTCTTTTCCGCGGAAGCGTTTGTATAAAGTCATAGGGTCTTCTGTTCCACCTTTTGATAATATATTATCTTTAAATTTATTAGCAACTGTTTTGCTGAAAACGCCTTGTTCTTTAAAATATTCAAACGCATCTGCATCTAAAACCTCGGCCCATTTATAGCTGTAATACCCCGAAGAATACCCCCCTTGAAAAATATGGGAAAACGCAGTACTCATGCAAGTTTCTTTAGTTTCAGGGTACAACGTCGTGTTTTTAAACATATCAGATTCAAAAGCTTTTACGTCTTTTATTTGTTTCGGGTCTTGTCCGTGCCAACTCATGTCTAATAATCCAAAGCTTAATTGCCTTAGGGTTTGCATGCCTTCATGAAATGTAGAAGATTCTTTTATTTTTTGGACCAAATCCATAGGGATGGTTTCCCCAGTTTTATAATGTTTTGCAAAAAGCTCTAAAGCTTCTTTTTCGTAACACCAATTTTCTAAAATCTGACTAGGTAATTCCACAAAATCCCAAAATACGCTAGTTCCAGATAAACTGGGGTACGTGGTGTTGGCAAGCATACCGTGTAAAGCATGACCAAATTCATGAAATAAAGTAGTAACCTCTCTAAAGGTTAATAAGGAAGGTTTGCTTTTTGTTGGCTTAGTGAAATTGCAAACTATGGAAATATGTGGTCTGCTATTTTCGTTATCTTTAATGTATTGTGGCTTATAAGATGTCATCCACGCGCCATTACGTTTACCGGCTCTAGGAAAAAAATCGGCATAAAAAACAGATATCAAACCACCTTTACCGTCTGTAACCTTATAAGTTAAAACATCTTCATGATATTTATCAATGGTATCAATTTCTTCAAAATTTAAATCGAATAATTTATTTGCAATGGTAAATGCACCATTAATAACGTTTTCTAATTTAAAATAGGGTTTTAATTTTTCATCATCTAAACTGAATAATTCTTGCTTTAGTTTTTCTGAATAGTAAGGTCCATCCCATTTTTCAAGATGATTTATACCGTCTAATTTTTTGGCAAAATTTTGAAGATTTTTAAACTCACGTTCTGCGGCAGGTTTTGCTTTTTCGAGTAGTTCATTCGAGAAATCTAAAACGTTTTGAGGCGTTTTTGCCATACGTTCTTCTAAAACAAAATGCGCATGTGTTTTATAGCCCAAAAGATTTGCGCGTTCGTGCCTTAGTTTTACTATTTGCAAAACGTTTTCTTGATTATCTACCCCATCATTTTTAAAACCTTTGCTTCCAGCAGCAAGCGTCATTTTTTTTCGAAGCGCTCTATTATCGGCATAAGTTACGAATGGAATGTAACTCGGGTAATCTAAAGTAAACAACCAACCTTCTTTTTCTTTAGATTCTGCTAATTGTTTAGCGGCCTCTTTTGTGCCATCGGGTAAGCCGGATAAATCGTTTTCATCTGTAATTAGCATTTCAAATTTATTGGTTTCTGCTAATACGTTTTCTCCGAATTTTAATTTTAACTGACTCAGTTTTTTATCAATATCTCGTAGCTTTTCTTTTTTATCATCAGAAAGATTAGCGCCATTTCTTGAAAAACTCTTGTATTTTTTATCGAGTAGGGTTTGCTGTTCTGTGGTTAAATCTAATTCATCTTTAGAATTATAAATGGTTTTAATGCGTTTGAATAAGTCTTGATTAAGCGTAATATCGTTACTGAATTCTGATAATAAAGGCGAAACCTCTTGAGCTATTTTTTGAATGGTCTCATTAGTTTCTGCAGAATTTAAATTAAAAAAGATACTGGATATGCTATCTAACTGTTCACCAGAAAACTCCAAGGCTTCAATGGTATTATCAAAAGTTGGAGCTTCTTCATTCTTTACTATATCATCTATCTCATTTTTTGCACTTTCAATAGCTTCTTTAAAAGTAGGTAAATAATCCTCGTTTTCAATTTTTGAAAAAGGCGGTGTGTTATATGGTGTTTTGAACGGTACTTTTAATGATTCTTTTATCATTTATTTCTAAATATGTTATTTTTATTCAATTTACTATGCATACATAATAAATTTTTTTATACATTTGCCATCGACAATTTAAAGAGTGACTAACTCATAAGAATTATTGTTGATAGCTATAAAAAACCTCGATGGAATTCGGGGTTTTTTTTATTTTAGGTCTTTTGCAGATTCGTTTACTTTTAATTTTAGACTTTCTTTATAAACTATTATTTTTTCAAGCACATATTTATCGCTAGATCCGATAATTTGAGCCGCTAAAATTCCAGCATTTCTCGCACCGTTTAAAGCAACTGTTGCAACGGGTACACCTGAGGGCATTTGAAGAATAGACAATATAGAATCCCAACCATCTATAGAGTTACTGCTTTTTACAGGTACGCCTACAACCGGTAAAGGAGAGAGCGAAGCAATCATACCTGGTAAATGTGCAGCGCCACCAGCACCAGCAATAATAACAGAAAAACCTCTTGTGTGTGCATTTTTACCGTAATCGAATAATTTTTCTGGGGTTCGGTGTGCTGAAACAATATCTACTTCAACTTCAATATCAAAACCTTTTAAGATGTCTATAGCATCTTGCATAACAGGAAGGTCGCTTTTACTTCCCATAATTACTCCTACTTTACTCATTATCAGAATTAATTAAGTTCACAATTATATTTATTATCAAATCCTTTTCTTTAGGATTACTTTCTGCTATCATTAAAGTTAATGCCACTAAGGTACTGTTTGTTATTTTTTTAGTAGAATCAATTTTATATAGAAATTCATTTTTATCAAGATACCAGACAAACAACCAAGCTGCTATTCTTTTATTACCATCTGTAAATGAGTGATTTTTAACAACTAAATATAAAAGATTAGCTGCTTTTTCTTCAATGCTTGGATACAAATCTGTGCTATTAAAAGTCTGATCAATTACTGCAATGGAACTTTTAAAAGACTCATCTTTTTCGTTTCCAAATAATTTTGAGGCACCAAATTTAACCCTTAATTGTTCGATTGCTGAAATAGCTTCATTATAATCAATATGAAATACTACTTTTTTTGAAGTGGTATTTGTAGTTATTCTTTGGTGGTCGTAATCATCGAGAATATCAAGAGCAAGCGAATAATCTGTTAAAATATCTATAAAACCTTCTGCTTCAAATTCTTGATTTTTTATAGCTTTAGAAGTTCTTTGAACCAGTTGAATAGTTTTTTTTAATTGATTAAGACGGTTTTCATTTTTTGTGTAACCTTTTATGAGATGCTGTTTTAGAATTTTATTGGCCCAAATTCTAAATTGTGTGCCTTTAGCAGAACTAACTCTGTAACCAACAGCCAAAATTACATCAAGGTTATAATAATCTATTTGGCGCATTACTTGCCTTGTGCCTTCATTTTGAACTGTTGCATTTTTTGCAACAGTTGCGTATTCAGGTAGTTCTTCTTCTTTGTAAATATTCCGAATATGTCTAGAAATAACAGATTTATCTCTGTCAAAAAGTTCAGAAATTTGATTTAAGTTTAGCCAAAGAGAATTATTTTCATAAGTTACTTCAACTTGAATTTCATTTTCTTTTTTATAGATAACAATGGCACTCATAAAATAATATTGAGTTTATTAATAGACATTCAGAGATTATAATAACTAATAGGTTTATCGTTTATCAGAATGACTAAAGTGCATTTTTTGCACATTACTTTTTTTTGAAAGCTCTTTTTCTTTGAAAATATTGTTTATATGCCTAGTTATGAAAGATCTATCTCTATTAAAAAGCTTTGAAAGTTGGTTTTGATTTAACCAAACATTTTCATTAATAAGCTTTACTTCAATATTAGCATCAAAACCAGCTTCATCATAAATGATTATTTCACCTGACTCATTCATTCGAACTTATCACTTTAATAGACTTCTTAACCTCTTCAGCTATTCTTCTAGCTTCATTTAAATCTTCGTTTACTATGGTTACATGCCCCATTTTTCTAAACGGACGTGTTTGTTTTTTACCATAAATATGTGGTGTAACACCGTCCATATTCATAATATTTTCTATATTCTTATAAACTACATTGCCAGTATATCCTTCAGCACCAACTAAGTTTACCATAACACCACCAACTTTACTATCGGTTCTTCCCAAAGGTAAATTTAAAATGGCTCTAATATGTTGTTCAAATTGCGATGTGTAACTAGCCTCAATCGTTTGGTGACCAGAATTGTGAGGGCGTGGTGCCACTTCATTTATTAAAATGTTGTCGTCTTTTGTTTGAAACATTTCAACCGCTAAAAGACCAACATGATTAAACGCTTTTGATGCTTTTAAAGCAATGGCTTTAGCTTTTTTCGCCACGTCATCAGGGATTCTAGCAGGACAAATAACATATTCCACTTGGTTGGCTTCAGGGTGAAATTCCATTTCTACAACAGGATATGTTTTTGTTTCACCAGAAGGACTTCTCGCCACTATAACCGCCAATTCATTTTTAAAAGGCACTAGGCTTTCAGCAATACACTCGCCTTTTGGTAAGCCTTCCAAATCTGAAAGCTGTTTAACTACTTTTACACCATTACCATCATAACCAAACTGGGCTGCTTTCCAAACGAAAGGAAATTCTAATCCGCCATTATTAACAGCATCTTCAATTTCTGAAAGGTATGCAAAACGCGAAAAAGGTGCTGTTGGCAAGTTATTATCAACATAAAACAATTTTTGTTTTGCTTTATTCTGTATTCTGCGTAATGTTTTTGAGGATGGATATACTTTTACATCCTCCTTTTCAAGAGCTTCTAACGCATCAACATTAACGTTTTCAATTTCAATAGTTAAAACATCAACTTGTTTCCCGAAATTATAAACAGCATCATAATCCATTAAATCACCCAAGTGAAATTCATCACAAGCAATTTTGCAAGGGGCATCATCAGTAGCTTCCAAAACACAGGTATAAACATCAAATTTTCTGGTATTGTAAAGGAGCATTTTTCCAAGTTGTCCACCACCTAAAATACCGAGTTTGAAATTTGAAGAAAAGTAATTCATTTAAATATTTTATCTGAAACAAGATATTGATACGCAAAAATACACTTAAATCTTAAATTACTCCCGAATTCATAAATCAAAAAATCGTTATTCGGTAATCTATTGATTATCTTTGCGACCTTAAAAATTAACTACTGTGATAAAGCTTCACGATAAATATTTCAAACCGTTTATTTCTGCTAAAGCCATTGACGATGCATTAACTAAAATGGTAAATGAGATTGCCAACGATGTTGGTGATGAAATTCCCGTATTTGTAGGTATTTTAAATGGCTCGTTTATGGTGGTGAGCGATTTTGTAAAAAAATATCCAAAACCTTGTGAGGTCACGTTCATTAAGTTAGCTTCTTATGAAGGTGTGAAATCTTCAGAAGACATTCAACGTTTAATTGGATTAACACAGGATTTAACAGGACGTACCGTAATTATCTTAGAGGATATTATAGACACCGGGAATACGTTACATGAGGTACACCGGATTTTTAAAAATGAAAATGTAAAAACCCTAAAAATAGCAACACTTTTTTACAAACCTGAAGCTTATAAAAAAGACTTTAAATTACACTACGTTGGAATTGAAATTCCTAATAAATTTATTGTAGGCTATGGCTTAGACTATGATGGATTAGGGCGCGACATTCCAGAAGTATATCAAATAAAAGAAACGCAACACATGACAAACTTAGTGCTATTTGGCCCTCCAGGAGCAGGAAAAGGAACGCAAGCAAATTTCTTAAAGGAAAAATATAATTTAGTACACATTTCCACAGGCGATGTTTTTAGATATAATATTAAAAACGAAACCGCTTTGGGTATGTTGGCAAAATCTTATATGGATAAAGGCGAGTTGGTTCCAGACCAAGTAACTATTGATATGCTAAATGCTGAGGTTGAAAAAAATGCAGATGCCCAAGGGTTTATTTTTGATGGATTTCCGCGCACCAATGCACAGGCAGATGCTTTAGATGAATTGATGGACAGCAAAGATTCACAAATAAATGCGATGATTGCTTTAGAAGTTGATGATGAAGTTTTAGTAAAACGTTTGCTTGAAAGAGGAAAAACAAGTGGTAGAGCAGATGATGCGGATGAATCCATTATTAGAAACCGCATTAAAGAATACTACAGTAAAACGGCTATTCTGAAAGATTACTACTCGGCCCAAGATAAGTATTTTGGTGTTGATGGCTTAGGCAGTATTGAAGATATTACGGTGCGGTTAAGTACAGTAATTGATTCGCTATAAGATGTTGTAATTCCTAAATATTCACTAAGCGTAGTCGAAGTGGAAAATTAGAAACATATTATCCAATATTAGTTTCAATTTAAAAGATTTTCGCCTTGGCGAAAAATGATGAAGATTAACAGTTATGAGTGAGCAACTCTTAACTCTTAACTTTTAACTCTTAACTTTATTTATGACTGAGGGAAATTTTGTTGACTACGTAAAAATGTTTGTGTCTTCCGGTAACGGTGGTAAAGGTTCTGTGCATTTACATCGCGAAAAATACATTACAAAAGGTGGTCCCGATGGAGGAGACGGCGGACGTGGAGGTCATGTTATTCTTCGAGGTAATCCTAATCTTTGGACACTCTTCCATTTAAAATTTAAAAAACATGCACGTGCAGGTCACGGTGGTCATGGTAGTAAAAGTAGAAGTACAGGTGCCGATGGCGAAGATATTTATGTAGATGTCCCTTTAGGAACTGTTGTAAGGGACAGCGAAACCAATGATATTCTTTTTGAAATCACCACCGAAGGTGAAGAAAAAATTGTTGCCGAAGGCGGAAAAGGGGGGTTAGGAAATTGGCATTTTAAAACGTCAACAAACCAAACCCCACGTTATGCCCAACCCGGTTTACCGTTAGAAGAAAAATATATCACTTTAGAGTTGAAATTACTCGCTGATGTTGGTTTGGTGGGATTTCCAAATGCAGGAAAATCAACTTTGCTTTCTGTTATTACATCCGCAAAACCTAAAATAGCCGACTACGAGTTTACAACCTTAAAACCCAATTTAGGAATTGTTGAGTATCGCAATTTTCAGACTTTTGTTATGGCTGATATTCCTGGAATCATTGAAGGAGCAGCAGAAGGAAAAGGCTTGGGGTATTATTTCTTACGCCATATAGAACGTAATTCTATTTTATTATTTTTAATTCCAGCGGATGCTGATGATATTAAAAAACAATACGATATTTTGCTGGATGAGTTGCGTCGTTATAATCCAGAAATGCTTGATAAAGAGCGTTTAATAGCCATATCAAAATGCGATTTGCTTGATGAGGAGTTAAAAGCAGAACTTAAAATTGAGTTAGATAACGAACTTCCTATACCTTATTTATTCATTTCTTCCGTTGCGCAACAAGGGATTACGGAACTTAAAGATAGTTTGTGGAAAATGTTGAATGATTAGATGGGTTAAATCTTAGATAAATTAAATTTTTTTCGTTTTTTTACAATGAACTGATTTAAACTTTTTTGATCGGAGCAAAAAATAGAGGTTTTTTGCTCAATTAAAGGCTTTTTTGAACTGCATAGCATCGTTACGGAGTTATAAAAAGACAAAAAGTGAGTGAAAAATATCATTTTGCAGCCGATTGGAAAAAGGTTAAACCAGTTCAATACAATTATAGTTTCCTATGAAACAGTATATTAAAAGTATTGTCGAAATTAATGATAATAAAAAAAGCAGATATTTTGCCTTATTCATTCAGGGCTTAATTTTATTATCAGTTATTACGTTTTCAATTGAAACTATTCCAAAATTAAAACCTCAAACAAAGGTAATACTTCAATCTATTGAATGGTTTAGTGTTATTGTATTTTCGTTAGAATACATTTCAAGAATTTATGTAGCTGATAGTAAAGTAAAGTTTATATTTAGCTTTTATGGCATTATAGATTTATTGGCAATTTTACCATTTTATCTGTCATTTGGAGTTGATTTACGTTCTTTAAGAGCATTACGTTTTTTACGATTGTTCAGAATTCTGAAATTGGTGCGTTATAATAGAGCCATGAATCATTTTACAAGGGCTATGAAATCTGCTAAAGAAGAAATATTTTTGTTTATATTTATTACACTTATTCTAATTTATTTTTCTGCAGTTGGTATCTACTATTTTGAAAGTGAAGCACAACCAGAACATTTTTCTTCAATTTTTGATAGCTTATGGTGGGCGGTTATTACTTTAACTACGGTAGGGTATGGAGATGTGTACCCAATAACGGTAGGCGGAAAAGTGTTTACATTTTTTATATTAATGATTGGATTAGGAATTGTTGCTATTCCAACGGGCATTATATCTTCAGCTTTAACAAAATCTGTAGATAAGAAAGTTGATGAATAATTAAAAGCGTTCTAAAATCCAATCTTTTATAATTTCTAATGCTACTGGTGAAAATGTTTCCTCAATGTTACTGTATTCTTGTAAACTTCCAGTTTCAGCAGTTTGGAATAAATGATTTAAGCCTTCTAATTCCATAATGGTTACATCCTTGTTACCAGCAACTTCTAAAGCATTTTTAATACCTTCTAAATTCATTTTTGGTAATACTTGAAAATCTTTACTACCGTTTAATGCTAAAACAGGGCAAGTGGTCTTTTTAAGAAAATCTTTTGGATCCGTTCTAATAAAATTAAGAAGCCATTCAGATTTTATAATAGCTAATTGTTGCTGAATCATAGCGTCTGTTATGTATGGGGCTAAAGGAGAATTTGGGTTATTAACTTTATAATCGTTCAGCGATTTAGTGATTTTCGATTTAATTATCCCCTCATTAGTTTCAGATTTAATGATGCCATAAATTATGGTCGTTAATTTTTCATTTTCATCCAATTGCAGTTTTGAGACTCCTGCTATTTCGCCTGCCCGTCTTGATTGTGTTTCTAAAACTATAGCGCCATTAACACCTGTGCCAGCAAGCAATACAGCAAAAGCAACGTCTTTATTTCTAGATGCTACAATAGGTGCAATAAGGCCGCCTTCACTATGTCCAATCAATCCAATTTTATCAGTGTCAATATCCGTTCTTGTTTTTAAATAGGCGATGGCAGCTTCAACATCCGAAGCAAAATCAAAAGATGTAGCCGTTTTATAATGACCTTCAGATTCTGCAATACCTCTGTCATCATAACGTAAAACAGCAATACCATGAGTTGTTAAATAATCCGATAGCACCAAAAAGGGGCTATGGTTAAATGGTTTTAATTCACTATTTCTATTTTGCGGGCCAGAGCCAGAAACCAAAATAGCAACAGGAGGTTTCTCTTTGTTTTCTGGTATGGTAAGTGTTCCAGCGAGTTTTATGCTATCTGCTTTATAATTAGTAAAATGGATATTTTCAGAGCTATAATTAAAAGGTCCTTTAGGCTCTTGAGGTCTATTGGCCTGAGCATTTATTACTATTGCAAATAAGAGAAATAATACGTTTAAAGTATTTTTCATTTGTTAGTGTTTTATAAATAACGTTATACTACTTACAAGCTCAAAACGTTATAATTTTTCACTTCAATTGATTGGAATAATTTTTGATTAACTTTATTAAAAAATTACAAGATATGAAATTTATAAAAACAGCTTTTTTAGCCTTAATAATAACATCCTGCGCACCCATTTACGTAAATTACGATTACGAAAAAGGAACAGACTTTTCTCAGTATAAAACCTACAATTATTATAGCGATATGAATACAGGTTTATCTGAGTTGGACACCAAAAGGTTATTGGATGCATTGGATTTAAAGCTAGCAGAAAAAGGGTTTGTTTTATCAAACACGCCTGATTTTTTTATCGATATAAAAAGTAGCGAATTTCAAGCTGCTCAAAGAGAAACCGTGGGCGTTGGTGTTGGCGGCGGAGGCGCTAATGTTGGTGGAGGCATATCCATAGGTTTACCCATTGGTCAAGCCAATATAAACCGACAAATAACCATTGATTTTGTTGACGAAAATAAGAAACAATTGTTTTGGCAAGCGGTTAGCGAATCTACTTTTAACCCAACAGCAACTCCTGAAAAACGTGAAACCAAACTAACAGCTGTAGTTGAAAAAGTATTAACTAAATATCCACCTAAAAAATAATATAATGAGAAATCACCTAAGCATTTTAGCATGCTCAGTATTTGCCTTAACAGTAAGTGCGCAGCGCGAAATTAAACCTGAAGAAGGATACACTCCACAAGTTGGAGTTATTGTATCTATGCTAAACGATATGAAAAACCGTGTTGAATATACGGTTAAAGATTTAAATATTGAAGAGACAGATTTTCTATTAGATGAAAATGCAAATAGTATTGGTACACTGGTTTATCATTTGGCAGCGACTGAAAAATTTTACCAGCTGTACACTTTTGAGATGCGAGAATTCAATGGTAAAGAGCAAGAGGAATGGGGTGTTGCCATGTCTATGGGGAATGATGCTCGAGAAAAATATAAAGGAAAACCAATTAGTCATTATTTAAACATTTTTAATGCGGTAAGAGAGAAAACATTAGAGTATTTAAAAGATAAAGACGATGAATGGTTGGCTTCAACACCAGAGGGTTATAGAACAAATAATCATTGGTCTTGGTATCATGTTATGGAACATCAATCGAGTCATTTAGGTCAAATTCTTTTGCTAAAAAAACGAACCCCTTAATAGTAGAATTTTAGTTTTCAAATTGGTTCTACCT
>TARA_R110002074_G_scaffold197610_8_pt1 | contig 37805 bp, 32 predicted proteins | sample TARA_R110002074 | Tara Oceans TARA_R110002074 (sample SAMEA4397215) | marine metagenome | biome: Polar Biome; feature: [MIX] marine epipelagic wind mixed layer (ENVO:01000061); material: water (ENVO:00002006), including particulate matter (ENVO:01000060) such as... | depth 10-100 m | reverse complement strand
TTTTCCCCAAATCTTACCATGAACTTAACCTACTTATGCTATGGTTCTTCAAAAGTAACGTTACGTATTAAGAATGTAAAAGGTATTTGTTAAACTTCCTGTAATAACGTTTAAAAGGGCAATTAGGAGAATTTTTTAAAGAAGTGCTAATTTTCGAAAAGGAATGCAATAAAAAAGGTGGAGAAATCTCCACCTTTTTTGCCCCAAATCTTACCATGAACTTAACCTACTTATGCTATGGTAGCTTTAAATGTAAAGCTGGATAGTTCATTTCGATTATTCTATCGATGAAATACATTTTTTGACGATGAAATACAGGAAGTCTATGCATTTCATCGAAAATTTATTTAGTACGCTCGTTCGTTATTTCCTTCATAAAAATTAATAAAAGCTTTGTTTACAACTCTATTTCCACCAGGTGTAGGGTAGTTGCCTGTAAAATACCAATCTCCTAAATTTTTAGGACAAGCTTCGTGTAAGTTTTCTATTGTTTGATAAATGATAGATACTTCTGCATTAATGCCTTCTGGACTTAAAAGTTCTCCAGTTTTTTTAGAAATCTGTTTTGCCGTAAAAGGTGCATAGAAATCTTTTACGTAATTAATGACTTCCTTATCATTGGTATTGACCTGAGTCAAGCATTTTTTATAAATTTCTTCTACAATATGCATAGAATTGTTGTCTTCATGTAATGCTAATGCTGCTTTAAACGCAATAAAGTCTTCTAATTTAGCCATATCAATACCATAACAATCTGGGTACCTTATTTGAGGTGCAGATGAGACAACTATTATTTTCTTTGGTGATAATCGATCCAATATTCTTAAAATACTTTTTTTAAGGGTGGTACCTCTAACAATACTATCATCTATAATTACAAGATTGTCACCTACATTGACAGAACCATACGATATATCATACACGTGAGCAACAAGGTCATCTCTACTGCTATCTTGAGTTATGAAAGTTCTTAGTTTGGCATCTTTAATAGCTACTTTTTCAATTCGAGGACGAACATCTAAAATTTCGTGCAATTGCTCGCCAGTTATTTTTGGGCCTAATTCTAGTATCTGTTCTTCTTTTTTCTTGTTCAAATAGTTTTGCGCCTCTTTTACCATCCCGTAAAAAGAGGTTTCCGCTGTATTTGGGATATATGAGAATACCGTATTCTTGATATCTTCATCGATAGCTTCTAGAATTTGAGGAAAAACCAATTTGCCCAATGCTTTTCTCTCCTGATAAATTTCTTTATCACTGCCTCTAGAGAAATAGATACGTTCAAAAGAACATGCTTTTCGCTCTTTCGGTTCTAGAATTTGTTTAATGGCACTAGTTCCATTTTTCTTAATAATAATAGCTGCCCCTGGATCAAGTTCTTTTACTTCCTCATAAGGCACGTTGAATACTGTTTGTATGGCGGGTCTTTCTGATGCAATCACGACAACTTCATCGTCCTTATAATAATAAGCAGGCCTAATTCCGCTTGGATCGCGTAATACGAAGGCATCACCATGACCTAACAAACCGGCCATAGCATAACCACCGTCAAAATTCTTTGCGGCCCTTCTTAATATTTTATGAACTTTTAAACGTTCGGCAATGATAGGGGAAGCCTGTTGTTTCGTAAAGCCTTCCTTTTTTATTTGTTTGTATAATTTGGCAACTGCATCATCTAAAAAGTGACCAATTTTCTCCATTACAGTAACGGTATCGGCCATTTCTTTGGGGTGTTGCCCTATTTGAACCAAATTATCGAAAAGTTCATGAACATTAGTCATATTGAAATTACCAGCAACAATAAGGTTACGGTGCATCCAATTGTTTTGTCTAATAAAGGGGTGAACACTTTCTATGCTATTTTTTCCAAAGGTTCCATAACGTACGTGACCAAGAAGTAATTCACCTATATAAGGTATGTTTTTTTTCTGAAGGGCAACATTGTCTTCGTATTCAGGATGTTCTTTTAACTCCCTATTAATACGGTCATTAATTTGCGCAAAAATATCCTGTATAGGTTGCTGCTCACATGAACGTACACGGCTCATATATCGTTCGCCTGCTTTTACATCTAATTTAATACTTGCAAAACCTGCACCATCTTGACCTCGATTGTGCTGCTTTTCCATCATTAAATACATTTTATTTACACCATAAAATGCTGTTCCATATTTTTCCTTGTAATACTCTAATGGCTTTAATAGCCGTATTACAGAAATACCACATTCATGCTTAATAGCGTCACTCATTACTTCTTGGTATTAAAAAAACCCCAATAATTTGGGGCTAGGGGTTTATTGTAATTCGATCTCAAACTGGGTCAGTCTTTTAAACTGATGCAGTCTTTTTGTAATCTCTTTATGATTTAATTGTAGCATTCTTTCCGTGCCAAATTTTTCAACGCTGAACGAGGCTAAATTAGACCCATGTATAACAGCCTTTTTCATGTTTTCAAAAGAACTATCATTACTTGCAGCTAAATATCCTGCAAATCCTCCAGCGAAAGTATCACCAGCACCAGTAGGGTCAAAAACTTCCTCTAAAGGTAGTGCAGGGGCGAAAAATATTTGGTCTTCATGAAATAATAAAGCACCATGTTCACCTTTTTTTATAACCACATATTTAGGTCCCATTGTAAATATCTTTTGAGCAGCTTTAACTAAAGAGTATTCTCCAGTCAACTGTCTGGATTCCGCATCATTGATAGTTAAAACATCTATATGTTTAATAACCTCCATTAATTCATCCAAAGCATTGTCCATCCAAAAATTCATGGTGTCCAAGATGATAAGTTTTGGTCGTTTTTTTAATTGATTAATTACACTTTGTTGCACCATAGGGTGAAGATTACCTAACATGACAACATCGGCATCATTATAACTTTCTGGAACTACAGGTTTAAAGTCTGCCAGCACATTTAATTCTGTTGCTAAAGTATCTCTAGTATTTAAATCATTGTGATATAGTCCTTTCCAGAAGAATGTTTTACCACCTTTTACAATTTCTAGGGCAGAGATATCAATTTTTCTATCGGTCAATAAATCTAAATATTTTTGAGGAAAATCATCACCTACTACAGAGATAATGGCCGAATCTACATCAAATTGTGAAGCCGCCAAACCAATAAAGGTTGCAGCACCGCCTAATATCTTATCTGTTTTACCAAAAGGTGTTTCAATGGCGTCAAATGCGACAGTTCCTACTATTAAAAGTTTGCCCATAAAAATGAAAAATTTTAAGCTGCAAATATAAGGATTTGAAAGGCCAATTAAAACGGTTTAACGATTACTGAAAGGAATAATTGTTAAAAGGGTGTTTAGAAAATAAAATGTCAATTATTTTCTACCAAAATCAGCAGGTATTTCCCCCCATGCCTTAGTTTCCCATTTTACGATAGGGGTGTTGTATGTATTATTTTTTAGCCATTCTACTGCTCTACGTATAAGTTCGAACAATTCTTTATTCTTCGCTGATTCTGCTAGTTTGGTGTTGCAGTTTTTTTTACGAACCCAGCTTATGGCAGTTCTCGAATCGGTATAAATAATTCGGTCACTATTACGCTCCTTTAAAAAGGCAAGACCGTGTACAAGCGCCAAAAATTCACCAATATTATTAGTGCCCTGAGGAAAAGGACCTTGTTTGAATAATTTTTTACCAGTTTTAGTATCAACACCTTGATACTCCATTACACCTGGGTTTCCACTAGATGCGGCATCTACTGAAATTGAATGGTAATTAGGTAAACCTATTTTTAGGAGCTCTTCTTTTGACAATGAAGATGTTTCTTTTTTCTTTCCTTTATAGTCATCATAATTACCATTGAAAGCTTTTTGGGCAATAGTAAAGCTTTCAAAAGATTTATATTCTGCACCGGCATAACCAGTAATGGCAGCTTTGCATGTTTTCCAAGAATCATAGATTCCTGGTTTTTTGCCTTTCCAGACTACATAAAACTTTCCTTTTTTGGCCATTACTTTTTAAATAATAGATGGTCAATAACTTTTGGAAAAAACTCGTATTCTAATTGATGTACTTTAGATGCGATATCCTCAGCGGTATCTTTGGTGTCAATAGTAGTTTTTTCTTGTTGAATTATGGCGCCTTCATCATAGTGTGCATTAACATAATGTATGGTAATACCAGTTTCAAGATCTTTATTTTCTAATACTGCGTTGTGAACATTCATGCCATACATGCCTTTACCACCATATTTTGGAAGTAATGCAGGATGTATATTAATAATTTTATATGGAAAAGCATTGGTTATAGATTCAGGTATTTTCCAAAGAAATCCTGCTAACACAATAAGATCAGGGTTAAGTGACTGCAACATTTTTAAAACAAAATCGCTTTTTGAAAATGCCTGTCGGTTAAAATAAAGAGCATTTATTTCAAGTCTATTACAACGTTCAATGACTTTGGCATCGCTTTTGTTAGTTAATACACAGGATATAGTAACGTCCTTTCGCAATTTAAAATAGTTGGCAATGTTTTCAACATTCGACCCAGAACCTGAGGCAAAAAGAATAATTTGTTTGGTTTTCAATAGAAATGGTCTTTAAAAGAGGGCAAACAACGAATTAAGTTCGGAACAAAAATAGTAAACAAGAAGCTTGTCAGGATTTAGAAAAAAACGATTATCATTTATAGTTCTATTAACTCACCTCTTTAAATACCCTTTTTCAACGTTACCGAAATAAAATATTAATATGGTAAAATTACAGCACTTGTATTTAATTTTATTAAATTACAATACATTTTAACGACAATTAGTGTAATTAAACCAAAGTTTTTTATTTTTGCCAACAATTTAAATTTTTAAAACAAATATTATTATGTCAGACATTGCATCAAGAGTTAAAGCTATCATCGTTGATAAATTAGGAGTTGATGAAAACGAAGTGGTAACGGAAGCTAGCTTTACTAACGATTTAGGCGCAGATTCATTGGATACAGTAGAGTTGATAATGGAATTCGAAAAAGAATTTGATATTCAAATTCCAGACGATCAAGCCGAAAATATCGCAACTGTTGGTCAAGCCATCAGCTATATAGAAGAAGCGAAGTAAAATCATGTATTCTTAAATAGAATTCAAATTATCCATGTGGTAAATGCTCCGCATGGATAATTTTTTTTAATTTACGCTTGGTTTAGATTTAAACAAATAACAAGTTAAATGCAGTTAAAGCGAGTTGTAGTTACAGGTTTGGGGGCACTTACCCCAATAGGTAATAATATAGAGGAATATTGGGATGCATTAGTTAGCGGTAAAAGCGGCTCTGCACCCATAACCTATTACGATACAGAAAAGTTCAAAGTTAAATTCGCATGTGAGCTGAAGAATTACAGCACCGACGATCATTTTGACAGAAAGGAAGGCAGAAAGCTTGATAGATTTGCGCAATATGCACTTGTATCATCTGACGAAGCCATTCTTGATTCTAAATTAGATTTAGATAAAGTCGATAAATTTCGTGTTGGAGTTATTTGGGGAGCAGGAATTGGAGGTTTAGAAACTTTTCAGAATGAAGTGATGAATTTTGCTAACGGAGACGGTACTCCTAGGTTCAATCCTTTCTTTATTCCAAAGATGATTGCAGATATTGCACCAGGAAATATTTCCATAAAACATGGTTTTATGGGGCCTAATTATACGACTGTTTCTGCTTGTGCTTCTTCGGCCAATGCAATGATAGATGCCTTAAACTACATACGTTTAGGACATTGCGATGTCATTGTAACAGGAGGTAGTGAAGCTGCAGTTACAATTGCAGGTATGGGTGGTTTCGGAGCAATGCACGCTTTATCTACTAGAAATGAAAGTCCGGAAACGGCTTCAAGACCTTTTGATGCAACCAGAGATGGTTTCGTTTTAGGCGAAGGCGCTGGCGCATTGGTTCTAGAAGAATATGAACATGCAATTGCCAGAGGAGCAAAGATATATGCTGAAGTAGCAGGTGGCGGTATGTCAAGTGATGCTTATCATATGACAGCACCTCACCCAGATGGAATCGGAGTGGTAAGAGTAATGGAGAACTGTTTAAGAGATGCTGGTCTATCTATAGAAGATGTAGATGCCATAAATACTCACGGTACATCAACACCACTTGGAGATGTAGCAGAATTAAAAGCAATCACAAAAGTATTTGGGGAGCACGCGAAAAATATAAACATCAATTCTACCAAATCTATGACAGGGCATTTATTGGGTGCTGCTGGGGCTATTGAAGCCATTGCCTCAATATTGGCTATGGAGCATGGTATAGTGCCGCCAACAATAAATCATACTACGGTAGATGAAAATATTGATCCAACTTTAAATCTTACTTTGAACAAAGCTCAAAAACGAGATGTTAAAGTGGCGATGAGTAATACATTTGGTTTTGGTGGCCATAATGCATGTGTGGTTTTTAAAAAATTAGATTAATAATTTTATGTCTTTTCCCACAAACTTATTTAATTCCCATCCTAAAGAGGATGGGGATTTTTTTTGGGGGATCTCCAAAATTTTAGGATTTAAACCCAAAACATTGTCATTCTATAAAAAGGCCTTTTTACATAGGTCAATGAATAAAAAGGACGATAAGGGAAATGCTATGAATTATGAGCGATTAGAATTCTTAGGCGATTCTATGTTGGGTACTATTATTTCAAAACATCTTTATAATGAAGTGCCTGAGGGTGATGAAGGTTATCTCACCAAAATGCGTTCTAAAATAGTGAGTAGAGAGCATCTTAATGAGCTTGGTAAAGATTTAGGGTTAATCAATTTTGTAGAAAGTAGAATTCCTAAATCACACTTCGGTCAAAACATACATGGCAATGTTTTTGAAGCACTAGTAGGCGCAATCTATTTAGATAGAGGCTATAATTACTGTGATAAATTCATTAAAAAGAGGGTTATAGAGCCTTATGTTGATATTGAACTATTAGAGGGCAGGGTTATAAGTTATAAGAGTTTAGTCATTGAGTGGTGTCAAAAGCAAAAGAAAACTTTTGATTTCGATGTTTATGAAGATACAGGAAACGATGCTTTAAAACATTTTGCCGTTAAACTTTCTATTGGAGGTAATGTAGTGGCAAAAGCTAGGGCAACTTCAAAGAAAAAGGCAGAAGAGAGAGCTTCAAAAAGAGCATTTTTTGCACTTCAAGACAAAATGGAGAATTAATCTTCAACCAAAATCGTAAAATGCTAACATTTTAATAACCTTTATAGCATTTATATCAATTTATGATACTAGGCTTTAAAGCTTATTAGTTTTATATTTACGCTTTTCTTGGAGTATGGCGGCTATTTATAAAATAAATGATGATTTTTATGATGAATCTTTTATACTAATAGCGTTACATACTACTTTAGACGATTATGCTTTAGTCTATGGATTAAATCAAAGTTTAAAAGCAAAATTTGTAAGAGCAAGAAAGGATTTTAATCTTGCTAAAAATAAATCATTTCCAATTTTTGAATGGGATGATGAATTTCATGACATGTATTGGGTATTAGTTGCAAATCACAGTAGCGAACAAGAACTTATCCCCAATAATGATTTATTCCAGAACGAAACAACATTCACTAAACCAAGGCTTATACCTGAATATAAGGATGTTGATTATCTATTAAAAATAGAAACGGAGAAGGAATTCGATACAAGCTCGTTAATTAAAAAAATACTTATGTTGCCAAGAGTTATGGCAGGGTATGAGATAAGTACAGATAAACTAAAATCGAAGAACAATTTAATATTTTAAAAATGCCAACTGTAAAAAAGACGAAAATTGTAGCCACATTAGGGCCTGCAACTAGCAAGAAAGAGGTACTCAGGAGCATGATCAATGCAGGAGTAGATGTCTTCAGAATAAATTTTTCTCACGCTGATTATGATGATGTAGCCGAGCGCGTTAAGATGATACGTGAATTAAACGAAGAATTGGAAACGAACACATCCATTCTAGCAGATTTACAAGGGCCTAAATTACGTGTAGGTGTAATGGCAGGTGATGTAGTAGTTAGTCCTGGTGATGAAATAACATTTGTTACCGGTAAACCTTTTGAGGGTACGGCTGAAAGAGTTTACATGAACTATAAAGAATTTCCTAGAGATGTTAAGGCTGGGGAACGTATTCTTTTAGATGATGGTAAACTAATGTTTGAAGTTGTAAAAACCAATGGTAAGGATGAGGTGCTGGCTAAGGTTATTCAAGGCGGGCCACTTAAATCTAAGAAAGGTGTAAATCTACCAAACACGAACATTTCTTTACCGGCATTAACGCCGAAGGATATTAAGGATGCCGAATTTGCAATTTCACTTGAAGTAGATTGGATAGCCCTTTCTTTTGTTCGTTTCAGTCAAGATTTGATTGACCTTCAAAATATAATAAATAAACATTCTGCCCATAAAATTCCAATTATCGCAAAAATTGAGAAGCCAGAGGCGGTTGAGAATATAGATAAGATTGTAGCGTATTGTGACGGACTTATGGTTGCTCGTGGAGATTTAGGTGTTGAAGTACCTGCGCATGAAGTTCCATTAATTCAAAAACAATTAGTGTTACGTGCTAAAAAAGCTAGGATTCCAGTAATTATTGCAACGCAAATGATGGAAACTATGATTACTAGTCTTACACCAACCAGAGCAGAAGTAAATGATGTTGCTAACTCGGTAATGGATGGTGCAGATGCTGTTATGTTATCTGGTGAAACTTCAGTAGGAAATTACCCAGTTGAAGTAATTGAAAAAATGTCTAGTATTTTACAAAGTGTTGAAAATTCAGATCTAATTCATGTTCCTCATGATCCACCACATGTTCGTACAAAAAGATTTATAACTAAATCTATTTGTTACCATGCTGCGTTAATGGCAAATGAAATAAAGGCCAAGGCAATTTCGACTTTGACCAATAGCGGTTATACTGCTTTTCAAATTTCGGCTTGGAGACCAAGTGCACATATTCTTGTATTTACATCAAATAAAAGAATACTTACTCAATTGAACCTGTTATGGGGAGTAAAGGCTTTTTATTATGATAAGAATGTTTCTACTGATGAAACGATTGATGATGTAAACCGTATGGCCTTTAAAAAAGGATACCTAGAAGTTGGTGATATGTTAATTAGTCTAGCGGCGATGCCTATGAAAGATAAAGGGATGGTTAACACCTTAAGAGTAACAGAGATAGAATCTGGCGATATATAGTCGTCTATAGAAACAAATAAAAAGGGGGCACTGAAAAGTGACCCCTTTTTATTTGTTTTATAATTTATTTAAGCAACTTCTTTCTCAAAGGCTATGAAATTAACCACTTTACCTTTTTTGTCAAAGACTGGTTGACCATGAATCCAACAATTATAGGTAGAGCCATCTTTTCTATAATTAACTATGGTAACTTCAAAAGGCGTGTTAGTCTTAACTGCTTCGGAGACTATTTTTAGAGTAGATTTTGAAGTTTTACTGCCTTGAAACATTTTAGGCGTTTTACCTAAAATCTCATTTGGGTGATATTGATTCATCTCCCAAATGTTTTTAGTGGCAAAAACAATATTCAAATTCGTGTCGGTTACGACAACTACATTTTTATTGATTTTCAAATTCTCATCTAAAACATCGGTATCTATATTCCAAGAATTTGATGAGACGATACTCATAAGAGCAATCATGTCCTCTTCAGAACTTTTAATACGCTCAAGATTTTCAGCGTAGAAATCCCATGAAAGAACGGGTAAAACGGAATAGTTTAAGGTTTTTCTAAACTTGATTACGGCATTGTCGTAATCTTTTAAATCTATCATGTAATCTAGTTCAGAGTAATAAATAAAATTTTCTTTTTCACAGCAATTTGTATAAAACTAAAAAAACGTTTAAAACAGCAATAATGTTAAGCGAGGATTAACATAAATGTTTAAAATAACTTCACTAATAACTTTAATTACAAGTAAAAAGTTGAACAAAATTCAATAAAAACATTTCAATATAGGGGACTGACTCAAGTTGAAATGAACTGTTTAGGCAAAGGTTGTATAAAAACAAACCCTAAAAGAGTTTCTCTAAAAGGGTTTGTGTACTAATAAATTAAAAAATTAGAAATAAGGCTATCAATTCCATCCACCACCTAAAGCTTGGTAAACATTTACCCTTGCCATTAATTGGTCTTTTTTAGTTTCCACTAGCTCCATTTTTGACTCTAAAGCTTCACGTTGCGTTAACAACACCTCAATGTATTCAATTCTTGCAGATTGAAATAATCGAGTAGATAAATCAATAGATTCTGTCAAAGCCTTCACTTGATTTTCCTTTAAATCATAACTCTTTTTAAGATTCTCTATTTTAGAAAGTTGATTTACAACTTCTATATAACCATTCAATATTGCCTTTTCAAACTCAAAAACAGCTTGTACTTGTTTTGCATTAGCTGTATTGTAGTTTGCCTTTATTGCATTTCGGTTAATTAATGGTCCTACAATATCACCCATAGCACTGTACATAAGCGATTCTGGAGTAGCTGTTAAATACTTCGGATTGAAAGCCTGTAAACCAACACCTGCTTTTATGCCTATACTTGGATAAAAATTTGCTCTAGCAACTTTAATATTTAGCTTGGCCGCTTCCAATTCATATTCAGCTTGCCTAATATCAGGTCTGTTTTGTAGTAACTGAGAGGGTACTCCTGCGTAAATGGTGTCCATCTGTGTTTCTATAAAACTTGATGAATTACGAGCTATATGTTGAGGTTGACGCCCAATTAAAAAATTGAGTTTGTTTTCTATTTCAACAATTTCTTGTTGTACCTCAAACTTATGGCTTTGGTTTTTCAATACCTCTGCTTCGAACCTTTTTACAGCAAGTTCTGTAGCACGGGCCGCTTCTTTTTGTAACCGAACCATCTTAAGGGCATTTCCTTGTAATTCAAGATTTTGCTCAATAAAGGCCAACTGATTATCTAGTGCTAAAAGCTCATAATATGAATCTGCAATTTCAGCAATGATTCTAGTTACCATGAAATTCTTACCTTCAATACTTGAAAGGTATTCTAGAACAGCTGCTTTTTTAGAATTACGCAGTTTTTTCCAGATATCAAGCTCCCAAGAGGCAAAAATTCCTGCAGAGTAATCTGTTAATGGATCAGGAAATTCCTTCCCTTCTTTTATTTCCAGATTTTTTTCTACAGCGCCATTACGGGTATACTCGCCAACTTTTTCAACTTCGGCTCCTGCGCCATACGTTACAAAAGGTAAGTACTCTCCTTTTCTTGCTTTAACTTCATTCTGAGCTACATCAATTTGCTTCAACATGATGTTCAACTCTTGATTATTTACCAAAGCTGTGTCAATAAGCTTTATTAAGTGATCATCTTTGAAAAAATCTTTCCACTGAATAATTGCACTGTTGGTGGTATCAGTCGATTGTTGCGCATACTGAGACGGTAGGTTTTTATTTTCCTGTTTAAGTTCTTTTGTAGGAACACAAGAGTAAAAAACGCCAACACTTAGTACTAGCACCAAAAGCAGTTTACTACGCTTCATAAAGAATTTTATTATGTTAATCATTGTTTTCTCTTTTGGTTAATTTTTTAATCATAGACTTTAATTCTTTGATTGCTTGTTTGGTCTTACTTTCCCCTTCACTAGCTCTCATGAATTCTTCAGAAATTGGCTCGAATGATTCATCTTTAATAAGACTACGTCCTTCGGCAAGTTTGGCAAATATATAATAGAGTCCAGGAATAGCGATAACTCCAAAAATTGTACCTATAAGCATACCACCAAGAGCAGAACCACCAATAGTACGGTTACCTATAGCACCTGCACCTGATGCAACTATTAGAGGAATTAATCCTGCAATAAATGCAAACGATGTCATTAGAATCGGCCTAAATCTTGCTTTAGATCCTTCAATGGCCGCTTCTAAAACAGTTGCCCCTTGCCGTTGTTTTTGAACTGCAAACTCTACAATTAATACGGCATTTTTACCTAAAAGACCTACGAGCATTATCACACCAATTTGCGCATAAACGTCGTTTGCCAAGCCCGTCATTTTTAAGAGTAAGAATGAGCCAAATATACCAGCTGGTAATGAAAGAATTACGGCGAAAGGTAGCAGGAAGCTTTCGTATTGAGCAGCAAGAACGAAATAAACGAAGATTAACACTACGATAAAGATGTATAATGATTCGTTACCTCTGTTGGCTTCGTCATACGATAAACCTTCCCAAGCAATATCATAACCTCTAGGTAAAGTTTCCTTGGCTACTTCTTTAATAGCATTAATAGCATCACCAGTTGTAAAACCAGTAGCTGGTAATCCATTTATAGCGGCAGAATTATAAAGATTATATCTCGTAATCTCATTAGGACCGAGTTTCTTCTCCATAGACATGAATGCTGAATAAGGTACCATTTCACCTTCTTCATTCTTCACGAACAATTTTTTTAAATCAGAAGGTAGTGCTCTATATTCAGGTGCGGCCTGTGTATATACTTTAAAGAATCTACCAAAACGAATGAAACCTTGCTCATAGGTACTACCTATTAAAATGTTTAGGTTTTCCATAGCCTTGCCGATACTAACACCTTTTTGCATGGCAATCTTATTATTGATTTTCAATTCGTATTGCGGGTAATTAGCAGAGTAAAAAGTAAATAGACCTGTTAATTCTTTTCGCTCACCAAGCGCTTTCATGAAATCGTTATTGATTTTTTCAAATACATGATAATCAGTGTTCTCGGTTTTATCCAATAAACGCATCGCGAATCCGCCAGAAGAACCAAAACCAGGTACTGCAGGAGGTTCAAAGTATTCAATTACAGCCCCTAAGTCTTTTGTTTCTTCTTCAAGCTCTTCCATGATTTCGTGCACAGAATGTTCACGTTCGCCCCATGGCTTAAGGTTGATCAAACAAGTACCAGCATTTGACCCCCTACCTTCTGTCATAATTTCATAACCTGCCAATGAGGAAACTGATTCCACTCCATCCATTTCTTCACATATTTTCTGCAATTTGCGAGCAACATCATTGGTACGCTCTAGCGTTGCACCTGGAGGTGTTTGGATAATTGCATAAATCATACCTTGATCTTCATTGGGTATAAACCCGGCGGGCAATGATTTATTGGTAAAAAATATGGCTGCACAGAAGGCGATTAGAAGACCAAAGGTGACCATTCTTCTCGCTACAATTTTATTTAAAAGTTTCACATAACTTCCTGTAAGACGCTCAAACCCTTTGTTAAACCAGTCAATGAATTTATCGATTGGAGATTTACGTTTTGGTTTACCATGATTGTTTTTCAACATCATAGCACAAAGCACAGGGGTAAGGGTCAAGGCGACTATAGCTGAGATTATAATTGATCCTGCCATAGTTATTGAAAACTGCCTATAGAATACCCCTACAGGGCCAGACATAAAAGAAATAGGGATAAACACAGAAACCATTACTAAGGTAATCGCGACAATGGCACCACCAATTTCACCCAAAACTTCTGAAGAGGCTTTGTAAGGTGATAGGTTTTCTTTTTCCATTTTTACGTGCACGGCCTCCACGACGACAATTGCGTTATCCACAACTATACCAATAGCCAATACCAATGCAAATAGGGTAATTAGGTTTATTGATAGTCCGAACATTTGCATTACAAAGAACGATCCAATTAAAGAAACAGGTACTGCTATAATTGGTATTAAAGTAGAACGCCAATCCCCTAAAAATAGGAAAACAACTATTGCAACAAGAATAAAGGCATCTCTAAGTGTGTGCAAAACCTTTTCGATTGAGGCATCTAAAAAGTTCGATACATCATAACTTACTTGATATTCTAAACCAGGAGGCAAGTCGACTTTTAGTTCTTCTAATTTAACTTTTACAGCATCGATAACGTCTTTACCATTACTGCCAACAGTTTGTTTTAGAATCATAGAAGCAGAAGGGTGCCCATCTAAATTGGAATAAATATCAAAGAATTCACTACCTAATTCAACATCTGCTATGTCTTTCAATTTTAGAATCTCACCTTCTTCGTTCGCTCTAACAATAATGTTTTCATACTGTTCAGGCTCATTATATCGACCTTCATAAGTAAGAACATATTCTAATGATTGCGATTTTTTACCAGAACTACCGCCCAATCTGCCTGGTCTGGCGATTATGCTTTGTTCTTGCATAGCCTCCATCACTTCTTCAGCAGAAACATTATAGGCACGCATACGGTCAGGTTTTAACCAAACACGCATAGCGTATTTTCGGCTTCCTAATATCTGGGCACTTGCAATACCATTAATTCGTTGAATCTCTGGAACAATTTTAGTGTATGCGTAGTTATATAGAAAAAGCTCATTATCATCTTTATTGTTACTATACAGGTTTACGTACATTAACATACTTGGCTGTACAGGAGTAATTACAACACCTTCCATCTGTACCAATTCTGGTAAGTTGGGCATTACCTGATCTACCCTAGTTTTCACCCTAACTACAGCTTGATTGGGGTCTGTGCCAGGTTCAAAAATGATACGTAATGTTCCTTCTCCAGCACTTGTAGCATCTGAAGCAACATATCGCATTCCTTGTACACCGTTAATAGCGGTTTCTAAGGGAATAATGGTTGAATTAATAAGCACGTCTGCACTTGCACCCGGATAGGCGATAAAAATATTCACCGTTGTAGGGGCAATTTCAGGGAACTGGGAAATTGGCAATTGTTTGATTGCTAATAACCCTGTAAAAACTATTATTACCGAAATAACAATAGCCAATACTGGTCTATGTATAAATCTTTTGAACATATCTTATTGTATTTGGATAGTGTTATTCTGTGTATAAGTCTAAGCTTGATAGCACTTTTTTAGGCGCTACAAACTCAGATTCTATCTTTTGATTATCTTTTACCATACGTATACCATCAAGAATAATTCTATCCTTTTCCGTTAAGCCTTTGGTTACAACAAACAAGTTGGACATTTCTGCACCAATGAAGATTTCACGTTGTTTTACTACATTGTCTTTATCAACAACAAAGACGAATTTTTTATCTAAAATTTCGAAAGTTGCTTTTTGCGGAATTATCAATGCATCTTTATAAGGAACCGTCATAAGAATACTGCCAGTTTCACCATGTCTTAGTATTTTATCAGGATTAGGAAAAGTTGCTCTAAATGCGATATTACCTGTTGCATTGTTAAATTCACCTTCAATGGTTTCAACAATACCCACTTGATTAAATGGCTTATTGTTGGCCATTAAGAGACCAACTTCTTTTTTAGTGTCTTTGTCAGAACTTATGATATAATCTAAGTACTCAGCTTCTGGTACATTGAAATAAACCCACATTTTAGAGTTATCAGATAAGGTGGTCAATAATTCACCCTCATCTAAAAGACTTCCTTCTCGTACATGCAAGTGATCCATAATACCATCAAATGGCGCACGAATATTTGTAAATCCTAAATGGGTCTGTGCTAAGGCTACTTCTGCATTAGCTTTATCAAAACTCGCTTTGGCCATGGCCAACTCATTTTTAGAGACAACATTGCCATCTAACAAAAGTTGAGTATTTTGTAGCTCTATTTCTGCAACTTTTGCTTCTGCTCTGGCTTTTTGTAAATCTGCCTCATAAATGTTAGGCATAATATTGAACATCTGCTGGCCCTTTTTAACATATTGGCCTTCATCAACATGAATTTGTTTTAGATAGCCCTTTTCAAGAGCTCTTAATTCAATATGTCGTATAGAGTTTATTTGGCATACATAATCTTTGGTAATAGAAGTATCCTTTTTGATAGGACTTGTAACTAGGAATTTGGAATGTTCTTCCTTTTTCTCTTTTTTTGATTCACAGCTTGTATACAAAAACAAGGCACACACTGAGGCGAACAGGAGAGTTCTCTTGGTCATAATTTTTAAATTAAAATAAATTGGTACTATAAGTTTATAGAAATGCGAAAACGCAAAAATTTTGGGTATTAGAAATGTTTTTCTAACGAACCCGAATGAAGTGATTTAGGGTAAAATTAGTTACCCAAATAAATTATAATCGAAATACTTGAAATAAGACAAAACGCTTATTTACATAAAAGAAGTGGTTAAATAGTGTTTCAAATCTATTTCTACCTTCAAAGTAAGTAAATAGAAAAAGTAGAGATAAAAGATAAAATGATGCTGAGGCGTAGATTACTTCTCCTCCTTTTTTAAAAAAAGAAGGTTCGCTTTCTTCTTCTTCTTCTTCTTCGATTTTAGCAGCTTCTAGTTCTAAAACCTTTTTGCTATGGTTTATAGCATCCGATATGGTTGCCTCGTGCTGACTGTTTTGTGAACTTGTAACTATAGAGAAATGTTGAACGGTATTCTGTAATGAAATTTCTCCTGAATTGACATTAGCAAATAGTGGGCTGTATACACTAGATAGAAGTATACATATAGAAAGAATAAGCTTTAAAAAAGAATTTTTCATTTAAGGAGACAAAACTATTCTAGTGAATTGGTCTGTACAAGTAAAAGCAGTTAATTTTTGTTAACATTTAAAATTTTTAGATAAAAGTGGTCAATTGAGGGTTGAATACTCAGAAATCGAACTTTAATTGCACCAAAATTGATTTATTATCAATCTTTTTAATAGCCTTACTATCAGTATTTAGGTTCGAAAGCGAAATACCCAATAGGCGAACTGAGTTTTGTAACTCTTCTTGATACAATAATTCTTTTGCAGTTTCTAATATTAGCGTTTTATCAGCAATAAAGTATGGTATTGTTTTGCTTCTTGTGTTTAAGGTAAAATCACTATATTTTATTTTAAGGGTAATTGTTTTACCAGCAATAGTAGCTTTTTTAAGTCTTCGTTCAAGCTCTTCAGCAATGCGCTCTAAACGCTCTAGCATGAATATTTCACTACTGAGGTTTTCATTGAACGTTCGTTCTGCGCCTACAGATTTTGGAATACGATGAGGTTTAACCTCACTCGTGTGAATTCCTCTAACCACATTATAATAGTAGTTACAACTCTTCCCAAATTTTTCTTCTAAAAATTCAATGGGTTTTGTTTTTAGGTCATTACCCGTAAAAATGCCCAATTGATACATTTTTTCGGCAGTAACTTTACCTACACCATAAAATTTACGGATGTCTAAAGATTCTAAAAATGAAATTACTTCTTCAGGATTTACTGTTTTTTGTCCGTTGGGTTTATTTATATCACTAGCCACTTTAGCAATGAATTTATTGATAGATATTCCTGCAGAAGCATTTAAGCCTGTTTCTTCTAGTATGCGTTGTCGTATTTCAGTAGCTAATAAGGTAGCCGACGGGTTTCCTTTTTTATTTATCGTAACATCTAGGTAAGCTTCATCAAGAGATAATGGTTCGACCAAATCGGTATACTCGAAAAAGATTGACCTAATTTTTTTAGATATTTCTTTATAACGCTCAAATCTCGGTTTTACAAATGTAATATGTGGACAATTTTTTTTAGCAATATAACCACTCATGGCACTTCGCACTCCGAATTTACGAGCCTCATAGTTTGCAGCAGAAACAACCCCCCTCTTTTCGCTACCGCCAACAGCCAATGGTTTTCCTTTTAAATCAGGATTATCCAATTCTTCGACCGATGCATAAAATGCATCCATGTCGACGTGGATAATTTTTCGTAAGGGTATTTCATTGGGCATAAGCAAATTTAAGACTTATCTTAGTTTAAGGATAGCAGATGTATCTAATCATATGATAGAAATTGAGCGTAAATTTTTAGTAAAATCAGATTCGTATAAATCTTTGGCAAAGTCTAAAACACGAATAGTTCAAGGGTTTTTAAATACCGATGCCAACAGAACGGTTAGAGTAAGAATAAAAGGCGATGTAGGATTCATTACTGTAAAAGGCAAGTCTAATGAGGCGGGCACTTCTAGATTTGAATGGGAAAAGGAGATTTCTGTGGAGGATGCAGATGCATTATTGAAGTTATGCGAAAAAGGAATTTTAGAAAAATGTAGATATGAGATTACGTCAGCCAATCATTTGTATGAAGTTGATGAATTTTATGGTGATAATGAAGGATTAACTATTGCTGAAATCGAATTAAATACTGAAGATGAAACATTTCAAAAACCTAATTGGTTGGGAATGGAAGTTACAGGAGAGGTCAGATACTACAATTCTCAATTAAGTTTGAATCCATTTAAAACATGGTAATATTTATACATCATACGAATGCTTAACTATTAGATTTCATTGATCCCTTTTAATAAAAATGGGTAAGACTTAAGTTTTTTATTACTTTAGTCTCACCCATTGTAAATTCAGTTTTTTCCTGCAAGTAACGTTTACATAAATCTATTGCCAACCGCCTCCAAGAGAACGGTAAAGTTCTACTGTAGCAGACAACTGTGTAAATTTGTTGTTAATCAAGTTAAGTTCTGCGTTTAAAGAATTTTCTCTAGCGGTTAACAGATCTAAGTACGTTAGGTATCCACTATTCAATAATTCTTCAGAATTGCGTTCAGCTCTTTTTAAGGCTGCCACTTGTTTGGATATAAAAACTTCTTTTTCAACAGAATTATTGTAATCAAATAAAGCTTCAGATACTTCTTTTCCAGCGGTGAGTAGCGCTTTTTTAAAGCTCAATAAAGATTGCTCTTGTTGTGTTTTGGCTACTTCATAAGCAGTTCTAATTTTTCTACCGTTAAAAATAGGTTGTGTTAGACCACCTACTAGATTGGCAAAAATAGAGCTCGAGTCAAACCAATTATCAAGCTCCAAACTTTGGAGTCCGCCTTGGGCCGATAGTTTAATAGCTGGGTAAAAGTTACTTCTAGCAACATTGGTCAACTCAAAACTATTGACTAAACTATATTCTGCTTGCATGATATCTGGTCTATTACGAAGTAAAAGCGCTGGCACACCAAGTTTCATTTCATTTGCCAATGACTGCTCGTCTAATGCACTACGTGTGTACGACTGCGGTTGCTCACCCAATAAAATGCTAAAGGTGTTTTCTATCTGATATAATGAGTTTTTAAGGTCTAATAATTGACCTTGAGCGCTATAAAGTTGTGCGGCAGTTTGATCTATACCAACCTGGTTGGCTAGGCCAGCTTCTTTAAGAGCTGTAATCGTCTCTACACTTTTAGAACGATTTTTTATAGTTTCCTCAGTAACCAAAATCTGCTGATCTAAAGCTAATATTTGGTAATAGGTAATGGCAATTTGTGCCACAAGACTAGTTTTTACAGCTTTATGCGCCGCTACAGTTTTTAAGTAACTTGCATCACTTGCCCGTTTAGTACTTCTAATTTTACCCCAAATATCAGCTTCCCAAGAAACAGTACCTGAAGTTTCATATTGGTTAAAAGGCTGTGTGAAGAAACTTCCGAATTGTCCATTTTCACTAGTTCTTGCTGTTCTAGTTGCGGTAGCCGCACCATTTACGACAGGTAAATATCCTGCCTTACCCTGTTTAACATATGCCTCGGCAGCTGCAATACTTTGTAACGCAAAACGAATATCTAAGTTATTGTCAAGTCCTTTTTGTATATATGCTTTTAAATATGAATCAGTAAAAAGGTCTTTGTAAGAAACGGATGCGAATGAAACACTGTCTAGTGGTAGGTTATCTGTTCTGTATAAATTTTCAATTTCTATCACTGGTCTCTCGTATGTTTTTGCTGTAAAACAAGACGATAGCAAAAGGGGAAGTACAGCTACCAGTAAAAGTTTATTAGTTATGAATTTATTCATGATTTCTCTAATTCTTTGATTCTTCAATAGTTTCTTGTGGTGCTCCAGTAATACGCTCTTGTAGGGTTTGAAAAATGACATATAAGGCTGGTATGACAAATACACCAAATACGGTACCTATTAACATACCACCAACGGCACTCATACCAATAGACCTATTACCAACCGCACCTATACCTGTTGATAATGCCAATGGCATTAAACCAAAAATAAAGGCAAATGAAGTCATTAAAATAGGCCTTAGTCGTGCCTTAGCACCATCTAAAGCCGATTCTAGTATAGACATACCATGCTTTCTACGTTGAAGGGCAAATTCCACAATTAGAATTGCATTTTTAGAAAGTAGACCGATCAACATGATTAATGCGATTTGAAAATATATGTTGTTTTCAAGACCTGCTAAGTTTATAAACCCGATGGCGCCAGCAATACCCACAGGTAATGAAAGTAGTATAGCAAATGGTAAAATGTACGATTCGTACTGAGCACTTAATAAGAAGTAAACAAACACCAAACTCAGCATGAAAATGATAATGGTTTGGCTACCAGCATTGTTTTCTTCTTTAGTAAGTCCTGAATATTCGTAGGTGTAATTGGTAGGTAAAACCTGAGTGGTAACCTCTTCAATTGCTTTAATAGCATCACCAGTAGAATAACCAGGGTTCATGGCACCGTTAATTTTAACAGAACTTAAAAGATTAAACCTACTAACGATTTCAGGACCGTATATCTTCTTTAATGAAACGAACTGAGATACTGCAACCGATTCACCATTTCTGTTAGTCACAAAAATATGATTAAGTGATTGCTCATTGGCCCTATCTTCAGGTTTAGACTGAATCATAACACGGTATTGTTTACCAAACTTGTTAAAGTCAGTAGTATACAACCCGCCAAAATACCCTTGCATTGCACTGAAAACATCGGTAACTGCTAAACCTGCAGTTTTAGTTTTCTCGACATCTACCTGCACTTCATATTGTGGAAAGTTTGGGTTAAACTGAGTAATGGCATATTTCACCTCAGGTCTTGCATTTAATGCAGCCAAAAACTCATTTGTGGTTTGGCCCACAGTCTGCCAATTATCAGCATCTTTACTTTGTAGGTTCATCTCAAAACCTGTCGAGTTACCAAAACCTTGAATACTAGGTGGTGTAAAGAAGAACGCTTTTGCATCTTTTAAACCTGCAGTTTTACCGAAAAGACTACCAACCACTGCATCTACAGTTTGTGATGGGTCTGTTCTTTCGCTCCAATTTTTAAGTCTAAGTACAGAGAAAGCATAAGAACCACCATTTACCCTGTTTAACAAGCTAAAACCTGTAATATTCATTCTAGCTTCTATAATATCCATTGAAGCATATATAGAATCAAGTTTCTTTACCGTTAATTGTGTTTGTTCTAATGTTGTACCTGGTGGTAAACTAATATCAGCGAAAACAAGGCCTCTATCTTCATTTGGAATAAAACCAGCAGGTGTAGTTTTAAATAGTAAAACGGCTATTGCTACAAAGACTACTAGTGATCCTAGGGTAATCCATTTTCTATTAACAATGAATTTCACTGAACCAACATACTTATCAGTCATAGTGTTAAAACCAGTGTTAAACGCAGAAAAGAATCGTTTTGTAAAACCTTTTTTATGTTCTTCGGATGGAGTATGTGGTTTTAAGAAAAGTGCAGCCAATGCCGGACTCAATGTTAACGCGTTTACTGCCGAAATAAGAATAGCAATTGCAAGAGTGATACCGAATTGTTGGTAGAAAACTCCTGAAGAACCACGAATGAAAGACACCGGAATAAATACAGCAGACATTACTAAAGTTATCGATATGATAGCTCCTGATATTTCAGACATTGCTGATTTGGTGGCAGTTTTAGCATTCGTGGCACCCTCTTCCATTTTGGCATGAACCGCTTCGACCACTACAATAGCATCATCGACCACAATACCAATAGCCAGTATCATAGCAAAAAGGGTTAACATATTAATAGAGTAACCAAATAACGAGAGAAAGAAGAATGTACCTATAATAGCTACAGGTACCGCAATGGCGGGGATTAAAGTAGACCTAAAATCTTGAAGAAATAAGAATACTACAATGAACACCAATAAGAATGCTTCAATAAGTGTTTGTACTACATGCCCAATAGAAGCATCTAAGAAATCTTTAGTGTTAAAAGGAATTACATAATCCATCCCTTTAGGAAAATCTTGCTTACTTTCTTTTAAAATGGTCTGAATAGAATTAATAATATCATTTGCATTTGAACCAGATGTTTGAAATATGCCAAGAACGGTACCGGGTTTACCCATACCTTCGTTTTTAGTGCCATAATTGAAGGCTCCCAATTCAACATCCGCAACATCTTTAACACGCAAAAACTGTCCGTTTTCTTGAGCTCTAATAATGATATCCTCATATTCGGCTACTTCTGAAAGACGTCCTTTATATTTCAACACGTATTCATAAACACCATCAGCATTTTCACCGATTTTACCGGTGGCCGCCTCGAGGTTCTGTTCTCTAAGCGCATTTTGAATATCTGACGGCATAAGGTTGTAAGCTGCCATTTTATCAGGCTTCAACCATATTCTCATAGAGTAATCTTTGGCTCCAAAAACTGTAACGTTACCAACCCCTTTAATACGTTGTAATTTGGGTACTAAGTTGATTCTTGCGTAGTTTTCAACAAATGTGGCATCGTAATTTTCATTGTCAGAAAACAATGAAAAGAACATAAGTGCACTAGTTTGTGATTTCTGGGTGATTACCCCAGTTTGCACTACAGCTTGTGGCAAAACACTATTAGCACGAGCTACTCTGTTCTGTACGTTTACCGCCGCTATATCTGGATCTGTACCTAGTTCAAAAAATACATTTATAGTAGCAGCGCCGTCGTTACTCGCGTTAGACGTCATGTATAACATGCCTTCTACACCATTAATTTGTTCCTCAAGTGGTATAATAACACTTTTAAGTACTGTTTCTGCGTTTGCCCCTGTGTATGAAGCTGTAACTTGTACTGTTGGAGGTGCAATTTCAGGGTATTGTTCAATAGGTAGGGTCGTTAAACCTAAAATACCTAGAATAACTATGATAATCGATATCACCGTCGAAAGTACCGGTCGATCTATAAATTTTTGAAACATTATTCTCTATTTATCTATTAGATTGAATTTCGGATTCTTATTTAACCGGACTAATGGTCATTCCGTCTTTAATTTTAGTTACACCTTCCAGAACAATGGTAGTTCCTTCTTCTATTCCTTTTTCAACGATAAACCCTTTTTGAGTGTTCGCAATTATGCTAATAGGCATTGTAGTCACTGTATTATTATCGTTTAGAACATAGACTAATTTCTTTCCTTGTAAATCTATTGTAGCTGCCTGAGGAATTTCATACGCACCGGCGTATGTAATAGGAATTTTGATTTTACCAGTACTACCGCTACTTAGTAAATTGCTTTTATTGTCAAAATCTGCTCTTGCGGTAACACTACCAGTAGTACTGTTAATGATATTATTTATCATAGCAATCTTACCTAGTTCAGTATATTCTTCTCCATTAATCATAACTAGCGTAACCTTTGGGGCCCTTTCAATATCCATTTGGTTTTTATCATTTTTAGGCATGGACTCTTTTAGCTTTAAGAGCTCTTTTTCGTTTAAAGAAAAGTAAGCACGTACTTCACTTATATCAGAAACTGTAGTTAATGGCTTGCCCATTGCTGAACTAACCAAAGCTCCTATTTTAAAAGGAATTTCACCAATATACCCATCAACGGGACTTGTAATACGTGCGTAGCCAATATTTGATGCAACGCTCTGGTAACTTGCTTTAGCTTGCTCAAGTTTTGCCTTTGCGGTCTCAAGTTGTACTTCGCCAATAATACCTTTTTCAACTAATGGCTTTAGTTTGTTCACTTCAACTTCTGCAGCACTTACTGATGCTTTTGCTGCATTAGCATCTTGATTTAACGTTTGAGTTTCTAATTTAAACAACAGTTGACCTTTTTTGATTTTTTGACCTTCTTCTACATAAATCTCCTGTACAAAACCAGATATTTTTGGCCAAATTTCTACGTTTTGTTTCCCTTCTAGTGTAGTGGAAAATTCGCTGTATACTATAAGATCTTGCATTTTTAATTCCCCTACTTTTAAACTTAGGGGAGCTGATGCAGTGGCTTCTTGTGTAGGTTTTTCAGATGCTCCGAAGCAAGAGCTCAGAAGAAATGCTATGCTTAATATTCCTATAATTGATAATTTTTTCATCTTAGTTGGATGTTTAATTGTAATAATTTAATGAAATAAATTTGTTAAGGTTTTGTTAATTCAGAATGTTCGGTAAAAAACGAACTAAATTGATAAAAAATTATGACTGTTGTTGTTTTAGTTCAGCAATAGTAGTTTTAAGGGTTGTTGTCATTTCTGCTATACATTTGGTATAGGTTATTCTTTTCTTTTTGTTTTCTTCATGTTTTTCTGGACGGTACTGTTTATTATACTCTCCAAGTTTATGAAGCATATCGCTTTCTTTTTCTAGTTTTTTTAAAGAACGATCTAACTTTTTAATGAAGAAGGTATTCTTTTCAGCAATTTTAAAATAGCGCTTACGATCTCCTGACTTTGTAAAATATTTTACAAAATCCATTTGTAATAAAAGATTAAGTGAAGTGGAAATTGAGCTTTTGCTAGCACCTCTTTTAAGAAGACAATCTTCAAAAGTAAGTCCGTCTTCATCAGTGATAACTAAGTTTGCGAATATTCTAGCGGCCAATGGTGGTAGGTCATACTCAGATTCAAAGTGCACCCCAAGCTCTTCGATTAAGTTATTTTTAATCTCTTCTTTATGCATAATATTAAAATTGTCTAGGCAAAGGTACTATTAGTTCGGAAACAAACAAACCAAAAGAACTTAAAAATTACTAAGAAGGGTTAAAATTTTGTTTGGGTATTAACTAGGACAAGTTAGCCTTCTGAAAATATTAGATTAATCCATTTTCTAAATTGGATATTATCAATGTAATATACGGGGTTGTATTATTGAATGTTTTGAAAAAAGTAAGAATCTATAAAAGAGTACTCTAAGGTCAGTTTATTTCGCGTAGATTCCGTCCTTGTCCAAAATAGGGATGGTGTTAAGATTACTCTCTTTCACACTATTCTGTTCGAAAAGAAATCGTTTTTCATATAGTTTATTGTCTGAATAATACGTGACGTAGAATTCATTGTTCAATGCAAGAACATCATCTTGAACTACTTCAATCTTCTTATAAGATTTAGCCGCTACATCTCCAATAGCATGTCTCATAACCGGGGTTTTACGGTCGCCCTCATATCCTTTTGACACAACCATTGTCAATTCTATCGGGTTTGTTTGGCTGTTAATGATATAAGCATTCCAGTCTTTGTCCAAAAATTCTTCGTTCCATTCACGAACAATGGCAACATAAACATCTTTGGCAACAGGGATCTCAATATCTTTTTTCACAACTTATTTTTACAGCGCGCTTCTAAATTGTTCTAGAAAACGCAAATCATTTTCACTCAACAATCGTATATCAGAAATTTGATGTAGCAAAAGCGCAATACGGTCAATGCCCATACCAAATGCAAAACCCGAATATATTTCTGGGTCGATACCACAATTTTTAAGCACATTTGGATCTACCATTCCGCAGCCCATAATTTCTAACCAACCCGTACCTTTGGTCATTTTATAATCAGTCTCTGTTTCTAACCCCCAATAAACATCAACTTCTGCACTTGGTTCTGTAAACGGAAAATAGGATGGTCTAAGTCTAATTTTCGATTTTCCGAATAGTTCGGTAGTAAAATATTGTAATGTTTGTTTTAAATCAGCAAAAGAAACATCCTTGTCAATATACAAACCTTCTACTTGATGAAAGAAACAATGTGATCTTGCTGAAATTGCTTCATTTCTATAAACTCTACCTGGCGATATTGTTCGAATAGGGGGTTTGTTATTTTCCATATAGCGTACTTGAACCGATGAGGTATGGGTTCGTAACAGAATATCGGGATCGGTCTGAACAAAGAAAGTATCTTGCATATCACGTGCCGGATGATATTCTGGCAAATTTAATGCGGTAAAATTATGCCAATCATCTTCAATTTCAGGACCCTCTGATACATTGAAACCAATTCTTGAAAAGATATCAATTATCTGATTTTTCACAATAGATATAGGATGGCGTGAACCAAGCTCTATAGGATTTCCTGGTCGAGATAAATCACCAAAGACCTTAACATCAGAGTTGGTGTTTTCAAGTGTTTCCTTTAGAGCTTCCACTTTTTCGGTAGCAGCCTGCTTTAATTCGTTTATCGTTTGACCAAATTCTTTCTTCTGTTCATTTGGAACATTCTTGAACTCAGCAAAAAAGTCATTTAAAATACCTTTTTTACCTAAATACTTAATTCTAAACGTTTCTATATCAGCTAAATTATCAGCAGTAAAAGCATTCACTTCAGAAATCTTTTCCTTTATCTTATCAATCATATATGTTGATTAAAGCTGCAAATTTAAAACTTTTAAAACAGGTAGATTATATTTTTATCCGTTTTGATGGTTTAGTTCGAACGGAATTTATCTTTAACATTCTCCTTTACCCATATAAGACATTCATCGAATGAACCAAACACATGTTCTTCAGGAATTAAATTAGGAATTAATCCAACACGTTCCATCATGTACCTAGGTTGCTTTAATACGTTAACAAACAAAACATTTATACCAGAGTTTCTAAGACTGATCAACACGTCTTCTAATGTATAAAGACCAGATTGGTCCATGTATTGCATACGACCCATCCTTATGATTACCGTAGAGGCAGTTCTAGGAATTTGGTCTGCCATTTGTTGAAATTCACTTGTAGACCCAAAAAATAGAGGTCCTTTTAAATGTTTAATAAATACTTCTTCTTGCAAGCTTTTAGGAAACGAAGCTTCATCTGGCCAATTTACTTCTTTCTCTAATGTTTTAACGTCAGAGCGTTCTGCTGTAAGATCACCCATTTTCTTCATGAACATTAATGACGCTATTACAAGACCTACACCAACGGCATACACTAAATTCCAAACAGAGGAAAGAACCAAAACAACTAACATAATCACTACCTCCGAACTAAATTTTATAGGCCCTAAATTCATGTCTTTCGGTAAACTAGGAATGGCCTTTAGACCCTTGTAATCCATTACGCCAATACCAACAGTAACCAAAATACCAGCAAGTACAGCAGCAGGAATTTGAGATGCCACTGGGCCAAGTGCCAATAATACAATCAATAATAAAACACCGGCAACCATACCAGATAATTTAGTTTTACCACCTGCATTTATATTAACAACAGTTCTAATAGTTGCACCTGCACCTGGTATTCCACCAAAAATAGCTGCAATACTGTTGCCAATTCCTTGCCCAACCAGTTCTTTATTTGGTTGATGCTTTGTTTTGGTCATGTTATCTGCGACAACGGATGTTAACAGCGAATCAATAGCGCCAAGTAGTGCTAATGTAAGTGCGGTAAAAATGTAAGGAGTCACTGAGCCAAGTTTGAATTCTGTAAAAATGCTGAGATTTGGAATTGGAAATCCGCTTGGAATTTCTTCTATCGGTCTGTAGTTTAAACCAAATCCATATGCCACCCCAGAAACAACAACTAGTGCAACTAAAGCACTGGGGATTGTGGTAGTTATACGTTTAAATCCATATATAATGATGATTGTCGATAAGGCTAGAATCAATTCGAGCCAATTAATATTTTTTAAAGCCCTTGGTAGAATCTTTAAGGCTCCGATAACTCCAGAAGCGTCAGATTTCGCAAGAGTTTGAGCTTCTTTAAGCATATCGGCTTCGGTAATTTTTTCAGCTCGCTTTATGGTTTCTTTAAAATCTTCTAAAACCAAAATACCTTCACCAGCCTCTTCTTTTAAGATGTTATCCAAAATTATCTCTTCAGCCAAGGGTTTATATTGATTTACATACTCTGTATCTTCTTTTGGATAATAACCAATAGCAGGCAGAATTTGAGTTACTAATATGATAACTCCAATAGCCGTCATAAAACCGGATACAACAGGATAGGGTATATAGCGAATATATTTCCCAATCCCTATGAGTCCAAGACCTATTTGCATTAAACCTGCCAATAAGAAAACAATTAAAATAGCAGGTAATGCTTTCTCGAGACTACCATCATTAATAGCCACAATGCCAGCAATCACAACCATGCTTACTGCTGTCATAGGTGCTGTAGGACCAGAAATTTGAGTATTGGTTCCGCCAAAAAGTGCCGCGAAGAAACTTATAAAAATTGCTCCATAGAGACCAGCACTTGGCCCCATTCCTGAGCTAACCCCGAATGCTAGTGCTAGGGGTAGTGCAACAATTCCGGCAGTTATTCCACCAAATAAATCTCCTTTAAAATTTGAGAAAAGTTTTTTCATAAAATAAAAATTAGTGCTGAGCGATTATGTTAGGTTTCAACTTAGCGGTTTTTGATTAATCTAAATGATAGATTTCCATTATGTTTTTTAGATAGCCTTCAAAATCTATTTTCAGGTCTATTAGTTTTCCAGTATGTACATCAAATATCCAACCATGAACTTTTAATCCATGGTCACGATATGCTTTTTGTACAGTAGCTGTTTTAATAAGGTTTACACATTGTTCTTTTACATTCAACTCAACGAGCCTATCATATTTTTTGGTTTCATTTTCAATGGCGTTTAGTTCTTCTTTATGCAAACGATATACATCTCGTATATTTCGCAACCAAGGATTTAACACCCCTAAATCTGCCGATTGCATTGCCGCTTTTACTCCACCACATGCATAATGACCACAAACAATAATATGTTTTACTTTCAAATAATCAACAGCATACTTTACAACAGATAAAACGTTTAAATCGATACTGATTACCATGTTGGCAATATTTCGATGGACAAAAACTTCACCTGGTTTTGCACCCATTAGTTCTTCAGCGGTCACCCTACTGTCTGAACAACCAATATATAGAAGTTCAGGATTTTGACCTTCTGCTAGTTGCTCAAAATAATCTGGATTTTTTTCCAATTTTTCAGCAATCCATTTTTCGTTATTGTCAAAAACGGTATCTAGGTTCATCGTGTAAATTTTTCTACAAAGTAGGGCTAATTCTAAACTATTACTTTAAAAATACTGATGCCATAATGCTACTTTTAGTAGAAAATTACTTCACCATTTGAAATGTCATACATGGCACCAACTATCTTAATTTCACCGTTGTCTTCCATTTCAGCTAAAACAGGACTATTCTTACGTACATTTTCGATTGTAAGTAACACATTTTTTTCTGCAACTTTATCAACGAACTCAAGATTTTTAGAATTCCTCTGACTTTCATCTTTTGGTTCGGTTACTGCGTCAACCGCTGGCTCAATTTTATTTATTAGGGCTGTTAAATTTCCTAATCTTGCATGATCGCAAGCTCCTTTTATTGCACCACAGCTGGTATGTCCTAAAATTACGACTAATTTTGTGCCTGCAAGTTTACAGCCAAATTCCATACTGCCTAAAATATCTTCGTTAGAAAAATTACCTGCAATACGAATACTGAAAATATCCCCTAATCCTTGGTCAAAAACCAATTCTGCAGAAACTCTTGAGTCAATGCAACTTAAAATGGTAGCGAAAGGAAATTGTCCATCACTAGTGTCATTGACTTGTTCTAAAAGATTTCTATTTGCCTTCAAATTGTTTTGAAAACGTTGGTTTCCTTCTTTTAAGAAATTCAATGCCTTATTGGGAGTCATTGTGGCTTGTGTCTCTCTTGTATGTGCTTTCATATATATGTTGTGTAAGCTCCTGAAACATAATCAGGCGCAATTGGGTTAATTCTACTATTAATTGATGTAGAATATTGAAAATTTATTTATTATTAATTGGGGGTGCATCTTTAGTCAACTATTGTAATAAACAATATGCTAAAGAATTAATCTACTGAAAATAAGGGAGATAATCTAACTTAATTGTTCAGGAGGGGGCGATAACACTTCTAATGAAAGGTCAAAACAACCAATGATATGGTGGTTTAGTTTAATGGAATTTTTATAAATAGCGATTAAAGAAAAATCAAGTAAATTTTCCTTAACAAACTTTTCTTCACCCATAGATTTTTTTCCAGACTCTTGTTGTTCCTCTTCGTTGAGGTTAGTCACGACTATAGGGTTATCAATATCGCATAGTGTTATTATGCTTGGTGCAGTTAATGCAAAAAGCCACAATAATAAAAGAGTAATGCGAGCTATGTATTTCATCTATTTTAAAAGAAAGTAAAGATACTATCCAAACGTTTAAATACTGTTAACAAATTTCTAAAAATCCTTTAACAATTTCAATTCATTTTTTTGAATCCACCCTGTTTTACCGTCGGCAAGTTTTATCTTATTCCACTCGTCTAATTGGTCTAGAACGTTCACTTTGGTACCAGCATGTATCACAAAAACCTGTTGACTGCTATTATTAGGTTCAGATTTTATAGAGCTTTCTTCTGCAAATATTATCGCAGGTTGTAAATCTTTGAAATCATTTCGCTGTATAAATGCAAAAACTATTGCAGTGATACATAGGAATAAGGCAAGTATACTGCCAATAAATGACAATCGTTTTAGCGTAGATGAGTTAGCATAGTAAAAAAGAATGTACAATAGAACAAATAGGATTATGAAGGCAATAGCAAAATAAGCCCATTGGTCGAAAGTTAATTTACCCGTTACACTTTTATATAATTTAGACAATCCGGTCTCTGGCATTGAACCAATGGCATCTAAAGTCATGTTTTGAGCATAACTAAGATTAGTTTTTACTTCCTCATCATTTGGTGATAACAATAAGGCTTTTTCGTAAAAATATATGCTCTCTGCAATTTTGTTGAGTTTGTAATATGAGTTGCCCAAGTTGTAATAAACAGCAGTCGAATGCTCTCCATTATCTAGAATATCGGTGTAGAAGCCTATTGCTTTTTCATATTCACCAGAATTATAGGCGGTTGTGGCCTCATCGAACAATTTATTGTTCTGAGCAGTGCACCATAGAACTGTAAAAAGGCTAAAAAATATAGTTAGCTTTTTGAACATGATTATAATTGTTTATCCATTTGGGAAATTACCTCGCTTGCCGTTTCATAATCAGCCTGCATTTGCACATCAGAGAAAGGACTATACCTAGCCGCTTCGCAATTTTCTAATAATGCTATAAAACCCTGTATGGTATTTGTTTCTATATTTTTTTTATTCAATAACTCGACAATTTTATCTTTACTGAAATCAGAGGTCTCAATCTTTAATTTTGCCTTTAAATAGTTATGTAAAGCCCTTTCTAGAGCAACATAGAAAGAGTCTTTGTTGCCTAATTCTTTTTTAGCTGCAGAAAGGTATTTTCTAGCTAACTTATTAGCTCTTCTTACTTTATTACCAGCCACATCGCCAGCAAGGGAATCTCTTTTCTTTCTAAAAACAATAGCCAAAGGAATTAATACTAATGGACATAATAACCAAAGATAGAATGAGGTGGAGCCGAAAAAATAGGAAACTGATTTGCTAGTTAGGTTCGGTGTAAGTTTTATAAAATTAAACTGATTTTCACTTGCAACAACAGATTGTTTTGAACTATTTGTCGAAGCTGCTGAATTGCTATCTGCACTCAGCGGCCCTTCTAATACGTTAATGACAATTTCATCTGAAGTTAGGGTCGTATATTTTTCGGTTGCTGGATTGAAAAAGCTAAAACTTAATGGAGCAATTGGGTATTTTCCCCTAAATGACGGTACGATGGTGTATTGATTACTAACCTTACCTTGCATACCGGCCAATGTAGTTCTTACCCCTTCCGTAAATTCTGGATCATAAACTTCTAAGGCACTTGGTAATATAAGTTCAGGAAGTTTAAAAAGCTTAAGGTTTCCTTTTCCGTTTACTTCAACGGTTGCTTGTAAAGATTCTGTTGCATTTAAATTTTTCTTACTAGTAGTTACGGCAAAATCAAAATCACCTACAGCTCCATTAAAATCAGAAGGTTGGTTTGCCAATGGTAATGGCTTTACGTTAATGGTTCTATTTCCCGCAGATACTGTTTTATTAGTTTGGGCATACATTCTTTGTCCAAAAAAATCACGTCTTCCTGTCGGCACATCTACAGTTACATCCAAGGATAGCGGTTCAATATCTAACTCTCCAGATTTTTGAGGATAGAGTACAACTCGTTTTAAAATTACATATCTGTAAGGCTTGCCTTTGTAGGTTCCGTTTTGGGCACTTAGAGCGGTAACTTTAATATCTTGACTCCAGAAATTATTATAGGTAGGGTTATCTAAAGGTTGATAATTTGATACACTAATATTAGGACTTACATATAATTTATAGATAACTGTTATAGCTTCGTTCAAAAACGGATCGGTCTTAGAAATTTCTGCAACTAAATGTAGATTCTCATCAGCAACGTCATCTGCAGTCATTTGATCACTTGGCTTGTCTACCGCTGGAGTCACCTCAACTTCGCTTGCAAGTGATTTATAGGTTTCGCCTCCAATAATAATTGTAGCTTGTTTAATGGTGAATTTACCTTTTGAGGTTGGGGATAGTGTGTAAGAATAAGATTTAGAATAACTTCTTACGCCATTGACCCATGAAGAACTGATGGACTGTGAAGGACCCATGATTACTTTAAACCCTGAGAAATCTGGCGGATTAAAATTATCGCCATCACGGTTCATGACAAAATCTACTCTAAGTCTTTCATTTAAACCAAGCTTTGATTTGCTCAATTTCATTTCAAAAGTTACAGCACTATTATCTTGTGCCATCATCAAAAATGATGATAGAAACACCGTTAGTACTAACGTAAGTTTAGTTATGGTCTTATAATCTACCAATCTTTTTCATTTTTAACCTTTGCGCCTTTTACCTTCTTGGCATCAATTTTATCTTGAACCTTTTTCTCTGCATTTTGCATAGCTCTTAACAAGTTTTCAACCTGTTGTTTTGAAAGTTGATTTGGTCTGGGTTGCTGTTGTTCCTGTTCATTATTACCTTGCTCGGGCTTTTTCTTTTGATCTTCCTTATTATCGCCTTCACCTTCCTTGTTATCGTCCTTTTTCTCCTCATTCTGGTCTCCTTCATCACCCTTATCTTTCTTATCCTCGTTTTCTCCCTCCTCTTTTTTGTCTTTGTCTTTATTTTCGTCCTTGTTCTCCTTGTCTTTATCCTTGTTATCCTGATTTTGTTTTTTCTCTTCCTCGTCTTTTTTCAAAAGTTCTTTTGCTAGGGCAAGGTTATATCTTGTTTCTTCATCTTTTGGGTCATTTCTTAAAGCTTCTTTGTAAGCTTCAACTGCTTTAGCATAATCTTTGCGCTTCATAAAAACATTTCCCATGTTATGATAAGCCTTATGCTTTTCCTCTTTGGATGTTGATGCCTCGCCAGCTTCTTTAAATCTGCCAAAAGCTTCATTAAACGTTTCATTAGCATAATATGCATTTCCCAAATTATAAGGGGCCACGCTATTATCAGGACTCTTTGCTATTGCTTTTCTATAATCTGCTTCAGCGGCTATAAAGTTATCTTCAGACAATGCTTTATTGCCATCCCAGGTTAGGTTTGTCGATGACCTTAAAGCTTTTTCTTTTTCTTTCTCGTCTGCTTCTTGCGCAAAAGAAGACAAGCACATAAAAGCTGCTAAAAATACGATACCTATTTTATTCATGTCTTTTCTCATTGAACAAATTAAGATTCTTTAACCACTTGGTTTTACGGTCCAAGATAAAAATATCTAAAAATAGAAGCAACAATGCTGCTCCAATAAACCATTGAAATTGGTCTTTGTATTCTGCGAACTGCTTGGCCTCAAATTCCTTTTTATCCATTTGTAACAATTCATTTTTAATAATGTCAACAGCAGCATCTGTGTTTGAGCCATCAATATACTGACCATTGCCTTCACTTGCAATATCGATAAGAACCTCTTTATTTAATTTTGTAATCACGGTTTCACCTTCACCATCTTTTTTTAAACTTTCTAATATTCCATTTCTTTTAATTGGAATAGGAGCTCCTTTTTCTGTACCTACTCCTATAGTATAAATAATGATGCCTTCATCAACAGCATCTTCAACTGTATTTAAAGTAGAGCCTTCAGAATGGTCCTCGCCATCAGAAATTATAAACAATACACGATTGGTTTGCTCGGCATCATCATAATAAGTCGTTGCAAGTTTAATTGCTTGGTCAATCGCGGTGCCTTGTGAAGTAAGCATATCGGTATTCATACCCTGTAAAAACATCTTGGCAGCACTATAATCTGTAGTAATGGGTAATTGAGGATAAGCCTGCCCCGCATAAGCTATTATACCAATACGGTCACTCGCCAATTGATTTATAATTTCAGATACTAATCTTTTTGCTTTTTCAATTCTGTTTGGAGCAATATCTTCTGCAAGCATACTTTTAGAAACGTCCACTGCAAAAACAATATCTACACCTTCTCTTTTTACAGTTTCTAACTTTGTTCCAATCTTAGGGTTTACAAGACCTACAATTAATAAAGCCAATCCAATAATTAACACAATAAGTTTAATGACACCCTTGTTGGAAGAACGATTAGGCGTCAACCTTTTTAATAGCTCGGTGTTTGCGAATTTCTTTCTTGTTCTCTTTTTCCACACTAAAACCAATAGAAACAGAACCACTATCACTGGAATGATAATGAGCAAGTAGAAATATATTTTTTCGTCTAACTGTACCATATTATACAAAACTTCTAAATAGTGTGTTTCTTAAAATCCATTCTAATAATAGAAGCGCGCCTGCTAATAAAACCCATGGTCTAAATTTCTCTTCGTATCGGTAATATTTGAATTCTTCTATATCCGTTTTTTCCAATTTATTGATTTCGTCATAGATTTCTTCTAATGACTCATTATCGGTAGCTCTAAAATATCTACCACCTGTAGCCAGTGCGATATCTTTTAACAATTCTTCATCAATTTCAACCTGCCGCATACCATACCTATAGGATCCGTCAGCATTATAGGAGATAGGTGAAAGTGCATTACCATTTGTGCCTAAACCAATAGTGTAGGTTTTTATGCCATATTCCGTAGCTAAGTCAGCCGCAGTTTGAGGTTCTATAAAGCCTGAATTATTGACCCCATCAGTTAATAAAATAATGATTTTACTTTTAGCTGTACTTTCTTTTAAACGGTTGACCGAAGTGGCCAACCCCATACCAATTGCTGTGCCGTCTTCTAATTGGCCGTACGTGATTTCAGAAAGAGCATTTAGAACAATTGATTTATCGGTTGTAACAGGTGTTTTGGTATAACTTTCCGCTGCATAAACCACAAGGCCGATACGGTCATTGGGTCTTTTTTTAATAAAATCTGCCGCAACATCTTTAAGCGCAGCTAGCCTGTTTGGCTTAAGGTCTCGTGCAAGCATACTAGAAGACACATCGATAGCCATAACGATATCGATTCCTTTAGTTGTTTTTGTTCTAGTAGAAATATCTTCTGTTTGTGGTCTTGCCATAGCAACAATAATGGCGCCAAGAGCCAAAAGTCTTAGTAAAAATAGACCTGGTTTTAATTTAGGTAAAATGCTTTTATAGCTAAAGCCTTTTGCACTTGAAATACGAAGCGATGCAGTTTCTTCTTTTTGTTTAAAGATATACCACACAATTGCTAATGGCAGTATTAAAAACAGCCAAAAGAAATCAGGATTTGCAAATGATATATTCTCGAACATTTATAATTCTGTTTTAACTTCTACCGATGCCAGAATTCGGTCAACTATTTCTTGCGCATATGTATCATCTTCTAACCAAGTAAGAATAACATATTGTTGAAAGCCTTTACCGCCAAAAAGTAAAACGGTGTACTTACCATCAATTAATACTTTAGAATTAGGAACTAAAAATTTACCGCTCCCATAAACCTTTGCCCCTGTTACCCCACCAATTGTGGAGAACTCCTCTTGTTTAGTGATTATATTTTTTGCTCCCTGATTTTCAAAATTGGACAGTATTTGTTCAATCGTTTTTTCGAAATCGGGTTCAGCATCTTGTTGATTAAGTGTTATTGATGTGGTGCCCACGGTAAACAAACCAATAGTACTGGTATACCCAAATGCTTGTAGGTCTGCAATTACTGCTTTTGCTTCAGTTGGTAGCTTAACTTCTTGTCGTACTAAAACCTGTGGTGTTTCTAATTGAACTGGGGGAAAACCGTAACTACTGCGCACCCATTCTCCTTCTAATAATTCTTTGGTTGGATGTCCAAAAACAGAATCTTTTAAATAGCCAAAGCCATATTTTACACCTGCAATTGTAGTACCTATAAGTATAATGGCTACGAAAGATATAATGGCAACCATTATCTTTTTCTTTTTCGCCTTACGCTCAAGTTCCTCTTGGTATTCAGCTTGTTCTAATAATTCCTCTTCGGTAGGTTCTGGCAATGCTTCATGGGTTTTAACCACAATTTGTTCTACGAGTTTTCTGTCTTGTTCGGCTACTAATGTCGATGGCTTATTTTTAGCGAACTTCACTAAATCGGCCGTTTGTAATATTTGTTGAAATTGTTTAATGGTATCATCGTCTAACTTTAACTCACCTGCATCTTTTAAAAGTTCTAATTTTTCAATTAGCTGACCTGTGGTACTTTCTAAGGCAGAAACATGTGCATCTTCCTCTAAATAAGAACGAACAATTGAGGTAAGCTCAGAATAGTATTGTTTATACTCGTCTTGTATTAAATATTTAGAATTTTCTAAACGTTTTAGTTCTAATAATGCTCTGTCATATGGGGGTAAAAGTGCTACTTTCTCTTCTTCTGTTAATGGTTTTTTGCGCAATACAAACCAATATAAAAGTGCTCCTAATATAAATAGAACCAAGATACCTATGAGTACATATTTCCATAGTTCGATATTGCTTTTCTCAACATTAATAATTGGTTTAATGTCGTACATTTTTTGATTCAAAGTATCTACCGGAATGGTAGCAATATTAATCAACATAGAATCGGTCATGAAACCCATTCCATTTATATCAATTCGTTGAGAGGGTAATTTATAAGCGCCAGAATCGAATTGAGTTAGTGCGTATATTTTTTGTAATGTTAAGCGGTCTTTTTTTCTAGTGGTATCTGTCTCAAAAGCTTCAACGGTTTCTAATGGAGAAAAAGTTTGCCCTTCAGGAAATATAACTGTAGCTGTGGAGTCAATATCAACAGTCACTGTCCAATGTACCTGTTCACCTATTTTAATATATGTGGTGTCTATTTTAGTGATTATGGTGGGTCTATCTTGAGCAAAATTTTGAAAGACAAATAGAAGAAATACCAACATAGGCATGTTTCGCTGTAAGTTCGAAATGCCTTTTATAATTATACTAGTATTATTTATCATTCGTATCAACCTCTTCTTTTAAAATAACCCAATAACTTCTTCACATAACTTTCGTCAACCCTACAATCTAAGGTTCCACAACCAGATTTGGTGAACGATTCTTTAAAATATGCAACTCGATCTCTATGAAATTCTCCATAGGCATTTCGCACTTTTTTAGATTGGGTATTTACCAATTGTAATTTTCCAGTTTCAGCATCTTCAACTTGTATCATGCCTAGATTTGGTATAGACTCTTCGCGTTCATCGAAGACTCGAATTCCTGTCAAATCATGTTTGCTGCCTGTAATTTTCAGTGTTTTTTCATAACCATCATCAATAAAATCAGAAAGCACAAAAACTATAGCTTTCTTTTTCATTACGCTGCTCAAGAATTTCAGAGCCTGTGCAATATCTGTTTTATTGCTTTTAGGTTTAAATTCTAATAACTCACGTATTATGCGTAAAGCGTGCGTTTTACCTTTTTTTGGTGGTATAAAAAGTTCAATTTGATCAGAGAATAAAATGATACCAACTTTATCATTATTCTTTAAAGCACTAAAGGCTAAAGTTGCCGATATTTCGGTGACAATTTCATTTTTAAATTGATTGGTAGTTCCAAAAAGCTCTGAACCACTTAT
>TARA_R110002074_G_scaffold7751_8_pt1 | contig 37996 bp, 42 predicted proteins | sample TARA_R110002074 | Tara Oceans TARA_R110002074 (sample SAMEA4397215) | marine metagenome | biome: Polar Biome; feature: [MIX] marine epipelagic wind mixed layer (ENVO:01000061); material: water (ENVO:00002006), including particulate matter (ENVO:01000060) such as... | depth 10-100 m | reverse complement strand
TGGAACAAAGACTACGTTGCGGTCTATACTAAAAACTGGGTTAAGGCATACACAGACGAATATAATAAGACTTACGACAAAACTTGGACAGATGTATATACTAAACTTTGGTCGAAAGATTGGAGTAAAGATTATAGTGCAGTTTATGAAAAAGCCTGGGTTAAGACGTATGAAAAGAATTGGGTCAAGACATATTCGGCTGATTATAACAAAGATTATAACGCAGTCTATGATAAAAACTGGGTAAAGGCATATACCAACGAATACAGCAAGACTTACGATAAAGCCTACAATGCCGTATACATTAAGGTTTGGGCTAAAGATTGGAACAAAGATTATGTCAAGGCGTATGATAAAAACTGGGTCAAGACTTACGAAAAGAATTGGGTCAAGGATTATGTTACAACTTATGATAAGGACTACGTAGCTACATACGAAAAAGCCTGGGTTAAAGCATACGCCAACGAATATAGTAAAGATTATAATAAAGACTGGACTGCTGTTTATACTAAGGCTTGGGCTAAGGATTGGAACAAAGACTACGTTGCAGCTTATGATAAAAACTGGGTTAAGACGTACGAGAAGAATTGGGTCAAGACATATTCCAAAAATTACGATAAAGATTATACTGCAGCCTATGATAAGGATTGGAATCAGTCATATATTAAAGACTATGCTGGTCCAGTTACTTGGACTGCAGCATACTCTGGAGTAGCCTCGTATGAAGTAACAAGACAAAAGCCGTTTACACCTTCGTATACTGGTGATCAAGACTTTGCTCAAGGCTATAAGGGTACAATGGATACTCACACACCATATAGTGGAACCACGTCGTTTGTTGGTCCAACTACAGGTGAATTGTCAGAGACGGCTCCGAGAGTACGAATCAAATATGATAATAATTGGGAAAAAGTCCAGAAACTTCATGTTATGCAAAACAACGCATTCAAAGAAGTTAAGGTGGGTTATGTTAGGACAGCTGGTGTCTGGAAAGCATTCCATGTTGGTTACAAGCATGTTGATATTCAACTAAACAGTGATCCAAACGGTATTATTGGACAATCAGCAGCTGGATTGGGTCGTGGCTCAACAACACAAGAAGGTAAGATAACATACTTTGTCAATAACTTCAACCTAAGAGATTATCTAGTTAACAGAGGTGATGATCCTGACAATGTTCCACATCTCGTAACAATTACAGTTGGTGAAGAAGATGTTACTGCAAAGAACTTTATCTTTGGTTCGCAGGATCTTAATGAGGCATCTTTGGATTTAAGTACAATGGTCAAGCCAACTGTTAATGTTGCTGGATCTGTTCAATCAGAAATTTCACATCTTATTAAGGTTGTTGTTAAACCATCAGGTTATGTTTTAGGTAAAGGTGGTACAGGTGGTCATGCTTATACTGCTGCTCGAGGTGTTGGTCTGTCAGGTGGCAACGGTGGTAACGCCATCAAGACAGCCAACACCGTAGAGTTATTTGTTGAAAACTACGGAGTCATCGGCGGTGGTGGAGGCGGCGGTGGAGCCGGCGGAATCACAGATCCATATTCTAATCCAACTGGTACATATGTTAAAACATATACTGGTCAATCTTATCAAGGTACAACAGGAACTGTTAACTTTGAAAGAAACTATGCTATTAATTATGTTTCAACATTCGAAGGTCAGAGAGCATTTAGAACAACAACATTTGAAAGAACAGCCGGCTTCGAAGGAGCATTTGTCGGTGACTTTAACAAGTCTTTTGCAACTGACTTCTCAAAAGCATATACAGGAACAACATTTGTTGGTTCAACAGGAACAACATATCAAGGTGGTAACGCTCCAATCTATTACGGTGGTGATAGTAACACACCTGGTGCATGGTCTCCTGTTGGTACAGCATTTAACAGGCTGTTGTTCTTTGGAGGTTTCTCAGGACTAGAACCTTACGTTGGCAGCTTTGTTGGAACAACATACACCGGTGCATCTCAATCATATATTAGAAACTGGCAGAAAGATTTTAACAAATCGTTTGAAAGAACAGTTGGATTTGCTGGTGCATTTACTGGAACATTTACTGGTGCGGAAGTTCAATACACCGGTGCTTTCCTCAACTACGTTGGCAGTTATCAAAAAGACTATGTGACAGCATTTGTTGGTGGTGCAGACTTTGTAAGATCAATTGAAGGTGAGGCCTATGTTGGATTTGCCGGTGCAGACACCAATTTTGTCAAGCACTTTGTTGGTACTGGAACTAGTGATGCGTTTACAAGAACATATGCAGCTAGCTTTGTTGGGGGTTATACAAAAGCATTTTCGGGAACACAGTGGACACGTGTAAATGCTGTCAACTTTACTGGCGCTTATAGTCAAATATACACTGGGTTATTTGAAGGTAACTATTCAAAAGATTATGCACCAACGTATACAAAATTGTGGGGTGTTAATTATACAAAATCATTTGCATCACCTGCTGCAACAGTATTTGTTGGCGCTACTGGTTCATTTACAACTACGGCAGATGTCAACTTTGATACGAATTACACCGTTGAGTATTCAAGAGACTACGTACCAACCGACATCACAACATTTACTAAACAATTTGCCGGCTCGTTTGCAAGAACAGCAGGATTTGTGGGTGGGTTTAGAGATGAGTTTGCAGGTTTATACCAAAAGACATTCAGCAGTACATTTGAGGGTGTTGCAGATTCTGGATTTATTAGGTATACTGGAGCAAGTAGTTCGTACACAAAATCGTATACGAATACAGCAGGGTTTGGTAAAGCGTATACAAAATCGTTTGCAAAAACAGCAGGGTTTGAAGCTGCATATGCAAAGGCTTGGGATTCTTCTGCGGCATCGTATACTGAAGCATGGATTAAAGCATACGCGGGAGCATTTGAAAGAACAGCAGGCTTTGATAAAGCATATGCCAAATCGTTTACGAATACAGCAGGGTTCGGTAAAGCCTATACAAAATCGTTCGCATCACCTGCCGCAACAGTATTTGTAGGCGCCACTGGTTCATTTACAACTACGGCAGATGTTAACTACGATACAAATTACACCAAAGCATATACTGGATCTTTTGAAGGAGCATTTACTAAAGGATGGGTCGGATCTTTCCAGGGAGCATTCACTGGAGATCGTACAATCTTCCAGGGAGCATACACCAAAGCATATACTGGATCTTTTGAAAAGGTCTTTACTAATGCATCATTTAGTGGTAGTGGTAATGCAGCTGCAGCTGGATTCCGAGGTGAGCAAGATTATGCCAAAGCCTGGGCGCCTAACTTTGTTGAATCCTATAGCAGACAAGCGTTTGCTGGTTCGTTTAGTAATATATTCACCACGTTAACATTTGATGGTGTAACATATGCTAAGTCATACGTCGACAGCGGATCTACCGCAAATTATGTCGCAAACTTTACTGCAACATATCAAAAGAGTTATGAAAAGGCTTGGTCAACAAATTATGACGAATCGTATACAAATGATTCAACAGGTGCTGTAAGAGGATACACAATAAGTGGTTTCAGTGGTCCATACTCTCGAACATCTGCGATTGCGCACAATCGCGGAGAAGGCCGCAGCACGGCCGACTCGGAAAATGAATATTTTACTACTGTATATTTCACTGGATACTTCAATAGATTCTTATCCTACACCGGTAACCCATATCAGGGTATGTTTACAGGCACGTATACTAAGTCTTGGGTTGGTACTGAAAATGTTCCAACGGTGTTTGCAAAAACATATGTAGGTGCTGACAGCGTTGGTTATACCAAAGAGTATACCGGTAACGTAGTGACCAATGTAAACTACGAAGCAGAATATAATAAGAGCTGGCAGGTTGGTACACATTACACCGGTACAGTAAACTATAGTAAAGACTGGACAGCTGCGTATGTTAAGAACTATGCTAAGTCGTGGGAAGGCTCTGCGTATGATAGAAACTGGGACGTGTATGCAACATTTGCTAAAGGTTGGACCGGATCATACAGCTCTGTAAGAGAGTATGTTGTATACACAAGAGCTGAGTACACTGGAACAGCCTTTGGTGCTAGTTATCTGAACTTCCAGACATACAGAACACAAGATACACAATTTGCTGGTGACTGGTCCAAGCAGTGGTCAAAGGCATATGGTAGTAACTTTGGTGCATCTGTTGTCAACTTTGGTGCCGGTGGGGCTACAGACTATTCAGCAACATACTCGGCAAATTATGGTAAATTGTTTGTTGGTTCGTTTGGTGAGGACTATAATAAATCATTTAGTGGTTTGTATATTAAAGAGTTTGGTCAAGCATTTGTTGGATCCACTTTCGAGGGAGCGTTTGCTAAAGGTTATAATCAGGCATTTGATATCTTGTATACCAAAACCTATTCGGATACGTTTGATAAGACGTTTACTCTTGATACCTTTACAGGTGTATATCAAACGAGCTTCTTGCCACTGGCATTTACCAAAAGCTATGTTGGTTCATGGCAAGGTACGTACGAAACAAATTATGGCTTGTTTACTAAGCTGTACGCTAACCAAAACTGGGATCGTGATTATAGTGCATCATTTATCGGAGCATTTGAAAGCACTGGTTTTGAAGGCTTACCAACATTCACAGCGGCTTATACTGGTTCAGGTGGTACCTTCTTGAAGGATTGGGTTGCTGCATCAGGCTTCCAATCATATGGTGCAAAGCAAACAACATATGAAGGTAATGTCGCAACAACCTATACCGGTGGTGGTGGAAACTTTGCTGGTAGAGGTTATGTGTCTGTGGCTTATCAGCAAGGAAGGTTCCAAGCTGGATTTGGTGATTCGTATACACAAACATTTGGTCAAACATTTGAAGTGGTATATGCAAAGAACTATGACAATCAACAATACAGTGGTTTCACTGATTGGTCTAAAACATACAGCAAAAACTATCTTAGTACATCAGTAGGTGCTTTCGAAAAAGCATGGGGTGCTACGTATACCAAAAACTGGGAAGTTAATTATACCAAAGATTGGGCCAAAAACTTTGCACGGGCTTATCAAGCCAATGTAAGTTATAATGATGAGTTGTTCTATGGAGCATATGCTAGAAATTGGGTGGGTGCATATAGAGGAACATGGGATAGTGCATATGAAGGTGCATTGTTCATTGGTAACTACGTTGAGATATTCTATGGAGGATTCTCACGACTATATGCTGCATACACAGGTACTATTGACTACAATAAGGATTTTGCTTCTAACTTTACCACAAACTATACTAAGGCGTGGGCAAGAGAATATGCTAATGCTGCATCATACTTGAACACCTATGAAAAACAATTTGGTGGTAGTTATGCAAAAGGATATGATGGTACGGCATATCAAGGTGATATTACAATATCATATGTTGGTGTCGCAGAGACGTCTGGTACAGCTGGATCAGGTGGAGCTGGTTGGGAAGTAGGCAGATCCGGAACAACAGGTGCGCCAGATGAGCACCTTTATGTTGTACCAGGTGATTCAACCTTGATCAATGGTGGTGCGATGGGCAAGCCTATGATTGAGTTTGGTCATACGAAAGTTAATGGCGGCATCGGCGGCAATCTTGGTAACATGGGTTCTGGTGGTGGTGAACACTTCCAGCGTAAAACAAGATATGCTCAATCTGGAGATGGAGGGTTGCCTGGAGCCGCAATTAAAGGGTATAATGCTAACTACGTCACATTCATTCATACTGGTAACGTACTAGGAGATCCCCAGTTCAAATATGTGACCTAAATATTATTATGAAAATTGAAAGGTGATTATTATGGCTGAAGTTGAACCCGCCAGTTCAGAAGCAGAGCTAGCAAATAGAGAAATTGATGAAAGAATCCCGGAGCGTGTCCGATTCGGAATCCCTCACGATGATGAGGCTTTGGCTAGTCAAGTTAAGGCTGAAAAGCCTGAGGAAGACGAGCGTAAAGATAGACTGGGTTTGCATAGAGCCCTTCCCAATCTCGAGAACAATTATTGGACACACTTTCCAGTTGAAGATAAGGAGACTGAAATGGCAGAAACGCCAGTAGAACAGGATCCCCAGAAAGATCATGAATATCCTTTTGGTGATGCCCAATTGATATATGCATTTTATGCAAACGATAGAAGGGATGTAATTAAGTTCTTTCTAAGAATGCCTGATGATAAAGTATCTGATCATCAGGTCGACAAGAACCCAATTCACGAAGCTGCCTGGCATTGGGTTCAAAGAACCTTTACAGAAGATCAGTTAAGTGAGAACACTCAACGTGAGATCAACAAGATCAACCGCTTTCGTGAGAAAGAGGAAGAGGAGATGAAAGAACGTGAGCGTAAAGGTAAACAAGAAGAGTTGTTCCAATCAAAGTTATCTGCATTTGAGATTCCTGCTGTTACGAATAGTACACACAGAGAACTGAAATCAAATATTCGAAAAGCAAAGACTACAATGGAAGTCAATGCTACTGTTGGTGCACTTATTGCGTTGGAGTACTTGGATGGTAAGTCACAATAACGGGTTTCTTTATGTTGGATCATTAAGCAAAGTATACTATGATGCAGCAGTTATGTCTGGTGAGTCAATAAAAGATTATTGGCCGGAAGCTAATCTTACTTTGTTTACTCATAAAGATTGGGTTGATGATAGGGCTAGAAGGGTCTTTCAAAACATTGTTACTGATGTTCCAGTACATTGTAGAGCAAAGCTATGGGCACTAGACCAAACACCGTATAACAAAACTGTATACATGGACGCAGACACGTATTGTGAGTCGGAGAAGATACGAGATATCTTTGATGAGTTGCCTGACGACCATGATATAGTTATGACAGAAAACAGACCTTATAATGCTAAAGTAGTATATTTCACAAACGAGAAAGAGCTGCGGCATTGGCAGGAACCTGATAAGCAGATGATCTGGGAGAATGGTGACGAGGACGGCAAGCCTCTTTATGCAGTACACAAATGGGATCCAACTGCTAACAGTGGGGTTTATCGGATGAGATGGCATTGTGGAATGTTCATATATAATAACAAGCCACACACACTAAAGATGCTGAATATGTGGTACCAAAACTACCGCCTACAAATTGAGAATAAGAAGGGTTGGGAAAAACTCTTTAATTATCCAAAGTCGTTGTGGTTTTGGGATACGTTTGCTTTTTGGAGAACAAATTTTGAGGTTAACTACGAGGTCAAAATCAAAGAGATTCATCCAAAGTGGAATTTTGTTAGAGGATATAGGGATTGGGAAAAGGATCAAGACGGAAGCGTCATGTTCCACTATACTATCCCAAACGATATGATAGATAAGGAGATTTGGGATGACCCCGATATACGAAATTCAATCGGAGATTTTGACGTACTTAGATGAATGGAAAGATTTTGTCTGGTCGTTAGATTTAGAAAAAAACTTTGGTAAGGACGGAATTTATAAAGATAAGGGTGGCAAATTTTACAACGAAAAGCGTTCTGAGTTTGCAACGAGCATCGAATGTCTTAGATCAATGAATCATATGGAGCATGATGGATTTCCTCCTGACAGCTACGGTTATGATTTCAATCAAATCAGAAAGTGGTATGAGCACAACATGATTGATCATGTACATGCCAAGCCATTGATAGATAAAAGCAATTGGTTAGATGAAACACTTGGATCTTATTTGGGTACAAGATTTTGTGCCTTAAAGATGTGGTATCCTAAAGATGGATATATTGGTTGGCATACCAACTGGAATGTACCAAGCTATAATATTCTTTTCACATATAACTCTGGTGAAGATGGGGATGGATATTGGAGGCATATTGATCCAACCGGTTCAGATTCACATCAACCAAATCAAATCAATGAAGGAGATGGTCACAGCAAGTTAATGCATATACCTGATCCACATGGCTGGTCTTGTAAGGTTGGTTACTATGGGCGCAAAGAAGAACACGAAAAGATTATTTGGCATACAGCATATGCTAGTGCACCCAGAATGACACTGGGTTATGTTGTATACGAAGAAGTGTTGTGGAGAGATATGATTGAAGAGATTGCTGGATCACAGGACGTGTGGCCACTTACTCCATATAGTAAAGAAATGCAAGCCAAGTATATAAAAGGCTAAACAAACCTACCTCGTCCACCTTCACCATAGTGTTTGTGTGATTTGTTGCATATGTTGACTAGTGTATAGTACAACTGCCGCTCCCATTGTGGAACATCATCTTTGCTAGATTCAGCTCTTGCAAAATTAACACCGTCTACTCTATAGTTGGATAAACAATAAAGAACATACCAAATGTCTTCGATATTGTTGTATTCAACCATTCCCCAACCTTTGAATCTTATACACCGATCGACAGCTTCAAGTCTAATTTCTTCTCGAAGGGCGTGTGCCAACATTCCTAGAACCGGTTTGATATACTTCCACTCAGCTTCAGCTTCCATGTTAAAGAATCTACTAAACAGTTGTTGTGTATATAATAAGATGAAGAAGCCATACACTTGGCTGTCCATTTTAGGATTCATTCTACTCTACCTATGATCATAATTCGATTATTCTTTAGGATATTTTTCACACCTTGATCAAATATTCTTTTTAGGCCAGCTTGTTGAGCTAGTTCTTTTGTTGTATCAACGCAGTTAATATGCATCCATTGCACATTTCTATTATCATTGCTTTGGAAAATAAATAACTTGTCTTTGTTTTGATGTGTAAGCTCTTTCATATCAAACATATGCTCGCACGAACAATTTATAAAAGTATCACCTTTGAATTCAATATCATCAAATACCACATCATTGGTGTGAACAGTTACTGTATCATCATCTTCGAAGATGTGTCTTGCTATTTCTGTTGTATACCAATCTACATCATACAAGTTAAACTTAATATTCTGATCATTTAGATAGTATCTAAGAAATGGTACGAGAACAATACCATACCAGCTAGCTACTACATCAATCTCTTTGATCTCAAGTTTATTACGCTCTCGTACTCCTCGCAGTCTTTCACCTAACCAGTTCTTACTTTGGATTTGTGTTTCGAAAATGCATTCGGAGTAGTCTTTGAATTTGTATACGTGCTGGTCATTAACATAGCACATTCCTTTGTAGAAGTATCTATAGACCTCATTCAGCGCTGGATGGAACATTATACCCCCACATTTGTTTCAACACACTTTCCTTTTCTTGTACGTTATCTAATACAGCAACTTTATGAGTATCTTCTCTTATTATATCTTGCTCACTGTCGTCTGGATACATTGATCCGTACTTCAAACTATATGCTAGTTTGGCTGGTAGAAAGTGTAACATTTCATAATGCCGTCTGAACAGCCATCCGTCTATGCCATAGAATGTTCTGAATATCTTATTGGTTTGTCGTTTATACTCTTCCCACAGCGGTTCGTAATTATCATTGTGTATTACCATTATAGATGAGTTGACGTTACAATTGTGGATTATTCTTGCCATATCATCACTGAACCAATGTGTCTTGAGAAAGTTTGGTTTTGTTTTGCTTGAGTGTGTGATAAACTCATCAAGAGTGTTATGGATTACACAATCCAGATCAAGGAATATGGTTGGATTCTCAAACAATCCTGGTTGCCACAAATATGTTTTGTTCCACCACATTCTTTCATCATGCTGAGGCTCAAACGTAACTATCTTAACACCCGGATCAATCCCTCGAGGATTGTCTGTGTAACAATAAAAGTTACCTTCATGATATTTTGTCCACTGTTTGTATAGCTCGTTAACAAACATAGCTTTGTAAGCTATGCCCACTTTCATACAAACAGCGTCTATAGATACTGTTTCCATATATCAGCCACCCATCCTTCTTGTATGTCAAGAGGATCAGGCTCATGGTCCTCCATAAAAATACATACCGAATAATCATCTCGTTTTATATATTTAGCACCGCGATCAGCACTAAAGCTGTCTGGATAATCACCACCTCTGTTATACGAATATACAGTTTTGGGTGGGTATGTGTTCATAGTGTTTCTCCACACTCTCCACAAGTAAGCATCCGAACTATACAATGACGCTTTAGCTTTATCATAGTGTTTACAAAAATGATTCCATATGTCATTAGTTAATGGTTGTGTGTTATCAACGTATATCAAACTTGCGTTGTACAACATAGTGAGGAAGTAATTACCACCATGCATACCAACCTGCCATGGAGGCATCCATCTTGTTCCTATAATTGCTGGTGTTGGCGTTTCCACTATCTTATCTAAAGGACCATGAAATAAGTTATCCAGATCAGAAAATAATATCTTACCTTCGATACCACACAACTTCGGAGCAAACAATGACATTTTGATTGCATCCCAAAACCACCACTGATCCATGGATATGATGTCGTCCCACAACCATTTCTCGGTTGTCTCAACAACTCTTATATCTTCATCCAATCCATTACCATCGTCTGTAATGCAATATGAGTTAAACTCACAAGGCATCCATCTTTTTGCCATACGATGTATTAAATTTGGATATTCAGGAGGAAACTTCGAGCCCCACTTTATTGTAACTAAGTTCAATTGGCTTTCCATTTTCGTCGGTTACTATTCCTTTATCTTCAAATATTTGTCTAGTTTCACGAGCCACGGTTGTTTTAACTTTATAATCTAAAGGAACTGGCCTTTTGTCTGTAAAGCGTGCATGGACTCTATGCTTTCTCTTTCCATATCCATTAAGCATACGTACATAATATTGTGGTCGTTTAAGAAATGGATCTTTATCTTTAGGGAAGAATTCTGATCCTTCCTCAGCACCATAGAAGTAACTATAAAATATTCCTCGAGGCATAAAGTTCATTATGTCTTTATGAAAGAGGTTTAGATACTCATCGTTGCCTCTTAGCATAACCATAGATTTGTCCATTTCTCGTTGAAATTGATTCCATATGAATTCTAGTTCATCATCATACCACATCATAAATGAGCTGTTCATAAGAGTAACGTGCTTGAAGAATGGATTGTAATTAGACGCTTCGTATGCTTGTCTTTCCCAATCGATAGGTTTGAAGTAGCAGTAGATGGATGTTAGTTTATCATGTATTGCATATTGTATAATATCTGTTATATCTCTTTGAATAACAGTATCGAGATCAATATAGATATTTAAGCCAGGCTGTGTGTAAGGCTTCTTGAATAGTAACATCTTATTCCACCAACCCCACATGTCATACTTCGACACATCCAACAAGTTTATGTCTGGCAAGGTTATCGACGACTCATTGGTCAAACAAAAGAAACGGAAGTTATGACGGAACCTTTGATCCAGCTGATTCTTTAGTTCCAACACATGAGTGTCAAGATAAAACTCATTGCTATCAAATTCATCTTGTATTGGTCCACCGCCATAATCTCTATGCACTGTCTTCAGACAAAAGACATTAATCTGCTCTGTCATTAATCCACCTTCTTGTAACCGTTAGATGATCATCTATACGCTCAAATACTTTACAACCTTTTCTTAATAAGATCAACGGTTCAGGATCATCTGATACAATATAATCTTGAAATACATGATGATTTACTGCAACAGAAAACGTTTTTAGCTTAGAAACTCCACTACTACGAAATTTTTTGAAGCTTTTTTGTATTATGTGCATACGAAGCTCAGTGTTGTAATCAAATTGCAATCTTGTACGAGTCTTAAAATCTCCTACAGATAAATATGCTTGATACGTGTCTTCATATGTAGTCATGAACCAATATGGCCACCGCTTATGATTATACGGTAATCGCAAATGATCAAGTTCAATTGTTCTTGGTTCAAAATAGTCAGGAAGTGATGTATTCATAAACTCTAGCTCAAATCATGTATAAATATATTTAGTTGAGTTGTAGGAGCATAGAATGGCCGAGAAAGCAAATATTTTTCTGGATAAGGGATCAAACTTTACAACCACCATTGATGTGGTAGATACTAGCGGTGTATCAGTCAACATGGCTGCTTATACTGTATCTAGTACGATTAAGGCATCCCATACCAATACTCAAGTCAATGCCACGTCGTCATCTAATCTATCATTTACTACAGCCGGCCATGCTAATGGTTCTGTTGTGCTATCCCTAACAGGCACACAGACTGGTTATCTAGTAAATGACAAACGATACGTCTATGATGTAAAGGTCGTTGCAGGAAGCACAACAACCAAGTTAGTAGAAGGGGTTTTACAATCTCGAGCAAGTGTGACATGACTGTTAAGAAGTTAGAAAATGGCAAGAGCGTTAGAGTTGAGTTGAAGACCGCCTTCAAATTAACTCCTAGAGAAGATCATAATAGTTGGCAAGTTGCTAATACTGCTCCACTTGCTAATACATCAGGAACTACGACAGTTACGTTAAGGACTTAAAATGGCAATACCAAATTCAAGGGAAACATTCAAAGAACATTGCCTTCGGAAGTTAGGTAAGGGAGTCATCGACATTAATGTCTCTGACGAACAGGTTGATGACCGTGTTGATCAAGCAATTATTTACTATCAGGACTATCATTTTGATGGCGTTCAAAAAACGTATCTTAAACATACAGTTACACAAACAGACAAAGATAATGGGTATATTACGGTTAGTGATGATATTATCGGGATTGTTGATATTTTTGATATTGGAGATGCTACAAGCACAAATAATCTCTTTAATATTCGATATCAAATAGCATTGAATGATCTTTATGATCTTTCAAGATATGATCTCGTACCGTTCTATATGAACTTCCAGAATATTAGAATGATTGAAGAAATCCTAGTTGGCAAACAACCTTTGAGATTCAATAGACATACCAATCAATTACATGTTGATATGGATTGGGAAAAATTGAATGTGGGTGATTTCTTAGTTGCCCATGTTTATTCAAAGTATGATCCAGACACATATACAGATATGTGGGGTGATAGATGGTTGGCTGAATACTCCACAGCTCTTATTCAAGTTCAATGGGGTCAAAATCTTTCTAAGTTTGTAGGTATGCAGTTACCAGGTGGTGTACAGTTTAATGGTGATACAATACTCAATCAAGGGCTAGATGCAAAAAACAAGTTGCAGGAAGAAATGATTAGTTCTTATTCATTACCCGTGCACGATATGACGGGGTAAACACATGCAAGATATAGATAGGAGCGGATAATTGGTACAACCAAATTTCCACTTCAATAACTTTGACCATCGCGGTGAACAAAAGTTAATTGAAGACCTAGTAACAGAATCAATCTCTATTTTTGGATTGAGTGTTGGCTATATGGCAAAAACACTCTCCTCTGATGGGTTTGATCAGCTGTACACTGAAGAAGATCGAGCTTCATTTGAACAAGTTTCTGATTTAGTCATGTATATAAGAACTGTGGATGGCTTTGAAGGTGAAGGTGACTTCATGTCAAAGTTTGGTTTAGAAATCAGAGATGGAATGACCGTTTGTATTGCACGACGGCACTTCGAAGAAACAGTTGAGCAGGAGCAGTCGATAGCAAGGCCGAGAGAAGGTGACTTGTTGTTCTTACCGCTCAATGAAAAAGTATTTGAGATTAAGTTTGTGGAACACGAGTCAGTGTTTTATCAGATGGGTGCTTTGCAATTTTATGAAATTCGTTGTGAATTATTTGAGTATTCTAGTGAGAGATTCAACACAGGTGTTGATGTTCTCGATCAGCTTCAAACAACACATTCATTGGATGTATTCTCGGAGGTAGAACTTACTGCTGAAGATGGAACACCACTATTCACTGAAGATGGTTACAGACTGCTTGGTGAAGATCCAGATAGATCAGGAGCCGTTGCTCTTAACCATATTACACTCGAATCAGTACTAGATACTGGTAAGATTTTAACAGAGGATGGATTCTTCGTTCTGGATGAGGATCAAGTAACGCAAGAGGACTTCGATGCTGAAACTGAATCTGAGAGCATCTTCTTGGAGACGCAAGCTGATGACTTCCTTGACTTTAGTGATCGCGATCCGTTCAGTGAAGGAGGTAGATTCTAATGTTTGGCCATACGTTTTACCATGAGACGCTGCGAAAGTACGTAATTGTTTTTGGCACGCTGTTTAATGAAATACACTTCTATAGAACGGATGATGCTGGTAACAGACACCAGAAGATACGAGTGCCGCTATCATATGGCCCAAGAGACAAGACATTAGCCAGGCTCGAGGGTGATCCAAATCTTGATCGCGAGACAGCAATCACATTACCAAGACTATCATTTGAGATGACGGGATTGGCATATGCTTCTGAAAGAAAACTTAACACCATAAGAAAAAGACAGATCCAGGTAACAGGTGAAGACTCTAAGTTGAAGAGCATATATCAACCTGTACCATATGATATTGCTTTTCAGTTAAATATAATGGTTAACAAAGCAGAAGATGGTACAAAGATTATTGAACAGATTATGCCATTCTTTACACCAGAATTTACTGTAACTGCTAACATATTGCCAGAGATGGATTATAAGTTAGACATTCCAGTTATATTAGATTCTGTTAACCTGCAAGACACTTATGAAGGTGACTTTCAAACAAGAAGAGCGTTGATATATCAATTAGACTTCACGTTGAAAGGATACTTCTTTGGTCCTGTATCTAAGAGTGGTGTCATTACAAGAGCGAATACACAGTTCTTTGTTGATACGTCACTTCAACTAGCTAACAACCATCCAGCCAACTCGGTAGTTGCAGGTATTAGTACTTCAGCTAACGTACAACACAGTAGACGATCAACTGATCCAGGCCTGGATGCAAATGGTAACCCCACATCTAATTCATCTGTCACAGTTGGTAGGGAGAGCGTTAGTGCTAATGATAACTTTGGTTTTGTAGAAAATTTTGAGGAGTTTTTCAGTGGAGACGCAAATACCCCAGGCCTCTGATCCCATAGCAGATAGCTTAGGATTGACACCTGTGGAGGAAGACCAGCCGGCATTGCCAGCGGTTCAACCACCAAAAGATATGAGGACGGAAAAAGATTTAGAGTATGCTAGAGAAAATCTATACCACTTAATCGAAAAAGGTAGAGATGCATTAGATGGTATACTTGATCTAGCAGGTCAGTCACAACATCCGAGGGCATTTGAGGTAGCAGGTCAATTGATCAAAACAATCTCCGATACCAACAATGATTTAGTTAAACTACATAAGAGTGCAAAAGAAGTACTCTCTGATCCAAACACAGGGCCAGATAAGGTAACTAACAATCTATTTGTCGGCTCCACCGCTGATCTTACTAAGTTATTAGGTGGTAATGCTAGAGATGTACTAAGAAAGAAGTAAGTAGTATCTGCTCGGCTACATAACCGATTATACACAGAAATACAAAAAGGTCAACAGCTAATATGTTCGAATACAATTTTAAGTTAGTTAAGGTCGTTGATGGAGATACGGTCGACGTTGATATTGATCTAGGTTTTGGTATTTGGATCCGTAAAGAACGAATTCGTATGATGGGTATTGATACACCCGAGTCAAGAACGCGTGACAAAGAAGAAAAGGTGTTTGGTCTTGCAGCCAAGGAACGAATCACCCAGCTGTTGGCTAATTCAAAGTGCCTGATCACATTCAAAGACAAGGCCGGCAAGTTTGGCAGAGTGCTTGGAGACTTCAAAGTTTATGATGGTGAGTTTGACAAGGAGTCAACTATCACAGAAGTTATGATTAGAGAAGGTCATGGCGTGGCTTATCACGGACAAAGCAAAAACGACATTGCTGAAGAGCATTTGAAGAACAGAGTGAGGCTGTATGAATCAGGTATTGTTAAAAAAGAGTGAAGTCTACTTAGGTAATGGCAAACTTAAAAAAGCGGGTGTACAGATTGACTACACGGAAGAGCAGCTAAAGGAGCTCGTCAAGTGTAGTGAAGATATACAATACTTTTGTAAAACATATATGAAGATTGTCAATATCGATGAAGGTATTGTGCCGCTAGATCTCTATCCGTTCCAGTTTGAGATTATGAATTCTGTTATTCAAAATAGATTCTCTATATGTAAGATGCCAAGACAGTCTGGCAAGACAACAACAATGGTTGCTGTCATCCTTTGGTTTGTTTTATTCAACGAATCTTTTAACTGTGCTATTTTGGCAAATAAGGCCAGTACTGCTCGGGAGATCTTGGGTCGTTTGCAAATGGCATATGAGTGGCTTCCTTCTTGGCTCCAACAAGGAATTGTTGAGTGGAACAAAGGTAGCCTCGAGTTAGAAAACGGATCAAAGATTTTAGCTTCTTCAACATCATCATCAGCTATTCGTGGTGGATCATTTAGTCTTGTTTATTTAGACGAGTTTGCATTCGTACCACCAGAGCTTCAGGAAGAGTTCTTTGCGTCCGTGTATCCTACAATTTCATCTGGTTCAACATCGAGAGTGATGATTACATCTACTCCAAAAGGTATGAATCTATTTTACAAAATATGGGTTGATGCTGAAGAAGGAAGAAACGAATATACGCCAATCCAAGTACATTGGTCTGCTGTTCCAGGTAGAGATGTGGCTTGGAAAGAACAAACAATCAAGAATACCAGTGAAGATCAATTTAGACAAGAGTTTGAATGTGAGTTCCTGGGTTCAAGTAATACGTTGATCACACCATCAAAATTGGGTATGCTTACGTTTCATGAGCCAATGTCTCAGAATGAAAATATTAAGATATGGAAGGAACCCATTAAAAATCATGTGTACGCAGTAGCAGTCGACACATCGAGAGGAATTGGAAATGATTATAGTTGTTTTACTGTTGTTGATTGTACTGTTGTACCTTATGAAGTGGTTGCTACCTACCGTTCTAACATTATTTCTCCAATGCTGTATCCTAGTATTATATTTGATGTTGGGCGCAAGTATAATAGGGCTATTGTTCTTGTAGAGATCAACGATATTGGACAACAAGTAGCTGACATCCTCCATCATGAGCTTGAGTATGAAGGAATACTAACAGCAGAATGGAAAGGTAGAGCTGGCCAGTTGTTAACAGCTGGTTTTGGTGGTAAATCTCAACAGCTTGGTGTAAGAACAACCAAACAACTAAAAAGAATTGGTTGCGCTACATTGAAGACGATTATTGAAAACGATCGTCTTGTATTGAATGATTTTGAGATAATTAAAGAGCTCACAGCATTTAGTGTCAAAGGTACGAGCTATGCTGCTGAACAAGGTTATCACGATGACTTAGTAATGTGTCTTGTTTTGTTCTCGTGGTTAACAGGACAAGAATATTTCAAGGAGATGACTGACATAGATATAAGAAAGAATCTATTAGAGGCAAATGAAAAGGCAATGGACGAAGAAATGCTTCCGTTTGGCTTTATTGATAATGGTATGACAGATAATGATGATTGGGGTGAATTTGGTAATGGTGGTGAACCTCTGCTAGTTGATCATCCCTACAAAGTAGAATATTGGTAGAAGCCCGGTATTTTATAAATAATTCATGAGCAAATCCGTTGCTTAAAAACCTTCAAGAAGGAGAAAGAGAATGCCATTTCAAGTAAGTCCTGGCGTCAATGTAACTGAAATCGATTTAACGACTATTGTGCCGGCAGTCTCCACAACGGATACAGCCATTGCTGGACACTTTAGATGGGGCCCCGTCGAGGAGAGAAGCCTTATCTCGTCAGAAGAAGAATTGGTTCAGGTATTTGGCAAGCCAGATGGAACAAATTTCGAGACGTTCTTTACCGCAGCATCGTTTCTTAGCTATTCTAATAAATTGTTTGTTGTTAGAACGACCGAGGCCTCAAACACGACAAATGGTCCGAGGAATGCAACAGCGTTGCAAACAACTGCGGATCACGGCACTGTAAACGTAACTTCCGGCCTTGTGGACGGTGGTACTGCCAACAGAGCCAATACTAGCCACACGATTCAAATCAAAAACGAGGATGCATATGACAACGAAGTAACGTTGCCTACGAAAGCTGCGTTCCTTGCTAAGTATCCTGGAACTCTCGGTAACTCACTGAAAGTTTCTGTTTGTGATAGCTCCGATGCTTTTGAAAGCACGGTTGCCAACACAATTGCTGGTTTGGATAGTGCACACGCAATTGCTAATGTTGGATTGAAGACAGTCACCGTTGAAGTTAAGACAACAAAATCTGGTGACAACAGAACTGACTTCACAACAGCTGAAGCATTGCTGGCTATCAATACAGTTTCGAACACCATTAGTTCGTTTGCTCTTGGTGATCTGGTCAGAGTTGGTAACACCTCTGTTGGATTCCAAGTAATGAAAGTTGCAGTCAAAGGTTCTACATCGAACACAGCTGCTCTTCATTCAAACAACACACATACGCAATACACTGCTGTAGCTACTCTGACAATGGAAGGCAAGTTCACCTTGTCGACAAACGTCACAGCCAATGCGCAGAGCGAAGGTCTCGTTCGTAGATGGGAGTTCTTCAACCAGTTTGACAAAGCTCCTGGAACATCAGATTACGCAAACAATGTTGCTAACAATGCTGATGCAAGTGATGAACTTCACCTTTGTGTTGTTGACGAAGATGGTGACATCAATGGTGTCCGAGGTCAGGTAATCGAAGCGTTTGGTTCTCTTTCAAGAGCTACGGATGCAAAAAATGAATCTGGTGAATCAATCTACTACCAGGACGTTGTTAAAAACCAAAGTCTTTGGTTGAATTGTGGTGGAACAACGATTCGTCCAGCTTCTGAAACACAGAACTCAACAGCCACTTATATTAACACGGCTGTTAACATGGTTAACACTGCAGTAACCAATACGACCATCTTTACTAGATCGTTGATTCTTGGTTCTGATGGTGGAACAGCTAACGATCTTGTTCATACAACAACAGGTGGATCCACATGGGGTGAAGCTAACTTGGCGCTTGGACAAATCACATCTGGTTACGACAAGTTTAAGAACGCCGAAGAGTTTGACATCTCTCTTATCCTACAAGGAAAAGCAAGAGGTGGCACACACGGTGAACAGCTTGGTAACTACATTATCGACAACATTTGTGAGTCGAGAAAAGATTGCGTTGCATTCATTTCCCCTGCAAAAGCGGACTTGGTTAATAACTTCAACCAAGAGTCTGCCAACACAGTGGACTTCAGAAATGCCTTGACATCTTCTTCATATGGCATCATGGATGGTGGATACAAGTATGCATACGACAAATACAATGACGTATACAGATATGTTCCATACAACGGTGACGTAGCTGGTCTTGCTGCTAGAACCGATGAAACAAGAGATCCTTGGTATTCACCTGCTGGATTCAACAGAGGTATTATCAAGAACGTTGTCAAGAACGTGTACAACCCAGACAGAGCAGATAGAGATATTCTGTATAAGAATGGTGTCAATCCAATTGTCACATTCCCAGGTCAGGGCACGATTCTCTTCGGTGATAAAACACTACTTGCCAAGCCAAGTGCGTTTGATAGAATCAATGTTCGTAGATTGTTCATTGTTCTTGAAAAGGCCATTAGTACTGCTGCTAAGTTTACTCTTTTTGAATTCAATGATGAGTTTACTAGAGCACAGTTCCGCAATCTCGTTGAGCCGTTCCTTAGGGATGTTCAAGGCCGCCGAGGCATCTTCGACTTTAAGGTTGTTTGTGACGATACTAACAACACAGGAGAAGTTATAGACAGAAACGAGTTCATTGGTGACATATACATCAAACCAGCTCGGTCGATTAACTTCATCCAGCTTAACTTCGTTGCTGTCAGAACGGGCGTTGAATTCTCCGAAGTCGTCGGTCAATTCTAAGCTAAATAGATAGTAGAAGGAGAGCACGATGGCCCTGAATATTAACGAAATCAGATCACAGCTAGCACTTGGTGGTGCTAGACCTACACTGTTCCAGGTGATCATGAATAATCCAGTCAATTCGTCTGGTGATGTCAAGGTACCCTTTATGTGTAAGGCTTCTCAGATTCCAGCTTCTAGTATCGGAACAATCGAAGTTCCTTACTTTGGTAGGAAGATAAGAATTGCTGGTGACAGAACATTTGCTGAATGGTCGGTTACTGTTATCAACGATGAGGATTTTCTAATTCGTAACGCGATGGAAGAATGGAGTCAAAATATCAACTCCCATCTTGGGAACCTACGTAAGTTTGGTTCTGCTTCACCATTGCAGTACAAAGAAAACGCTCAAGTTGTTCAGTTTAGTAAAACTGGCGTACCAATCAGACAATATACCTTTAATGGTATCTTCCCAATTGAAATCTCACCGATTGAGGTTGCATGGGATGCAAACGATACGATTGAAGAATTCACAGTGACCTTCCAATACGATTGGTGGGAAGTTGATGGAGGTATTACCGGTAACGCTGGTGGAAACTAATACATTATTGAATTGAAAAAGGTGAACATGATCTATGGCTGAACTATTTGGATTTACTATAACGAGGGGATCAAGGGAGCTTCCAGCCTCCTTTGCTCCCCCTATTTCCGACGATGGAGCACAAGTTGTCACCGAAGGTGGCATGTATGGCACATACGTCGATCTTGAAGGTTCAACAAGAACTGAATCAGAACTCGTAACACGATATCGTCGCATGTCTATGTCACCTGAGTGTGATAATGCCATCGACGATATCGTGCACGAGTTCATTGTATACGATGAACAAGATAGATTGGTTGATATCAATCTTGATCTTGTTGAAGGCTTGTCTGCCCGCAACAAGAAGATTCTCAAAGAAGAATTTGATACAATTCTTGATCTATTAGAGTTCAATGAAAAAGCATATGAGATTGCTCGTGTATGGTATATTGATGGTAGACTACACTATCATGTTGTCATTGATCCAAAAGATCCTGCAAGAGGTATTCTCGAGCTAAGATTCATTGATCCTAGAAAGATTAAGAAGGTTAGAAGTACGAGGAAAGAACGTATTCCAGGAACACAAGTCCAAGTAACAAGAGATCAGCAAGATTTTTACTTGTTCAACGACAAAGGATTTGTAGGATATCCTGGAGGCAGTCCAACTGCTGCCGGACAGAACCAAGGTGTTAAGATTGCATCAGATGCTGTTGTACAATGTACATCAGGCGTTATGAGTGAAGATAACAGAATGGTTCTCTCACATTTACATAAGGCTATCAAGCCTCTTAATCAGTTACGCATCCTTGAGGATGCTACAGTCATTTACAGAATTGCAAGAGCACCTGAGCGCCGTATCTTTTATATTGATGTTGGTAACCTTCCTAAAATGAAGGCTGAACAATATCTTAGAGATATGATGGTCAAACATAAGAATAGACTTGTCTATGATGCTGCAACAGGTGACGTCAGAGATGATCGTAAGTTTATGACAATGTTGGAAGACTATTGGCTACCAAGACGTGAAGGCGGTCGAGGAACAGAGATTACCACATTACCGGGTGGTCAAAACCTTGGTGAAATGGATGATGTTCTATACTTCCAAAGAAAACTGTACAAATCTTTGAATGTGCCAATCTCAAGATTGGAACCAGATGCTGGTATGTCTCTTGGTCGTGCTACAGAGATTAATAGAGACGAAGTAAGATTCCAGAAGTTTGTACAAAGACTAAGAATGAGATTCTGTCATTTGTTTGATAGAGCACTAGAAAGACAATTGTTGCTCAAAGGATTAATGACATACGAAGAGTGGACCACCATTAGGAAAAACATTACATATGATTTCCGACAGGATAACCACTTTACTGAGTTGAAAAACCTTGACATAATGAATGAGCGCATAACTGCTGTGGGTAATGTTGAAAACTATGTTGGCAAATACTTCAGTGCTGAATATATCAAGAAGCACATCTTGCATCAGACAGAAGATCAGATTATCGAAATGCAACATCAAATGGATGACGAAGCTACTGCAGAAGCGGAAGCAGCTGATAAAGCTGCAGATGCAAGCGGAGACGTTCAGCCTGAAGAATGAGTGCGGTCAAGGATAATATCATTATAAATAAAGTTTAAGGAGTTACGATGGCTGACGTAGAATTTACAATTGACGATATGGTGAATACGGCTGCTAATAAAAAGCCAAATGAATTCAACGCTATGTTCGATACCGCAATGGCTGATAAAATCTCAGATAAGATTAATCAGGCTCGGCAGAATGTGGCTGACGAAATTAATGGTGTTGAGTCGGAAAAGCCAGAAGAGGTTGAAGCAGAAGCTGAGATTGAAGACGAGGAAGAGTTAGATGCAGAAGCCGAAACCGAAACAGACGATAACGAAGAGGTAGAGTCAGATGAAGACGATGAAAAATTTCATGACGGAGAGGGCCAAAACGAAGATTGATATCGTCCCGACCCCTGGCCAAGGACAAGGCCAGCAGGATGACTATACCAATCCAGCGTCTCCAGCAGAGAAGGCCTTCAAAGACAAGCATGTAATCCAGAAGACGGATTATCCTGTTAAACAAAGAGCTGGCAGCAGCACTGACGATGTGTTTAATGGCGCCAAGCAAAAGAAGAAGGCTAGAGTAGCTGATCAAGAACATGAGCAATCGGTTGCAGCTTACGAAGAGATTGAACATATTTTCCAACTAGGGGACGGAACGGAAATAGAACTTTCACAGGAAGATGTTGACAAGCTCAGTGAATTTTATGAGGCGCTTGCTACACAAAACAAGCAAGCGTTCATGAGCAAGTTTACTGAGAACCGTCTGACTAACAATCACCTGATGAATTGGGTTAGGGAGTTAAATTAATGTCGCGGTATAAACCTGTAGCTAATAGTGCTGTATTGAACGCAACACACGTACAGTGTTCTGAGAGTAGGTTCCAAAGAATCTTAAACACACATGCTTCTTCGGTTGCTAATGTTGAAATTGGAACCACAGATAGTAATGTTCTCAAGACAGTTATGATCCCCGGTAAAGATTCCGGCGCTGCCTGTGAAATTGTCATCGACGTTGGTAGTGCCGACAATTACATTTCATTGCACACTAACGTAGTAACTGTTTACAGAACGCCAGTTGCAGGAGACAGCTAATGAAACTGGTAACAGAACTTATCGAAAGCGTACAGGTCGAAATTACCGAAGACAAAGAGACTGGCAAGAAGAGTCATTTCCTCGAAGGCGTCTTTCTTCAAGCGGATATCACAAACCGTAATGGTAGAATGTATCCAATGGAGACAATGAGAAAAGAAGTCAATAGGTATAACGAACAGTACATTCAAAAGAACAGAGCATATGGTGAGCTCGGTCATCCTAATGGACCGACCATTAACTTAGAGAGAGTCTCCCATATGATTAAATCCCTTTCCGAAGATGGAACCAATATTGTTGGTCGAGCCAAAATACTGGATACTCCATACGGAAACATTGTAAAGAATCTCATTGACGAAGGTGCGCAGTTGGGTGTTTCATCCCGCGGTATGGGTACTCTTCGTGAAAGAGGAGGCTGTCAGGTCGTCCAAGACGATTTTCAGCTGTCAACAGCAGCTGATATCGTTGCTGATCCTTCCGCACCGCAAGCATTTGTTAACGGTGTAATGGAAGGTGTCGAGTGGGTGTATGACGCCGCTTCAGGTAGCTATCGTGCTCAAGAAGTTGTTGAAAGCATCAAAAAATTAGGTGATAAAGACTATAAACGACTACAAGAGCAAACACTAACGGTGTTTGATCGCTTCTTGAAGTCTCTATAGAATTTTTATATATTATAAATAATCATACCGAACCATAAGGAGTCACGAGATGGCCAGAAAAAAAGTAATCAAGGAGCAAGTCGACGAAGTTGTCGATGATGTTCTTGAGGCTGGTGTCGACGGACAGAATCAGAACGAGGAAGAGCTTGTCGAGTTTCAGGCTTCCGGTGAGGCCTCTAGTGTGCCCGATCCAATCTCCACTGGTTCGTCTGCTCGTCGAGCCGATAAGAAAAATGCAATGCCAATGGAAAAACTTGGTAAGACGGGAGTAATTCAAAAGGTAGTTGACGCCTTTGCTTCCATGACGCCAGGTCAAGCCAAGACCACTTATGAGAACATGGTTTCTCAAGGTGGTAACATGGCTAGTATTGCTGCGAAGGGAGATGCTAAAGCTCCTCTTAAATTGCATGCAATGGCACCGATGAAAGTCAAAGAAGACATCGAGTCGCTGTTCGCAGATAAAGAAGGGCTTACAGAAGAATTTTTCGAAGAAGCCGCTACATTGTTTGAAGCCGCTCTTTATACAAAAGCCACTGTTGTGGAAGAGGCTCTTAAAGAGCAGTATGAAGACAAACTCGCAGAAGAATGCGAGCAAATCAGATCCGAATTGTCTGAGCATGTGTCCGATTATATGGACTACGTTGCTGAGCAATGGATGCAGGAAAATCAAATCGCGGTCGAGTCTGCCATTAAGGTAGAAATGGCGGAGAGTTTGATTACACAAATGAAAGATGCGTTTGCACAACACAACATTGAGATTGACGACGAAGCAGTCGATGTTGTTGCTGCGTATGAAGAGCAAGCAACAGAGTTTGATAGTCAGATCGAAGAGCAAGCTGACTTGATTATTCAGTTGAACAAGACTGTCGAAGACCAAGCGCGCTTTATTGGTGTAAGTGAAGTTTCGAAAGGAATGACACTCAAGCAGCAAGACGAGTTTGCCGACCTCTCCGAAAGTGTAGATTATGATGATTATGATAAATTTGTGAAGAAATTGGAAGTGATCAAAGAATCCAATTTCAAGACAGCCGTGTCCGAGTCAAAGGAATCACTTGACGACGATCCTGTAGAGGTAGATCCGGAAACTCCGGGTGGAACTCCATCAGGACCGATGGCTGCGTATGCTCAAGCCATCTCTAGAACATTAAACAAATAGAGATATATTCAAAGGAGTTAGCACATGCTTAACGAAGAACTAAAAGCAAAGTGGCAGCCTATTATTGAGCATCCTGATCTCGCTGAAATCACGGATGCACATAAACGAAACGTAACGGCTGTCGTTTTGGAAAACACAGAGAAAGCTCTGAGAGAGTCCGCTGGATTCAATCCTCAGTCATTGCTCGAAGCCAGTCCTACCAACGCGATGGGTGCTTCGTCATCCACAGCTGGTGATGGTAACGTAGACATTTACGACCCGGTGCTTATTAGCCTGGTTCGTCGTGCAATGCCCAACCTTGTTGCTTATGATATTTGCGGTGTCCAGCCAATGACTGGTCCTACCGGACTTATCTTCGCGATGAGATCGAGGGTTACGTCTCAGACTGGTACAGAGACATTCTACAACGAAGTTAACACCGGCCATTCCATGGACAAAGATAGCTCGACCAACGCAACAGTTGGCGCTGCTACTCAGAACCTTGGTACGTTCGTTGGTAACGGTTACCTGAACAGCACGGCGTCTAACGTCGAACTGTACAACTTTGCCGCCGGCATGACGACAGCTCAGGCTGAACGTATGGGTGACGGTGCTGGTAACGCGTTCCCAGAAATGGCATTCAGCATTGAGAAAATTGCTGTGACTGCAAAGTCCAGAGCCCTCAAAGCTGAGTACACAATGGAATTGGCACAGGACCTGAAAGCTATTCATGGTCTCGATGCTGAGTCCGAGCTGGCCAACATTCTCTCCACTGAGATCCTTGCGGAGATCAACCGTGAGATTGTTCGTACGGTAAACGTGGTTGCTAAAGTCGGTGCACAAGATGACACGACTACAGCTGGTAAATTTGACCTAGACACCGACTCTAACGGTCGTTGGATGGTTGAGAAGTTCAAGGGACTTATGTTCCAGATTGAACGAGAAGCCAACAGCATTGCCAAAGGCACTCGTCGCGGTAAAGGCAACATGATCATTTGCTCTTCGGATGTTGCTTCGGCACTTCAGATGGCGGGTGTTCTGGATTATGCCCCAGCCCTCAACTCTAACAACCTGAGTGTTGATGACACAGGCAATACTTTTGCTGGTGTTCTTAACGGTCGCATCCGAGTTTATATCGATCCATATACCACAGGTAACTATATGACCATTGGGTATAAGGGTTCTAGCGCATTTGACGCTGGTCTGTTCTACTGCCCGTATGTACCACTACAGATGGTCCGTGCGGTTGGTGAAGACACCTTCCAGCCAAAGATCGGCTTTAAGACTCGTTACGGCGTTGTCGAGAATCCGTTTGCTAGAGGTACTACTGCCCTGGCCGCTACTGGCGCGCTTGGTGCGGACTCGAATGAGTACTACAGAAAGATTCTTGTTAACAACATTATGTAATAACAAGAAAAAAGTAGGAGTATCTACTTGGGGGTGCCTTCGGGCACCCCTTTCTTTTTGTATAAATAGATACATGATAATAAAAGACTTTGTTACAGTTCACGTCTATTATTGGATGCCAGACTACAATAGCGTACTGAACGAATTCATCTGGCAAACCAAGGACATTGTGCCTGAAATTCCTCGGGTTCACAAGTTCCTAAACTTTTGGCATTCTGAAATAGATGCCGTGATAAATGAGGTCCAAGTATCATATGCTAAAACTTCAGGTTATAAGGCAGTAGATTTATGGCAGTCTCTTCATCCAATGTAGGAGCGATAGCAAACCAACCAGATAATACAAATTATCTGTCACCTATTGGTTTCAACTTTTCGATCCAAAAAATACCTCATGCAAACTACTTTCTACAGTCTGCAAACCTTCCTTCAGTTCAACTTGGTGATCTTGAAACACCATCACCATTCGTATCAATACCACAGATCGGTGACCATCTAAGATATGGTGATCTGTTCATCACATTCAAAATTGATGAAGATATGAAGAACTACCTTGAGCTATACAATTGGATGATCCAGTTAGGTTTTCCTGAGTCGTTCCAACAGTCCAAAGAAATCTATCAAGGGTCTGATGTCAAGAACCAGCTACAACAGAACGCTGCGTTCAGTGATGCTACATTGACAATTACCAACTCAGCTATGCAACCAAACATATCAGTTCTATATGAGGATGCATACCCAGTCAGCCTTTCTGACGTTACGTTCAGCACACAAGAGACCAGCGTCAACTACGTTGAGGCTCAGGTTTCGTTCCGCTACAGACAGTTCAAGATATTTGATCTTGGCAGCGGTGGCCGAGAAGAAGTATCCACATCAGCATTCACTAGTTGACCTTTTCTACATATTGTGGGATAATACGTCTTATGTGAGGAGAAGTGTATGGCTAAACTTGACTTTTATTGGGATGAGTGGGACGAAGACAGCAAGATCGATCGATCTGAGCTAGGTGAAGAATCAATCAAGATCCCACAACTCCATCATAAGTACTATAAGTTCTACAGCGCTGAACGACTGACGCTGACAAAACAAAAGAAACAGTTACAGTTGCTGAAGAAGCAAAAGTTTCTTTGGTATATGGGTACGATATCTGAAGAAGAACTTGTGGATCTTGGCTGGGATCCAAACCCACTAAAGATACTCAAGCAAGATATTCTTATGTACGTTGATGCTGATAAGGATGTTCAGGACGTTGAATTGAAGGTTGAATATATAAAGGAGAAGGTCGACTTCCTTGAAAGTGTTATCAAAACGTTAAGTATACGTAGCTATCAAATTAATAATGCAATTAACTGGGAAAAGTTCAAGGTCGGTATATGATTCAACTCAAGTATGCAAATGAATTACATATCAAGGTAGAGTGCGAGCCTGCATATGCTCAAGAGCTATCTGACTATTTTACATTTGACGTACCTGGTGCGAAGTTCATGCCTGCTGTCCGTAAAGGACACTGGGATGGAAAGATACGGTTGTTTAATTCTGTAACGAGAACAATCTATGCCGGTCTTACTAATTATATTGTTGACTTTTGCCATGCTAGAGAATATAGTGTAGAGGTTGACAAGAAGTTAACGACCCGAGTTATCTTCGAAGATAGTGAGGTAGATGATTTGGCAAAGAGTATACAACTAACGCTCGAGCCCAGAGACTACCAGAAGAATGCAATAGCACACGCCGTTCGAAACAGACGGTGCCTTCTTCTTTCTCCAACTGCTTCTGGTAAGTCTCTGATCATCTACATGCTCTGCAGACATTACGCCACAATGAAAAAACTGATTGTTGTACCAACAACTGCACTGGTACATCAGATGGCTAGTGATTTTGAAGAATATGGTTATAGTAAAGAAGTTCAAAAAATAACAGCTGGTGCAGACAAGGAGATACAACATGAAATTACTGTCACAACTTGGCAGAGCATTTACAAGTTACCAAAGAAATGGTTTAAGCAATTTAACGTCATTGTTGGAGATGAGGCCCATCTATTCAAAGCAAAGTCACTCACCAACATCATGTCAAAACTTGACGACACACCATACAGATTTGGGTTTACTGGTACTCTCGACGGATCTGAAACACATCGATTAGTACTAGAGGGTTTGTTTGGTCCTGTTGAAAGAGTTACAACAACAGCTGATCTCATAGAAAAGAAGAATCTAGCAGATCTGAAGATAAATATATGTGTATTGAAGCATACTGTACAAAACAGAACAGCTCAGGCTAGAGCTGTGTATAGAGATGAGATAAATTATCTTGTAGATAGTGCTTCAAGGAACGAGTTTATAATTAACTTATGCAAGGTTTTGGAAGGCAATTCATTACTCTTGTTTAACTTTGTTCGACACGGCCAAGAGCTGTTTGATATGGCAAAGAAACTCGATAAGAACTGCTACTTCGTACACGGAGGTGTAAAGGGTGAGGAACGGAACGAAATACGAGAGATCGTAGAAGGTGACTCGAGCGCATTGATAGTAGCATCTTATGGTACGTTTAGTACAGGGATCAATATCAAGAATCTACATAATATTGTATTCGGCGCGCCTTCCAAATCAAAAATTCGTGTTCTACAATCAATAGGTCGTTCACTAAGAACACACGAAAGCAAAAACAAGAGTAAGTTGTATGATATTGTTGACGACCTGCAGAAAGGCAAATGGATCAACTATACACTGAAACATTATGGTGAAAGAGTTAAACTATATAATGAAGAGCAATTTGAGTATAGTATCCATAGCTATAACTTAAAGGAGTAAAACATGTCCGAAGAATACGTTATAGTAAAGTTACTCAGCGGAGAAGAGATCATGGGAGTGACCGAAAGGATTGATAACGAGCTTATAACGATGAGTAATCCAGTACTACTCAACAGATCTATTTCTCCTCTGAATGGTCATACTTGGATTGTATGTTCAGACTATTTGATGTTCAGTTATGGAAATATACTGGATTTCAAACAATCCGATGTGGTGTTCTACAGAACAGATCTAACAGAAGCAGTGATTAAAAATTATCAAATGTATATAAAAAATGTGGAGACAATACATGAAGTGGACCAAGATAATGAAAAAAAGTTACGTGAATATGCCGATCACATCAGGCAACTTGCTCAGGACGACAAACAGACGGTGCACTGATGCCTAGAAAGGGCGGAAGACATTATGTTGACAACAAGCAGCTGTACCAAGTTATGATCCAGTACAAAAAATCTGTTGACGAAGCCGAGCAATCAGGGGATATTAAACCTAGGATACCTGACTATATTGGAGAATGTCTGCTACAGATAGCCAATCGTTTAGCTACAAAGCCCAACTTTGCAAACTATACATTCAAGGATGAGATGGTTTGTGATGGTATAGAAAACTGTGTTAATTATATTGATAACTTTGACCCAGAAAAGTCAAAGAATCCTTTTGCCTATTTTACACAGATTATCTATTATGCTTTTCTTAGACGTATACAGAAAGAAAAAAAGCAGCTGTATATCAAACACAAGTCTTTAGAGAATGCAGTGATAAACGATACTTTGGTTGTTGATAGTACCGGTAAAGGTGGGTATGTTGCATATGCAAACACAAGCAGTGATTATATGAAAGACTTTGTCACTAGTTTTGAAGAAAAAGAGTTTAAGAAGAAGAAGCCTAAAGAAAAACCACCACGTGGTGTTGAGGTTTTCTACAAATGAGGAACTTATTATGGCCGGACAACCATTGCCAACTGTTGTTGAAAACTGGATCAAAGAGATCCGAGACAAGAAGCAAAGCATTTGGAGCAGAGACATCTATGCTCAGAAATTGGATGAGCTATCTAAAGTAATTCAAATAGAGACTGAGAAGTTCTATAATGAACGTGCTCGGACTAACAAGAAAATTCGCAGATGAAGATAGCTTTGGTAACTGACTTACACTTTGGTGCTCGGAACGATAATCAGAAAGTAGCTGAGCACCAAAGGCAATTTTATGAAGGTGTGTTCTTTCCATACCTAGACGAGCACAACATTACTAATGTGATTGACCTTGGAGATACATTTGATAGACGTAAGTTTATCTCATACACATCTCTAAAGTCTGCAAAGGAAATGTTCTTCGATCCGTTGAAGGAACGAAACATTAACACACATATTATTGTTGGTAATCACGACATAACATATAAGAACACTTTGGAAGTGAATAGCATTGATCTGCTGCTAGATGGTTATGATAATTGTTATGAGTGTGGAACACCACAAACCATCAACATGGATGGATTGGACATTTTGTTAATACCTTGGATCTGCAGAGATAACTTTGATCTCTGCTGGAATGAGATAAGGAATAGCAGAGCTCAAATACTATTGGGCCACCTTGAGCTCAACGGATTTCAAATGTACAAAGGGATGCCATCATATGAAGGGTTCGATGCTGAGGAGTTTAGCAAGTTTGATCTTGTGTGTAGTGGTCATTACCATCATCGTTCTACTGTAGGAAACATTACCTACTTAGGAACAGCCTATGAAATGACGTGGTCGTGTTATGACGATCCAAAAGGTTTTCATGTCTTTGATACCGACACAAGAGAACTTGAGTTTATCGAAAACCCACATAAGCTATTCTACAAGCTGTGGTATGATGACGACAAGCTAACATTCGATCACTTGGATGGGTTTGACTTTGATAATATGAAAGATAAGTATATCAAGGTCATTATCAAGAATAAGAATAACCCTGCTTTGTTTGATGCATTCGTCACAAGCCTTGAGAACCAGACACCCATCAACGTCCAGGTTGTCGAGGATCATCTAAACTTAGATCTGGATGATGACGATGAGATTGTAAACGAAGCAGAAGATACATTATCGATTGTTAGTAGCTACATTGACAGTTTGGAGATAAAGACAAACAAGAATGAGTTGAATGTCTTGATGAGAAATTTATATAATGAAGCGCTTAGTATAGAATGATTACATTTGAAAAGATAAGATTCAAAAACTTCCTGTCGTACGGTGACCATTGGACTGAGATTAATCTCAACACCAATTCGTCTACTCTAATCATTGGTGATAATGGTGCAGGTAAATCTACGATGATTGATGCTATAGCATACGCTTTGTATGGTAAGGCTTTTCGTCGTATTGCAACAACACAGTTGATTAACTCTGTCAATGGCAACCATTTAGAAGTGGAATGTGAGTTTAGGATCAATAAGAACAGCTACAAAATTCGAAGAGGGCTCAAGCCAAGATTCTTTGAAGTGTGGCAAGATGGTCGTTTGCTAAACCAAGATGCAAATGCTAGAGACTATCAAGAGACACTTGAGAAGCAAATACTAAAAATCAATCACAAATCATTTACACAGATCGTTGTCCTTGGGTCATCTAACTTTGTTCCGTTCATGCAGCTAAGAACCAATGAACGCAGAGAAGTTATTGAAGATTTGCTTGATATTGGAATCTTCTCTGTTATGTCAGCATTGTTGAAGGATAAAGTATCAGACAACAAAAAGAGATTATCAGACGTAAAGTATCAAATTGATTTGCTCGAGCAAAGAATCAATATGATGCATCAGCATATCGAGACGTTACAGACTCAACAAGATGAGGACGTCACTAAGAAGAAAGAGCAGATTGAACAGGTACAGTTTGAGATCGATGCGCTGAAGATTGTTATAGGTACACATAAAGCAGAGATAGCAAGACTCAAGGACGAGATTGCTGATAAAGATGATGTACAAAAGCAGCTAAGGCAAAGTGAAAAGATCATGGACCAGCTTGTCAATAAAGTAACCAAGTTGGAGAAGGAAGTTGCATTCTTTGAGAACCATGATGAATGTCCAACATGCAAGCAGCCACTGGACGAGAACCATAAGCACACCCACATCGATAACAAAACAAATAAAAAGGCTGAGGTCGAATTAGGTGTTGACAAATTGCAAATGATGGTGTATGATAAGAATACAAGGTTAGCTGAGATCGTTGGGGTGTCAGCTAAGCTAACTGAGAAACAGCATCAACTAATTGATACACAATCAATAATCAACTCAAAGAGCCTGTACATAAAGGAATTGGAATCATTGGTTGATGCTGCTTCTGGTAAACAAGATACAATCGAAGATGAACGCACGAAGATAGACGCTCTGATTGTAGAGAAAGATTCGTTGTATATGGATCATTCTGAGCTTGTGGAGAAGGAGAATGTTTATGATCTGGGTCAACGACTGCTGAAGGACACTGGTATCAAAGCCAGAATTATTAAACAATATGTTCCTGTGATGAATAAATTGATTAACAAGTATCTAGCTGCAATGGACTTCTTTGTGCAGTTTGAACTTGATGAATCATTTAACGAGACGATTAAGTCCAGGTTCAGAGATGACTTCTCGTACGAATCATTTAGTGAGGGTGAGAAGATGAGAATCGACTTAGCGCTATTATTCACATGGAGAGCAATTGCTAAGTTGAAGAACAGTGCTAGTACCAATCTTCTGATTATGGATGAGGTGTTTGATTCTAGCCTAGATACTACAGGGACGGATGAGTTCATGAAGATTATTAGAGATTTAGTTTCTGATACCAACGTCTTCATCATTAGTCATAAAACAGATATGTTAGTTGATAAATTTACAAACGTGTTAAGGTTTGAGAAGTCGCATAACTTCTCGAGATTTGTGGAGTAGATTATGAAAGAAGATAAAACGGTTGTAGGCTTTACGTGCTCGTCGTTTGACTTGCTACATGCTGGCCATATTCTCATGTTAAGAGAATCAAAGCAAGTTTGTGATTATCTGATATGTGGATTACAAATTGATCCAACAATCGATAGGCCAGAGAAGAACAAGCCAGTACAATCGATGTTGGAAAGATACATACAACTACAAGCAGTCGAATATGTTGATGAGATTATTCCTTATGAGACGGAACAGGATCTTATTGACTTGCTCACGCATATTCCAATTCACGTACGTATTATTGGTGAAGATTATTATGGCAAGGAGTTCACAGGTAAAGACCTGGGGCATCGATTGCATTATAATAAACGCAGACATAATTTTAGCACATCTGGGTTGAGGCAGGAGGTAAGTAATCGTGAAAATATTACAGCGTTTCCGAGACTGGTTACAGAAGCTGAGACACAAGAGGCGCCTGAAGAAACTTAAAAAACAGGATCCTTATATCTATGAGTAAAGTGCTTGGCTTTAGTGAGGGCTTTCATGATGCGGCAGTGACAATCTTAGATAATGATAAGGTAGTCTTTGCAGCACACGATGAGAGATTCTCCAAAAAGAAAAATAACGAGACAATAAGTGACGAGCTGAAACAGCATGTTGCTGACAACTACGAGTGGGATCGTGTTGCCTTCTATGAGCGCCCTTGGATGAAAAGACTAAGACATCTCAAACAAATGAGATGGGACTATGCATTTCAACGAAGAAAGCTAGCATATCGATATAACGATTGTTATAATCATCATCTATCACATGCAGCTGCAGCGTTCCAATGCTCTCCGTTTGATAAAGCAACAGCACTGGTTGTTGATGCTATAGGGGAGTTTGATACGATTAGTCTATGGGATTGTTGGTATGACCTAAGTTATCTTGGTGGAAGGATAGCAAGATATAAAAAGATATCATCGATAAGTTTTCCCGTTTCAATTGGATTGTTTTATTCTGCTATTACAGATCGTGTTGGATTGAAACCTATGGAAGATGAGTATATCTTGATGGGTATGGCTGCTTATGGTAATCAGAATGATGCCTTGTATGAAGGTATGAAACGAATGATTAGAATGAACCTTGAGAGAGGATGTAAAGAGTTTGCACCGTGGGCAACTAATGAAGACCTGGCTTATAATGCACAGCTGTTCACAGAACGGTTATTGAAAGGAATGGTCGATTCTATCAAAGGTCCAATTGTTTATGGTGGTGGTGTTGCACACAATGTCGTGGCCAATCATAAAATGCTTGTGAACAGACCACATTGGATATTTCCTAATCCTGGTGATGCTGGTTCATCATTAGGAGCTGCTGCGCTAACAACAAAAAAGAAAATAAAGTTCGAACATTGCTTTACAGGTAAGGATGCAGGTAAACTAGCTAACGTACATGCAGTAGTACAGCATTTGTTGGATTATGGTGTTGCTGGTGTTTGTGCAGGTCGAGCTGAGTTTGGACCTAGAGCTCTAGGTAACAGAAGTCTGTTGGCTGATCCTAGAGATCCAAATATCAAAGATAAAGTTAATGAGATAAAGAAGAGACAGAAGTTTAGACCTTTTGCGCCATCTGTGTTATCTGAACATGCGCAAGCGTTCTTCATAACATCGAAGTGCGAGAACTATGATTACATGCAGTATGCTGTACCGTGTATTAAAAAACAGGACATCCCTTCTGTTGTTCATGTTGATGGATCATCGCGTGTGCATACTGTCAGTAAGGAATCAGCTAAGTATTCACCACTAAGGCATATACTGGAGTTGTGGTACCAACGAACGGGTTGTCCGATCTTGTTGAATACGAGTCTGAATATCAAAGGCATGCCTATGGTAAATGATTTGGCAGACAGTCAACTGTTTGAGAAAAAATATAATATGAAGGTGTTCAATGGTAACTCTAAAAATTGAAGGACTGGAAGAAAGAGAACTTCCCAAGCAACTTGAGATTGATACCAAGAAAGATGGCTCTGTTCCATTTTGGTACAAACACGAAGAATTTATTTACGCCAAGGATGGAACGCTCGAATTAGATTTTGACAACGCACATCTGCATAAGGAGACAGAACCGTTTGATTTCAAGAATCCTCAAATGGATCCTGTAAACCTAGCAGCGTCTCTTGTTAAGTTTATGAGATCAAAAATGGGTTATGGGTTGGCTGCTAACCAAGTTGGTATACCGCTTAGTGTGTTTGTGTTAGAAGGTGAACCAGCGTATGCTGTGTTCAATCCCAAAATAACATACCTAAGTGAAGATGAAGAGATTCTTCTTGAAGAGGGGTGTTTATCATATCCGGGACTCAGCTTGAAGCTCAGAAGACCTCGATATGTACGTGCACGGTTCCAAGATCCATATGGTGATTTTGTCACACGTAGGTTCCAAGACATTACATCAAGAGTATTCCAACATGAGTATGATCATCTATTAGGCGTTGACTATACCATGAAAGTAAGTAAACTAAAGAGAGAAATGGCATTCAAGAAGTGGAGAAAGAAATATGGCAGAACTGGCCTCCGTTTACCCCTATAGTGAAATCTTTTACTCAGCTCAAGGTGAAGGTCATTTCACCGGCTGCCCAACCGCATGGTTTCGATTCTTTACTTGTAATCTGCAGTGCAATGGATTTGGTCAGGATGATCCAACTGATCCTGACACGCATGAATTACCATATCTAGATGTGAATGTCGAAGACTATAAGACGTTGGAAGAACTGCCTGTATTTGAAAAAGGTTGTGATAGTTCTTATTCGTGGAGCAAGAAGTTCAGACATCTGCAACGCTCTGGTACAGCTGATGAGATTGCTTCGAGGCTGTTAGATATTATTCCGTTTGATAGCTTTGCAGAAAAGAATCCTATGGCAAGGCAAGATATACATCTTTGCTTTACTGGTGGTGAGCCTTTGATGAAGAGATCTCAAGTTGCTGTTACAGAGATAATGTCAGCTCTTAGAACTTATGGTAGGATGCCTAACAACATCACCTTTGAAACAAATGGTACACAACCACTATCAGAAGACTTTGTTGAGCATTTCCATAACAGAGGTTTGTTTCCTGGTAATATCTTCTGGTCGATTAGTCCAAAGCTGTTTAATGTATCTGGTGAGAAACGAGAGAAAGCTATCAAGCCAACTGTTTTGAAAACGTATAGAATGCTGTCGAAGTATGGTCAGCTAAAGTTTGTAATGACTGCTGATCCTCGATGCTGGAAAGAGTTGGATGAAGTTCTTCCTTTGTTCAGGGAGGCTGGTATTGATTATCCTGTCTGGATAATGCCACAAGGAGCCACAATTGAACATCAAACAACTACTGCTGGAGATGTGGCTAATATGGCGTTAGAACGCGGATATAACGTGTCTGCTAGGGTTCATGCTTATCTCTGGGGCAATGCTATAGGAGTGTAAAAATGATGCAGATGACCCCCGTCAGTTATGTTGGTATTGGTATGGCTCTACTTAAAGGAGTTCATAACGGTACCTTGACTGATCTATGTCTGGAATGGAGACATAAAAAGATTAGTGAAGATCCTAATGCAACTGGTAATGAGGATTCGAGAATCCCTGATCACAAAGCTGTTGAACAGCTGAAGGATAAAGTAACAAACGTATTTCATTCTACAATTGATGATCGTTATTTTCTATCTGAAATATGGGCACACATCTTAGAAGACAGTGAAACAACAATGATACATAGTCATAGAAGTCCGCAAGACTATAACCATCTTAACTTGTCGTGGGTATACTATCCAAAGGTGCCTACCGACATGAAAGGTGGTAATATAATCTTTCAGATGCAACAACACAACCAAACAAAGAATCGTACAGTAACACCGGAAGAGGGATTACTGATTGTATTTCCATCTTGGTTACCTCACTATACAACAAGGAACGAGACTGGTGGCCTTAGAGTATCAATAAGTGGGAATATGAAGATAAAGAGCGAGGATTATCCTCATGTGTCTCGAGACCAGTCGTCGGGCATTCATTCGTTTTATGGAGGTAAGTAATAATGTATATCTCAACAAAGACCTATAAGCAACTCGGGCCAGTAGCTTATAGGCAACACCGTGCTGATTCTCATTGTAATCTAATTCACGGCTATGCTCTCTCATTCCATTTTGAATTTGAGTCTGAAGATCTTGATAGTCGTAACTGGGTAATGGACTTTGGAGGTCTTCGACCTTTGAAGGATTCACTAGAAGATTGGTTTGATCATACATTGCTTGTTGCTGATGATGATCCAGATCGAGAACATCTACTAAAACTTGGTGAGCTTGGTCTTGCTAAGATTACACAAGTTGAGAAGACTGGTTGTGAAGGTCTTTCATCTTTCTTGTATGAATATATAAATACTATATTCCTTAAAGATTATGGTGAAGCTGATCGTATCTGGTGTTGTAAAGTTGAAGTAAGAGAAACGGATAGTAATATGGCTATGAAAGTTGGTCATAGAGAAGATGGGGAGTTTGATGTTTGATACCGTACAGCATCGATGCCTATTATAAGGACATCAAGAAATTAGCCTTGACCGTGCAAGCGTTCGAGGAGGTTACGTCTGAAAATATAAGATGGCAACCTGATTACATTGTAGGTATTGCACGTGGAGGGCTTGTACCTTCTGTTTACTTATCGCACCTGCTAGACAAACCGATGAAGTCTGTTACATGGCAGCTAAGAGACGGAAAAGTAAAAGAATCGTTGCCGTGGTACTCACTTGGGCCAGGAACGCAAATACTGTTAGTGGACGATATCAACGACTCTGGTGTGACGTTTACAGAGATGTTGAACGATATTAAAGAGAAGAATGATATACGTCCGGATAAAATAAAACAAAATATAAAGACAGCAGCGCTGTGGGAAAGATCGTCAAGCAAATTTCGTGTTGACTTCAGCATGAATAAGATAGATACTAAAGACTGGATAATCTTTCCGTGGGAACTGCCGCCAAAGGAGAACAAATGAGCCACCCGGATTATAAAGCTGATCCTGCATTGGGTCAAAAGGTAAAAGACTATTTAATGAGTGTTGGTCTTGAGACCCCTATGACTGATAGGGTTAATGATAAAACCGAGAATAAGATCATTGCTATTGAAACACACATGCGAGAGGTGTTGAAGACTCTTGGTCTTGATCTCAAAGAC
>TARA_R110002074_G_scaffold57130_7_pt1 | contig 38085 bp, 50 predicted proteins | sample TARA_R110002074 | Tara Oceans TARA_R110002074 (sample SAMEA4397215) | marine metagenome | biome: Polar Biome; feature: [MIX] marine epipelagic wind mixed layer (ENVO:01000061); material: water (ENVO:00002006), including particulate matter (ENVO:01000060) such as... | depth 10-100 m | reverse complement strand
CAAATTAAATGGGATAAAGATATGCAGGTCATCATGGACTTACCATTTCTCCTAGCAGAAGTAAAGCGGTTGCGTGAAGGACTCTATGAAGTGTGTAACTATCTTCACCACACCATTTTAGAAAACGAGGACTTCATGGAATTGATGTATAAGTTGGAGATATTTGAAAGGGATGATGAAGAATGATTGATACAGAGAAATACGAAGGACATACAGAAGGGCCGTGGTATCTAATAGGCGCTCAACAAATAGTGTATGATAAAGACAATAATCCTATTGCTGAGGTAGAATACTTTGCACAAGAACACCACTCGTATTACAATAAGGCACTCATAGCAGACGCACCACTTCTATTAGCAGAAGTCAAGCGGTTGCGTGAAGGAATCAAGCAAATGGCTGAAAACTGTGAGTATAACTCCAATCCATACTTGGGTGATGCATTGAAGGAGTTGATTGAATGATTGATACAGACAAATACACAGGACACACAGAAGGGCCGTGGACTCTTAGTGAAGAGTATGCTTACGAGTTGTTTGTCTATGCAGGTGATGTAAGGCTTGCTAAGATGGATTATAGTTCCCGAAGGCGATTTAATGAGCATGGCAATCCCGAAGATGTAAACGCACAACTGATAGCAGACGCACCACTTCTCTTAGCAGAAGTGAAGCGGTTGCGTAATAAAAACATCAATTATATTAAACTAATTGATGATATTACTCTTTGGATTGCAAAGTCACCATATGAAAGTGATTACATTATAGCATACGTAGATGAGAAAATGTCAGAAATACATCTTGGAGTTGAAGAGGAATGACTGACATAGAACAGATTGAACAAGAGATTGATTGGTTCATGGGCGACAAAGAAAATGAAGCAATCTTAGTAAAGCACATCCCTGACCTACTCGCAGAAGTCAAGCGGTTGCGTGAAGAGAATGAGAAGCAAAACAATGTGCTTACAACATTAGATGAAATGATTCAACGTAGTGAAGAGCATGTTGAATTGATGAAAGCACTTGAACAAGGGTTGGGCTTACCGGAAACATGGAAGGAGATGATTGAATGAAGATAGACTTAAGTGAAACAAAACCTGTGTATGAAATACACATTTGGTATCATTGGGATGCTGAATCTGAGGCATATTATTCGTTAATGGGTGACGATTTTATTCCCCATGAGTGTATAAAGTTTGACGATAAAGACATAGCGTTGGAAGAGTATAAGAAAATAGTTTGTGGCTACAAAATACTCATGGAGTATGCTGGTGATGATGGTGATACACTATTGGAATACAGTAGGAGCGATGAAGAATGAAAAGTAAAAATGTGCAAACAGACGGGAGAATCATAATTGATGATGAAACCTACGAATTAGGCACATGTGTATGGGAAATGAACGGAGTGTTGTTCAAACCTGTAAGTGTAAAGAACGAGAAAAACTTCTGCGAATGCGGAACCTCCACAATACATTTGGTGTGTGAGGATAGGAAGACTATCATTGTATGTAAATCATGTGATGAGTTACGAATGTATGATAAAAGGAGCAACAGAAAATGAATGAAAATGAAATAAAAATAGAATGGCTGGCGAAAAATACGATAAGATGGGCTGAAGGACACTTTGCTTCCTTGCCTTTAGGAGGCATATGGTCGCCTGAAGGTCAAGGTTTCCTTGTGATGAAAAGCGATGAGAGAGAATTCACTCTAATACAGGCTGTAAAACATCCCGCTGTGATTGAAGCACTAAAGGGATTACACAGTTTGTTGTTTGAGATAGGTTATACCTATGCAGAACTACCTGATGTCAAGTGGGATGACCCACCAAATAATGACGATGAGATTGAAGAGATAACAGAAAGACACAAAGAAGTTGTTGTGCAAAGTTGGAAGTTTGAAAGCGGCTACCCTTTGAAAGAATCAGATATAACTGACGTATATCCTATACACCAAGAAACACAAGAGATTCTGAGTGAAGATGGTGAAACACAGGAGTTAGAAATATGGACATACACACTGACATCACCTAGTGGTGAAGAAGTAAAAGTTGTGCCTGAAGATTTTATGACAATGTTTGGCACTGAAAGACTTCACTTGTGTGATACAGGTGGAATAAGGTATAGAGGATTAACAAGGCAAGAAATCTGTGATAAAATAGAAGCAGGTTATGTATCAGAAAACTTTGCTGTTTTGGGTAAAGAACAACACGGTGTAAAGATACCACCATGGATGTGGGGCGTAGTTGCCATAGATGTAAAATTAGAACAGGAGGAAGAAGAATGAAGTTAAAAGAAATGAAAGCGTTTGCATCTTTAACAGATGAAGAAAGACAACAGAAAATATGGGTAGAAGAACACAGGGTGAGAGCGGAAGTAGAGTTTTTCACTCAATGCTTTTGTGATTGGAAAGGTCGAGACACCGACTATAATCAGGGTGCTAGTTGCGGGTGTAGCAATATAAGGTGGTCGTTAACAAAAGGAGCAAACGAAGATTTCCAACGTGGAAATTATATCACTTTTAATGTAGATGGAAAAATAATTATGGATGATTACATGTTAGATAGTGTAGTCTTGGGTGATATGGTTTGCGAGAATTGTGGTGAACAACCAAAGATGCCTGAGTGGTATCTTGAAGATTTTGTGCAGCAAATTGTGGAGGCGAGTAAAGAATGAACGAAGGAAAGATGAATGCGAGATATAAGAACATAGAAAGAAGAATGGATAAAATGATAGAGATAATGGAAAAACAAAGTGAAATGATAGAGATATTGTGTAACAAACAAGTGAAGGAGGAAAAGTAAATGACATGGAATGAAAGAAAAATAGAAATAAAAGATGAATATAAGGCATATATGCCTACTAAACGAATGAAAATGAATGAAAGAATGCGTGTGGATGTTTGTGGTGTATCAATAGACAAACCATCAAACGAAGATGCGATTGACCGTTTCTTTGTTTATTGGGCTACTCCGTTTAACGAAGAGTTGATAGATAGACACATGGAAAGTGCGAATGCTCACAACATGGATGTATTGAGGAACTTCAATAATACAATTACATACAATAGTGGACCGACTGTAGATACTAATTCCTTATGGTTAGAAGGTATGAGCACAGGCATTCCTAATTGGGCTTGTAGTGCTATGATTGCTTACTGTGAACAGGAGGAAGAGTGAATGTTACCTACAATGTATTGCGAATTGAGTTACCTTGAGTATTTAGTGCAAATGGCTAAGGAAGGTAATTATACACACTTTCGTATTAAACCAATAGGTTCTATGGCAGGGTTTGTGTTTACTGCAAAAGGTAAGTCTAGTGTCTACCAACCAACAGTTGAAGATATGAGTATTACAGGCGATGAATGGGTAAAATACCTGTGCAACAAGATGGATATGGAAGAATACCTAGCCATTCGTGAGAAAGCCATAAATGATTTTCACTACGAGAAGGAGGAAGAGTGAATGTGGTTGTTTCTATCAAACGGATTCTTTAGTGTGGTAAACCATAGAGACTTAGATGAACATGTGTTGATACGTGCTAGAAGAAGAAAACACATAACAGATACCTTCGGAGATGAAAATATCTATGTGCTTAAGAATGCAGATTATCCTTTCAGATTAAATCTATCGAAGGGCGAATTTGTAGGAGTGCTTTACAACTACATAGATGACATGGAATATGGTAATTTCAAGAGGTCGATAAAGAACAGTAAGTTCGCAGTAATGTGTGCCAATGTTTGGCGAGAGATATACACAGCGTATGGAGATGAGCGACCATGAATGAATGTGCTAATTGTAATGGAGAATACATATACGAAGTGGAAGATTTACCTGTTGGGACTAGGGGGTTCTGTAGTGAAGAATGCTACTGTGAATATGTTGGTTTACCGTATAACGGTGAAGGATATTATGGGTTGAAGAAGGTGACAGCATGAGTAAGTGGACAATAGAAAATTGCACTACGTGTGGTGCTTACGGTCCAATATGGCGTACATATAGAGACAAAAAAACATGTAAGAAATGTAGCGAGAAGGTGATGCAAGAATGATTGACACAGACAAATACAAAAAGGCTTTAGAGACACCTTGTGAATACAATGTTTCATATCATTCATGTATGCAAATAGAGGAATTACAAATATGTGGATATGAATTACTTGCAGAAGTCAAGAAGTTGCGTGATGGTATCAACTACATAGCATACCTACCTAGTCTCAAACCGTCTATTGCTAAAATGATGAAGGAGTTGATTGAATGAGTATAAATACTGATACATCACCAATAGTAAAATTGCAAGAAGCAGTAGGTTATGTACATCTAGCACAAAAGCATGTTAGTGATTTACAACAAATCTACGATGCTGCAAATAGTAGTTTATCTATGGCTAAAATGCAACTTAATGAGTTTGAAAGAAGATTGAAAGAAGCAGAAGAAGATTATAGTAAAAGCAGAGAATGGGGTAGTGAGGTGGAAGAAGAATGAGATTTAAGAGTGTGAAACACGCTGAGTATGAGATACTGAAAGCAATAATGGTTACAAGGGTAGAGGGAACTTTCCATGAAACCATTGATGGGATTAGAATGATTGGTGTGCCTTCTAATGATAAGGTGGCTGAACAAAGATTCAACAAAGCAGCGAGCAACATCGTTAAGGTGATTTCTAACATGATGGAGAAAAGAAGTAAGTATTTGCCTGAAGAACATCCTGAGTATGGGATGGACATAAGAGAAGTAAAGAGTAACATGGGAAGTGATTGAATGAGTGAGATATGGCGCACTGTAAGCATGGAAGGAAAGTGGAAAGACGGTAAAGGACATGTGGTTCTCACCACCGTAGAATATTATAACAGAATGTGGATTGACATGAGAATACACAACATGCACAGAAACGATGGAGAAAAGACACACACTAGACATGGTTTCCGTGTATCAATTGAGCAAGCAGAAGAAATGCTAACTGCTTTGAATATGGCGATTAACAAAGCGAAAGAAGAAAGAGAAATTAATGAAAGGAGTGAAGCGAAGGATGAAACTAAAACCTGAAAACTACAGGTCTTGTATTACATGCAAAAGAAAGGTGATTAATACTTCGATAAGCCCATGGATTAAGAATTGTGCTAGATGTGCTAGAAAAAAGAAAGAAGGAATAAAGAGGTTGAAAAATGAATAGTGAAGAAATTAGATTATGTGGATTAAATCACCTTAAAGTTTTAGGCGAACCCAAGTGTAGGGTTTGCGGAAGAGAATATAGTGCGACAGGTAGAGGTGGTTCTGAATGAAGATGATAAAAAATATACATAATGATATTGAATTAAATAATAATAAACAAGGAAAAAGATATGCTTACTATGCTTTACGTGATGGGGATTCACATAAGATAGTTATGTGTATTGAAGATGTAGATGGTTTTAGACCTATAGAATCAGATTCCGTTAAGAACTTAACAGAAAGTGAAGCAAAAACAATTGCCGAAGCCATGAACTTCAACATCGGTATGAAAGATGAAAACACAATTGATTTTATTGTGTTAAGCACTATGAGAGGAAGAAGAAAGAATCCTTATGAAATAGATGGGAGGAATTAAAATGAAGATGAATGATGAATGGACAGATGGCTCAGGTAAAGCACTATCTAAAATTGCGAGCATCTTAACCAAGGAAGAAAAAGCAACACACGACAATGATGAAGAATATTTTTCAAATCCACGTTTATACATCCAAGATATGAACACAGGTGCATCTGTTATCATTACAACAGATAAAGACAATGTAGGGGGAAAAACACAAGGGCATGGTTACAGAAAGTGCAGTTCAGTCAGGCAAAGAGTGCCACACAAAGTTTCCCCTAAGTTACAAATGAGTGTTTTGCTAGATATGATAGTCGGTATGTTAGTTCCAAATGAAGAAGATAGAATCGGACCCTTGGGTATAGCAGCATACAATCGTATTGCTGAAGCAGTGATGAATGCACAGAATGCCGATGATTGGATGAAGAACAATGGAAAGAACATAACACATGTGAAAGACATAATCGAGCGTTTATCTGATATGACTTGGACTGAACGTAGTGGCGATTCTTTACTTAACGTAAAAATAATTCCTTTATACACCATTGATACTACCTTCAAAAATAGAATGGAAGGGAGAATTACACATGAAGAAAAATAAGTGTAAATCCACACTTATAAAGCGCACTTATGAGTGTGTAGGTTGTGGTCAGGAATTTGAGCAAAAAATCAAGGGTAGAGATAGAAAAACATGCCAAGGGTGTCAGAAATTAATCAAAGAAGAGAAAGTAATTAGAAATTATACCTGTGTAAAATGTAATAAAAACTTCATGCAAAGTGGGCGTGGTAGATTGAGAGTGAGGTGTAAATCTTGTGTGCCTCGTAAACATAAAATAGAACCATCGGGTGACACTAACTTACTAGACTTGATAATAGGAGGGTATTTTGAATGAGTTCTATTGAAAAAGCATGGTCGTTTCTTAAGGAAGAAGCACGATTAAGAGGCTCTACAGGAGCGATGTTAAGAACACTACCTAATGGTAAAAGAGTTGTTGTGAAAAGAGGTGCTTTCCAAAGCGGAAATCCCGAAGCACACATCAATAATGAGTATGATATGAACCGTTATTTACATGAACTTGGTGTTGGAGTCCCTGATGCACAGATGACGGAAGAATTTGGTCGCCCGACTATGATAACTGATTTTGAAGAAGGTGCTAAACCTATTCTTCCTCACCTTGATTCATCTAAACTAAGAGAAGATGTAGTGCCACATGCTTTGATAGCGAATTGGGACGTGTTAGGGCGAGAATTGGATAACGTGCTACGCAGACCTGATGGCTCCCTTACCTATGTCGATGTGGGAGGCGCAGGTGCATTTAGAGCACAAGGAGAGCCAAAAGGTGGTCGCTTTGGAAACACCGTAAGTGAACTAGATACATTTCAAGAAAAAATGCCTTACGTGTATAACAACTTATCAGAAGAAGAGATAGCACAGTCGTATGATAAGTTCGGTGGTGTAGATGCTATGCAAGCAGCCACAGATGTGCTAAGAGATTCACAAACAAGTAATGTGTTACAGGAGAGAGCACAAGATTTGGCAAGGAGAGTCGGTGATGTCTGATATAGACAACGCAGGGTATGAATTGGGGCTACTTTTTGGACTAAAACCTAAACAGGTTATGGAGGGTATTAGGTTATACCATAAAATAAGCAGACACGAAGATTGGGATTGTAGAAGGTCTAACAGTAGTTTAATGTTAGATTGTATTTATCTTATGGGTAAAAAATACAAAACAGGCATAACCATGTTAAGAGTTTTAGAATTAACTAAAGAATACTACGGGGTAGCCACACATCCTAGACCAAACAGATGGCAGGGTTTTCTATGAAAACATCTTATTCTGATTTGGCTAGTGCGCACGAAGTATACGGTTATGGTAAGAAATCATACATGGAGAGGTTGATTAAAAAATCATCTAACGAGGATGCATTATCAATCATTCCACTTTTATTTGGAGAAGGCCTTAACAGATGGTCATATGTGAAAATGATAACACACATAGGTAAATTACACGGTATATACAACGAAGTTGTAATGGATGTTGTAGGAAAATCAAAAGAAAGCCTCATCGAGCACTTAGTTAGCGAGTCATCGCACAAAGGTAAGGGGTGGTCTTTACAAAAAGCAGTTGCTATGACGTTAGCCTTCACATCTGATGATGAAGAATATGGCGAAGTTACATGGTTAGATTGTGCAAAAGAAATGAATCAAGTAGAAGCGAGGTTATTTTGGCGTAATGTGTTAGGCGCAAGGCAAAAAATAACAAAGATTACTTTCTTAAGAAACGCTGTGCGCAACGGCGTTACCGAGGATATGATAGTTCTCACAAAAGATAGCATCAATAACATCAACTTGCGCGAAGCGTTTCACACCATGTTACATAATCCAAAAGAATTTGTAAATGAAGAATTTATAATCTACACACCTAGAAAGATGCTTTCTTGGAAAGATGGTATATCCTTGTCAGAATATAACGGTGGCTTCTATCAGGTCATTGAAGGAAAGGGTAATCGTAAAGTTTACGAAGATGATAACTGTGTAGTTGAAATGAATACTACAGGCACAGCATACGATTGTTTTTTCTTTAAACAGCCTGAACTAAACCTAAGAGACAGACTACAACATTTAGGCACATTGATGGATTTACCTTTCCATGATGTTGCTTACCTATATCCTATACCTTCTTGGAGTAAGATAGAGGGAATGTCGCATGACAACACTATACGTTTTCCTTCTATGGAACCATATAAACCAAATGATGTTGGTGGTTATCTAATGGTATTAAATCAACACATACACCCTTTGAGGTTAGCATGGTATCACATCAAGGGCGCAGAAGTGGAGATAGGCTACGAAGCACTTGATGGCACAGATTTCTTTTCCGTTGGTAGTGCTACCATAAAAGAAGGCAACAAAGTAGGTATGTTTCATACAGAAATGAAGAAGCATAAAATGAATATGTTATCTTTAAGCGATATGAAAACACAAATCCCTGATGATAAGTGCATAATTGTAGAAATTACATCACCATCTTTCAGCAACATGGAATTTCAACACAGTAAATTCTATGGTTTCAACAATGAATTGGGTATAACTGATGTTATGCAAATAGCAGATGTGGGGGTTCTATAATGTCTAATGATGTCTATTGGATGGAAGTAGGTGCTCTATTAAATGGGTTAAAATGGAAAACATACGTAACTAAAGGTGATACTGTTACAGGTTTTCGCATTAGATGTGAATTTTTTCATGACACGTCAGATATGTTACACACTTTATTAAATAAAGATAACAAAACCACTTACTCAAGTAGGAAAGATATAGAAAAGATTTTGATTTGGATTAAAAAGACTTGTGATTCCTTAGATTGCTGGCATCTTTTAGGAGATTTTGAAGGTTATCAAAACGCTATTTGGTATGTAGCAAATCCGATGCCTAGCGATTGGGAAGAATTTTTACTTTGGACTGAAAAATATGAGAACAACATACTTTAGTATATAAAAGAAAAACTTTGGTATATAAAGAAGTAAATAATAATATATCATGTGGAGTGAAATAGCAAGGCCGAAAGTCATTACAGACATTGTTGGACAAAGGGATTTGGTTCAAGATGTCAGTCATTGGAAAGCAAGCAACACATGGCCTACTGCTTTGTTGTTCGTAGGACCACCCGGCACAGGTAAGACAAGCACAGCGCGTGTAATTGCTAATGAGATGCTTGGTGAACATAATAATGATTTTAATTTCTTTGAAACCAATGGTTCTGATGATAGGGGTATAGATTTTGTACGCACAGAATTAAAGACATTACTAAGGACAAAACCTGTAGGTGTAGATAGGAAGATTGTCTTAATAGACGAGGCTGATGGTCTTACGTCCTCGGCACAAGATGCCATGAGACAACTAATTGAAACATACAGTTCCAATGTTTTAGTCATACTCACAGGTAATGAATTAGAAAAAATAAGACCTGCTATACGTTCCCGTTGTCGCACATACACCTTCAAACCAATAAAACCGGATGAAGGTGCTGCTAGACTTTGGGATGTTCTTGTTGCTTTTGACGTTCATCGGTTTGTATTAAACGAATGGCAGCATCACATACCTACTTTGGTAGAAACCATGAATGGAGATATGAGAGCCTGTCTGAATCTACTAGAGAGTCTACCGCATGATGAGAAGTCTTTAGAGAAAAGAATTTCAAGCATCGCAGCATTAGAAGTTGAGAACTTGGGTGCCATAGCGATACAAGGCGAATGGATGAAACTAAGGAGCAAACTACATGGACTGTTGGATGAAGGGATGCCTCTCCGTCATGTGACGGGAACCTTTTACAAACACATAAGGAGAGAATACAATGCATCTCTTACACAACCTGTTCTTTTCGATATCATGTGTGCTTACGGTGATATCATGGTCAACATATACACTTGGCCTCAAGATGAATATTCCTTCTGTGACTATTTAGTTGCACGAATTAGAAAGGAAGTGAAAAATAAATGAATGAAAGAAATATGAATAATACGATGAATGATGAAACGAACGAGGGTAAGCAAAACCCTTTCACGCAAACGAAGAACATGCAACCTAACCTAGCAGCATCGGCTAAACCAATGCCGACTGAGGTTATGGATAGACTTACCAAACATGCTGAAAGAACAGGCGAGCAGATAGGAAAGGTCATAGATTTTTACAAGAACTACATAAAAGAAAATTATGATTGTGATAATTGGTCTGATGAAGACGATGACTTGCTTGTGGATTGGGCTGAACAATGCTTTATTGTGTTAAGAAAAGGCACAACCGGTGGTAGTAACAACACTACCTATGTAGGACAATTTATCGGAGTAGACGCAAAGAAAGCGAATAGAGGCACAGGGCTACAAAGTTGGTTGGTTAGAGAATATAGAAGCGATGCTAACCAAGCGATGGCTAAAGGCGCAGGGCATTATGTTGCAGTTAATGGTTTATGGACCATCAACACAGCAGAACATGGTGTGATTTCAACAGCACAACCATCTAGCGAAACACCGGAAATGGGTATACACTTAGGTGGCGGAGATTACATTTGCTTTGTGAGTAGACAAGGCAAACCTTACACAACAGATGTTGACGGAAGATATGCTTATTTCTTAGGTAATGAGCAAGAAGCATTTGTTGATGATGGAGAGATAAAGATTTGGCGAGTAGACCTGAAAGGTGATGATTCAGAACGTTCCATAAAAGTAGGGCACCCTTGTGTGATAAACGCTAGGCCACCTAAAGAGAATGCTACCGAATACCGTCAAGATATACTTGATACATACGAAGGTTTCATGGACACTATTAACTACACAGATGAGTTCGTTGATGAGTCGGTAAGACCTTTACTTATGCCTTCTAAACTATGGACATCCAAAGACATGCATGAATACGCTGTATCAATAGAAGACCTTACAGACGCTTATCATGATGGATTGCGCACTTTCCAAACCGGTGATGGTCAAGGTAGAATAGGCCCCTTAGTGTTTACACGAGGAACTGTAAATCGTCTGTCTACTGAAGCAAGAGAAACAGAATACGACCAAAACAACAGGCAATACAGTATGTCTTTATCATCTAGTGGCTTACAAAGTATGTATGGACAAGGTGCAGGTTCTGAAGTTATGTGTAACATAGGTAGCGCTGTTCATGATTTAACACACCCTTTCAATTACACGGGTGTCAACGGTGAGATGTTTGAATATGCCGAGCGTTCAACAGTATACGTCTTTGGACGTATAGGTATGATGATGAGAGACAATACAGAAATTCCTAAACTAACGGTGTTTGGTATATACGTGGACCCAAGAAGAGCAAGACCAAGAGCGACAGGCGGCAACAGCAGCACTGCACAATTTGAGTGAGGTGAGATTAATGGCTACAAAGAAAGAACTAGAAGATAAAGTATTAGACTTGGAATTCCAAGCGAATGAACTGGTTAAAGCATACAACGCTTTACAGGTTGATGCACAAACAAAACTCGACCAATTGAATGCTATGAACAGAAGACAACAATTGATGATTACTCTTTTGGAAACATTCGCTAACGAAGTTCTAACATCTACGAGGAAACTACAAGATAATGTCGCACAAACCAATGCTACTTTACAAGAAGCAGAAGACAAGATTACAAACGAGGATGAGAAATAATGGCTGGCTTTGGTAAAACTAAAGAAATGCAAGAGCAGTTGGCTGATGAGGCCGCGCCTCCACACGCTAGGAAAGACCCGTTTGCTGCTTTAGAAGCAGAAATGTCTGTTATGAACAACCAAACAGGGCACACATTTACGGCCTTAGTAGGGCATGAAAATACAGGTAAGAGTGCAGTAACGACTGCTGCTTATCGTATCTATGTTGAAAAGTGCATAGCAGAAGGCATCACCCCGAAAGAATTTTGGGGACTCGATTTCGATGGTGGGCTGTTAGCCAACAAGAGTGCTTTCCACAGCGACTTAGATGGTATACGTTGTTGGGAACCATATGTATACATGCAAGAAGATAGGACTGCTGTAAACTTCCCTGAGACACATAATCGTATAATGAGAATTTTACAGTATGCTGTAAAGAACCATGAAAATTTGTGGGGTTTGATAGTAACGGGGCTAGACCAATACGATGCAATTTGTATCAACAACATGCGCATATTTGACCTCGGATTAGCGAAGGATGGTATTAGTGCGTCGGATAATAGGGGCATTGGTGCTGATGCTAAACGTGTTGAGTTTCAATGGGATTGGAGTATACGAAAAAATCGTTTTCACCAATTGACTACTCTATGTTCAGGTCTTGTAAAGAGAGGTGTTAAAGTGTTCTTAGAGACACATCTAACACAATCTAATCAGACCGATGATAGAAACTTAGGTTTGTCGGGTTGGAGACCTGCGTGGGAAAAGACCACAGGTGCTTTAGTCTTTCAGATAATACATTTTGAAAGAGAAGATGTGAGAAATGAAGATGGTCTTCTAACACAGCAAAGATTCACAGCAACGTATGAGAAGTCTAAGACAGATGCTTCTTTACAAGGACAAAGGCGCACTTTATTAGTTACAGAAGTAGGAAAGAGTCCTGTGTGGTATGGCTTAAAAGAACTCGATGAAGGCATCCTGTGATACTATGACTAAAGTGATATTAGACTCTAAGGTATGGGTAAATCTGTTATCATCGTTAGGTGAAAACATCACCGATGTAGTGATAAACGCTAGTGCTCCTAGCATTATAGAATATCACGCTGCACACAGCACATATTACGTGCACTACAAAGTAACACATGAAAATTCTGTAAAGAGAGGTGGAAACTTGACTATCACTGATATGAAAAAGACATTAACCTTTTTGAAAAATTGTAAAGGAGATGTAACGGTGCAACAAAGTGTATCTAAATTATCATTAAAGTGTAATAATAAAAAAATGACAATACCCCTGTTGAATTGTAAGAGCGCACAACTAGCACCTACAATGTCATCGCTCGTAGAGAATTCTCGTAGAGGACAATGGATAGGCTTTGGAAGAGGCACATTCACTACACACGGCACAGTGAACTTTGGTGATTTAATAGACGGGGCTAAGATTGCTAAGTCATTAAGTGTTAATTCGGAGTTTTTAATCAAGTCTAATGCTGAAGAAAAAGAGTTAATCTTACATGCATTCAAAACAGGCGGAACTTCAATTATATGCAACACAGAAATAAAAGATGCTCAAGGACCGAATCACACAACTTCCTCAAGTTTCGGTTCTTGGCTCTTGGGTTGTTTAACCATGCTTGATGGCAACGTAGACTCTACGATTCACTGTGGGGATTCAATGGTCTTAGCCATTGAGCAAAACGGTGAAGGGTGGGAACGCACTATCATCGTCTTAGACCAAGACGTGGCTTAGATGATTGTAGATTATTACTTCCCTGATGGGTTTGATATGGATGAACAACCTAGTCTATACCTACGCACAAGAGATAAGAATGGTATACTAGACATACGCACTATACACCCTGATGAAGATGGTTATGTAAGGCCATATTGTTGGGCTCCCGTTAATACTTCTGAAAGAAGTAAAATGAGGGTCTCTAGGATGATTAGAGGTGTAAGATATCATCATCAGGAATTGGCTAAGGGTAAAGATGGTATGGATTTATTCAAGATAAGTGTGGATAATCCAATGCACCTCAGACAAATTAAGGAAATGATACGCACTTATGAGGCAGACATGCCTTATGAAGACCAAGTTTTAGCAAACTTATACCCAAAGAAGTTGCCTGAGTTTCACCCTCGTGTATGGTATTTTGATTTAGAATGGGATGTGAAAAGCCAATTTACTACAGTTATGGCTATTGATGATACACACGCTGAACATCCTGTTGTTTTCGCATGGACTGAAGAATCCAATGTGGAATGGCGTAAGAAAAACATAGAGACTGCTATGGAGACTAAATGGATTGATAGAGAAGGCGGCTATGAACTTAGATTGTATGGGGATGAAGGAACTATGCACAATGGTTTCTTAGAACATTTAGATGATTGCGACCCTGATATACTAATGGCACATGCAATTGCTTGGGCTGACCTCCCACACATGATTAAAAGACTAGAAAATCCTGATAGATTAAGCCCTTTGAATGATGTTGTGAGGCCGCACTTCAAAAAAGGCTACAAAGAAACACAACAACCTATAACGGGTAGATTAATTTTTGATAGCGCTGCTAAAGGTAGTATGGGTAGCGGTTTTGAAACTCTATGGATGAAATCAGGCAACGGTAGTTTTCCTAATAGAAAACTAGACACAATTGCTAAAGAATTAAAATTTGAAGGTAAACTATCAGAAGACAGCGAAGGCAATAAATTGGATGTGTTGACTTGGTGGTATACTCACACAGACTTATTCATAGATTATTGTTTGAGAGATACTACGCTATTGCGTCAGTGTAGCGAAAAACTCAATGCAATACCGTTCTTCATAGCCATGCAACAATTTTGTGGCGTTCAGTGGAAGAGCACACACAATGTATCTAATTACGCTAGAGGGCTGTTTGGTAGATACACAGACTTGAAAGCCCCAACGTCATATAGATACAATAGAGATAAATTGAGGGCGGCTAATGTATTAAAAACCCAAGCAGGAAGATGGGAAGGTGTAGCCTTGTTGGATTTCGCAAGTCTATATCCAAGAATAATTGTCGATGGAAATTTGTGTCCTACCACCAAAAGAGACAAACCCGGTGAAGGTATTAGGGTGTTCCCTGATGGTTCTTGTTGGGACACAACAACAAAAGGTGTGTTACCAAGAATCGTAGAAGACCTATTGGAACTAAGAAAGACATACAAGAAATTAATGAATGATGCTTCCACGGAAGATGAGAGATTAGGATATGAGATGCTTCAATTGGCTGTTAAGGTCAATACCAATGCTTTGTATGGCTATCTATCACAATCTAAAGTGGGTGGCATGTGGACCGACCCTGATGTTGGGGCTGCAATCACATCTATGGGTAGAGAGTCTATTGGTCTCCTTATGGCCGAAAGTGAACGTGAAGGATTCAAAGTATTAGCAGGACACACTGATTCTTGCTACGTGCAAGTCTCATTAGACAAAGTAGAAGATTTAGTAGCACATCTTAATGAAACTGTGCGCACACAACTCAACCTACCCAATATAGACGTAGAATTTGAGGCATTCTTTGATTATTGGTTCACTACCGATGCTAAAAATAGAAACTTTGGTATTATCACATGGCCTGAAAATAAAAAAGGCTACCTAAAAGTAACAGGTTTTGAACAGAAAGCAGCCAACGCAAGTCCAATTACCAAAGAGATACAAGAAATAATTTTTCATAAGATATCCACAGGTGCTGAAGAAGATGAGATTAATGCTTTGATAAGACCTATATCGCTATCGTTAATCAACGGAGAGTATACACCTTCGGAACTTGCACCATACGGTAGATTAGGTAAAGAAACATACGATAGAGTGCCACCTAATGCTGCTAAAGGTGCTTTATATTACAATGAACATTTGTCCACTAATGACCCTATAAGGGTTCAAGATAGTGCGCAATGGATTCATGTTAGTGCTGTGCCCGAAGGTCTACCACAAACAAACATAGTCTCATTTCGTTCAGAAGATGAAATTGATGGCTTCATAATCGACTACCACACAATGGTTGATAAGTTTATCAAAGCAAAGATAAAACCTATTTACAATGTGTTAGAATGGGATTTAGGCTATCCATGTGGTGACAAAGTGCCTAAGAAATATTGGTGATAAAATGAGTGAAATAGAAGATATAGTAATAAAAAAGATAGAAGGAAGAGCAGAAACAGGTGAACGCAAGTATAACACAACTATGGAAAGAAGTGATTTGACAAGAAAAGCATGGTTAATCCATGCACAGGAAGAGGCTTTGGACCTAGCAATTTATTTGCAGAAATTGATAATGTTGGAGGAAGAGGTATGAGTAGCAACTACCCTGATGGAATGACAGCAGCAGACCATGCGCACCTAGATGGTGTGCCTGATGATTGCGAACATGAAAATAGTTATTGTGAAGGTTGGAGATACCCCGACAAGGCTGTTGATAAAGGTTGGATAATTTTAGAAATGCGATGTGATGATTGCGGAGCAACAAGCGAACAAGATATTGAAATTGATAATCTACTCGATGATATAAAAATGGAGAAAGCAACATGAAATTATACAAATTTAATCCAAACGATAAAACATTTACAGAATCATCAGATTTCAAAGATGAAGAGTTAATGGCTTCGTATAATGAAAGTTCTTACAATTGGCCCGCTGAAGGTAACAAATTAAGGATGACTAAATCCACAGTTGGTGCTCATGATTGGTGTCCGTATCAATACTATTTACAATATGTGTTGGGACACAAAAGCAGCGAAACAGAACCTATGGTTAGAGGAACTAATGTGCACAATGTTGTAGAGTATTTTTGGGATAAAATAGATGATGTTCTAAAAGATATAGAAAAACACCTTGATGATGGTAAAAACGCTTTGGCTAAAGATTCTCTTAGGAGCATACTACCTTATCCTGAAGAAGGTTATAGACACAGCGAACAAACTGTGATAGACCAATGGATTGAATGGCAATGGGCTAGATTGCTTGTGTGCCATCAAAATGGGGATATCAACACATGGCCTCCTGTAGGCAACGAGGTTGAGATACACGCTACCCAAGACGTAGAATATAATGGTGAAATGTATAATGTGCATTTGAAAGGTTATGTCGATACAATATTTAGCGATGGTGATGGTGGGTTTGTCTTGATGGAACTTAAAACAGGCAAATGGAAGAATGCACCTTACAAATTTTCTTCAATGAGATTAGAGATGTATTTTTACATGAACATGATAGTGCAAGCGCAACGTAGTGAATTTCTACCTGTAACACATTGGGCTTGGGAATATCCCTATGGTCAAGTGAACAATGGGGATGGAGCAGAATGGTGTATTGAAGAAACTAAAACCAAAGCAAGATATGCTAAGAAATCTTTAGACACAAAAATGAAAAAATTACTAAAAGCACATATAGAACATGACTTTCAACCGATTCACAAAGAAACGTGTAGTAAGTGGTGTAGGTGCTTAAGCGTGCAGTGTGCTTGGTGCGATTTTGTGCATATGTGCCCTGCTCACAATAAAGAAGAAGATTTCCTAATAAATACGGAGGAACAATAAATGAAAATAAAAAACATGAAACGAAAAATAGAAGAAACAGAAAATTGGATAAACAAAAGAGTGATGAGTGAAAACATTATGCTGTATGATGAATTACCGCGAGTAAATGTGTATTTATCTAACATGGGAGTCAAAGGTGATAGATTAAGAGTCGTAAATGGTTTTCAGGAAACATTGGATGGCGGGGGTTATTCCGCTTTCGATGTAGCGATAAATCCTGTATATTTTGTCGAAAAAGGCAAATTTGCAGCAGAAATCATTGGCAACGAAGCGATTGAGAAGTATCTTAAAATTATCAGGAGATAAACCCATGAGTTTCGTGCACATGGATTATCCTAGAGAGGTATTAGAGATAGGTGCGAACGGTCAAAAAGGCTACAGGCGTATAGTTAACAACGCCAAAGAACTAGAAAAGTATTGGGGTGGTAAAAACGGGATTGGTAATATATACTTTACAGCATATGGTTATAGAGGAACTACGCCACCTAAACATCACCGCGTAGATTACAATACACCCATAATAAGACATTTTGTAATGGATTTTGATTGTAAAGATTTTAGAAATAAACAAGTGGATGTAGAGTTTTCGTTTATGCACGAACAAGTAAAAAGACTCCATCAACACTTCATTCTAAACGATATACAGCACTATGTGTGGTTTAGTGGTGGAGGTTTTCATATATACGTGAGTTTGTCTGAAACGTTGATGCCTAGCAACGGTTTTGAAGTTACTAGGATTAAAGATGGTGGTAAACAAATGATAAATGTGTGGCATAAAGAGTTAAACATATCTTGTAATGACCCTACTGTGGCTTTCGACACTGCGGGTATGATAAGAATACCCAACTCCTATAATATGAGAAGAGGTTGTTGGTCTATACCTTTGAATACAGATGAAATAATGTCATTAGACCATTATGAATTATTAGACCTAGCACAAGATTCTAGAGAGGGTTATATCAAACACGGTAGCACACCTATAACATTCGTAATGCCTAAGAAAAGAAAAGCAATGTTCAAAAAGAACAGAAAATTGGTGAACTTACCTGATGTATCTTATGATAAAATACTGATTTTACCATGTTTAGTTCAGGCCGCTTTAGGTGAAGGTAATCCAACGCACAAGGCACGTTTTCACTTAGCGAATTATTTAGCAGCAAGACACAGGTGGTTCTTTCACCCTAACACAGTAAAAGACGATGCTAAGAAAGAACACATAGAAAAAATTGTAAATCTGTGTTCTCAACAAGGTTGGGTGGATTTTGATGAAGATATAACTAGAACCCAAGTTACAAGCGTAGTGGAAGGAGGTTATTCTTTGTCTACCTGTAAGACTTTGATTAATGAGGGTCTTTGCACAGGTGTATGTAGATACTATGATGGCACAGCGGAGGACATTCTATGAGTGGAAGATGTAGAATATGCAAATCCAAGTTAGGCACTAGAAACCATACATCTAGAATGAAGACGAATACGGGTCTATGCGTAAGTTGTTTAAGAAACCCTATAGAGGAAGAACAATGTGTAGGTATTACTTCTAAAGGTGTAAGATGCAAATTAAGAAAGTATAAAGATGCTCATTATTGCAAAGTGCATATGTGGATGTGTGATGATGCCTAAGCCCGATTTAATCATAGATAGCAACGAGAGAGGTTCACTTTGTGAGTCAGTTATTAGAAAAGCAGAAAAAGAAGGTTTAACAGTTATTAGAAAAGCACTAATGGTTGGAGATTATCTTCTAGGTGAGGCATGTATTGAAGCAAAGAGCATCAACGACTTGTTTCTTTCAAGCCATAGCGGGCATTTATGGAGACAGTTAGACAACATGGATGCTAACTACCCAAGATTTTTTCTCGTAGTTCATGGTTCAATCTCTAAATATGTATCTATGGCAAAAAATTCAGGACGTAAAACAACATATTCTAGGGTGCAAAATGAACTAATGGGCACAATAGCAAGAATAATGGCTGATTTTGAATGTCAAGTATTTTTTACAGAAAACCATTCCGAAGCAGCCATGTTCATAGTGAAATTACACGATAAGTTGCACAAACCTGCTTCTAGTCATGGTGCTAGAGCAATAAGGAGAGTAAGCACAAACGATGTAAGATTAGACGTGTTACTTGCAATACCCGGTATAGGAAAAGAAATAGGAGAAAGAATACTAGAAGAATGTGGCTCAATACAAGAAATGCTTTTTCCTGAGTCATTGAGAATGGTAAAGGGTCTTGGCGATGTGATGAGAAGTAGAATCATAAAAGTTCTAACAGAAGAAGAGCCTGTATTCGTAGAAAGAAGGATTAGAAGATAGTCAAATTAGTATATAAAGAACACTTAATTATTTCAATGTTTCAATTATATGTATATACATAACAATAATATACTGACCCATGCAGGGGTCAAATTATGAGAAGAGCAGACCAATATCAAGCGGCGAAAAAATTCCCCATATTCAAGGGTTTTATAGAGCATTTTAATCAAACATCCATAGATAACGACATACCCGGAATGTTATCCTTTTTCTTTATACAAGGACAAGTATCAGTGCCATATGTGCGCATACCTTGGGGTTCATCACATCTTGATACTAGAAATCACGTCTTTTGGATTCAATCTTCTAGGACAGGTAAATCCATTGCGTGGGAATTTATTGGAGATGTTCTAAGAGACATAGGTGTGCCTTCTGATATGTATACAACGGGCACCGATGCGGGTCTAATTGGTGGTTTTGAAATGGAAGAAGATGAAGATGGTAATAAAACACCAATCTTGAAAGAAGGTATGTTAGCAGGAAGAAAAGCATTAAACTTTGATGAGGGTAGTATTATACTAAATCCTAATAGACACTCAATGGAGACTGTTCTATATTTACAGTCGGCTTGCAACCCTGTTGGTTCAAACAATAACATTCTAGTGAAACACACTAAGACAGGTAGAATTGAAACTGAATCTATGGTGTCTTTGTGGATTACAACCTACCCTCCAAGCGGAGTTAAAGAATATGTATTGACTAAGGGAATATTTCAAAGAGTTTTATTGTATTGGAGTCATTGGAGCACAGAGCGTCGTAAGAATGTCAGTATGATAAGAGCAGAAAGCGCATACAAAAAAATGCCTAAACTGAGCGTTAGTTATGATGATGTTACTAAGCATTTCATAGACCTAGACAAGAGATTAAGAAATCGTGTATTGGAATTAACTGAGACCCCCTTCGTTGTATGGGATGGTATGACACGTCATGAACAGGAAGAACTCGTGCAAGAAGTCATGACTGTTATGTTCTATCCTGAAGAAGAGACATTTTATCCTGCGCTTAGAGATGCAATAGACGATTACTATAGTCTACTTCAAGGACTTAACCCTGCTATTATGGAAGTAGTCTCATCTTTCGTTCCTGCAATGGAAAACAACACATTAATTTTTGCAACTCACATGGCTATGATGGATAACTCTTGGGCTGTTACAGGAGAGCATGTAGATATGTCCAAGGATATATTGTTCGACATATTCAAGAATCTAATACTTTGGTTGGAAGATGAAGTAGACATTGGACCTAAAGCACAAGAGAAAGGTGCTATGAGAGGCAAGTGGACTTTGGCCTATCAAAACGTGGAGAGTATAGAATTAGGGAAAAGAGGTGATGGTTGGAAAGCCAAGACCAAGGTTATTAAAGCGTATGAAACACAGAATGATTGTTCACGAGGAAGCGCATACAATAACTTTGAGAAATGGGGAGAGAATTTGTTCAACACAGCAAAAGACGGTAGAGTAGTCTTTATCCGAATGAAGGAGGATTTAGAATGACTGATATATTATCACTAGACATTGAGACAAGCAACTATTCGTGGGAAATCGGAGGGTGGGGTAATCTATCTTTATTTGAGCCTAGTGTAATTGCTACATGGGATGGAGAGAATGCTACTATATTCAGCAAGGAAGACACCATAGAAGTTGAAGGTGCCACATTGCATCCTCTACACCCTGAGATTCTAGGTGATTTCTTAAGCGCACACATAGAGAAAGGTGGCAAAATTTTGGGGCATAACATCATTAAATTTGATTTACCTGTTATACGTGACTCGCTAGACTGTTGGGCTGCTGGTGATGTGTTAGGTAAAAGCGACTCTATAATAGACACCAAGGTATTATTTGCTAAGGCATCATTATCATATGGTAAATTATTAACATCTCTAGGAGATTTAGCAAAACATAATTTAAACACAGACAAACTAATGGCTAGTGAAGATGCCCCTCTTGCATGGAGAGCAGGTAAATTCAACGAAGTAGCGGAATATTGTCTTAAAGATGCACAACTCACCTATGACCTATATCAGATGGGGCGTGAAAATAACATGCTGAAATCTAGATGTAGAGAAACAGGCGATATAAAAGAAGTAGAATTGGAGTGGTAAAAAATGGATATAAATGAAGAAATAAAATTGAAAGTAGGTATGGATAGGTTGCTGACAGCGCTAACTCAGGGCGGGGCTTTAAGCGATATACAAAGGATGGCAAATCAAATAGCAATCAATGTGGGTTGGCCTTTTTACAATGTAGATGAATTAGATTCTGATGCTGAAGCACGCACAGTTGGTATGGAAGGTGAAGAATAATGTCTGATAACGCAATAGACCCTTTGCATAGTAACATTCGTGCAGCGCGTGCTATAGTCAATACAGTGCGCACAACATTAGGTCCACGTGGGAGAGATAAGATGTTGGTAGATGCTTCGGGTAGCACAATAATAACTAACGATGGTGCTACAATACTTCGTGAGGTAGAATCAGCACACCCTGCTGCGAAAATGATAATTGACATTAGTAAAACACAGGAAAGTTTGTGTTATGATGGCACAACAAGCACAGTGGTGTTAGCAGGTCAAATGCTCGCTGATTCTGAAAATCTACTCAGTCAAGGTGTTCCCCCTACTATAATGTGTGATGGTTACAATCTTGCTGCTAGTATGGGCGTAAAATATTTAGATGATGTATTGTCTAGAGATATAGAAGAAGGAGATTTAGAAAGAATAGCAGAAACAGCGATAAGTGGTAAGACATTAGCATCAGCGAAAAAAACTGTTGCTGAACTTTGTGTAGAGGCTGTAAGGATAGCAGGAGATGCTGACAATGTAAAGGTCTTGACGTTCCCCGGAGGGTCTTTAACAGACTCGCATTTATTCAAAGGTGTTGTAGTAAACAAAGATTTCGCAATTCAAATGGTAGACCCGCCAAAAAATACTCAGGCTTTACTACTTATGACCGGTTTAGAGGTTGTTAAAGAACAACATACTCCGCAGGTGCAAGTAAGCGATATGAAAACCTATGACAACATAGTATCTAGAAGTTCAGTAGCATTGAGTGAAAATGCAAGAAAGATTGCTTCTTTGTTGCCTGATGGCGGTGTATTATTTTGTAGAGATAACATGGCAGATTCTGTTTTGGCCTTTTTGCACAAGCACAATATAGCCGTTGTGAAAAGAGTTCAAGAAAGCACCATGAGAGGACTATCATCGGCACTAGGACTTTCTATAGCACAAACACCTGAAGATTTAGAAATAGCAGCATCATGTAAATTACTGAGAAATAAACATAATGATGTTCATTATTTGTTTGTAGAAGGCGAAGTAGATTCATCGCAATCAACTCTAATAGTTAGAGGGGCTAGTCATACTACTTTAGACGAAGTAGAAAGAGGATTCGATGACGCACTAGGTGTGGTGTCTCTAGTCATGAATGGGGGCAAAGTAGTATCGGGCGGAGGCTCAACTTATGCAGCAATTGCTTCTTACCTAAGAGCCGAAGCACCAAAGGTAGAAGGTATGGAACAAATGGCAATAAACTCCTTCGCTGATACATTAGAAATAATACCTGCTACCATAGGAGAAGTAGCCGGACACACACCTTTGAACTGTGTATTTGCTTTGAGACACTCATTATCTGAAGGAAAACTAACCATGGGCCCTGATGTGAAAAACATTAATCAAATCATAGATATGAAGACTTTAGGTATAGTTGAACCTGCTCTATTAGTAAGACAAGCGATACTAAGTGCCACTGAAGTAACTACCGCGATATTAAAAATAGATGACATAGTAGTGAAAAGAGGGGCGGAGTAATGGGAAGGTTGATGGATAAACTAAATGTGTCCTGTAGAAACTGTAATGAAAGACACGTGCCCCGTAGATTAACCGCTAGATATCACGATAAAATTATAAGAAAAAGAGTGCATTTGTGGGAATGTAAATTTTGTAAACATATATGGAAAGATTCAGCATTCAATAAGTAAAAAGGATATGGGGGTTTCTACAGTAAAAACGGGAAGGACTCTTCTTACACACCGTAGTATTGGTTAGTTTTTCTCTATTCATTATATCATTGCCAAGACCCGTTTTCCCCTCATATCCTTATACTGATGATGCACAGAATAGAAAAAAAGATATACTAGCGCTTTACTTTCTACACTTGTTATATGACCCGAATAGAAAAATACTTTTGGGATATGTCTGCTAAGTTTTGGCATTGGCATATTATGGTAGCATTAGAAAAGGAGAACACAGAATGAAAGAAGGTTGGTACGCTCTAATACTCAGTATGTTTGAATGGGATGAAGATTGGTATTAGCATGGATGAAGAATATTGGGATGCACAAATAGAAGGTTTTGAACAAGTGTTCAAGAAACCTATTTGGAGAGACTACTTAGAAACTCAACGTAAGTTATTAGATGAAGTATTTTCTTTAGGTTTAGATTAACAATCTTCGCCTTCTGTAAAACCATCTTTTGTCTTTAAGTCAATGTAGCATTGATATAACTATTGCTAAGAGAGAAGTAAGCCCAATCGACTAATTTCAGTCCTCTGTCATCCACTCTAGTTGGTTAGGCATCTCTAGTTCATCTATCGTATCATAGTCTTGTGGTAAATCCCTTAGAGTCTGTCGATAAGCCAAAAGTTCGGTTTGCCTTTCGTCAGATAATAAAGCAAATCTGTCACTTATCATATACTTGTCAGACATAGACAATTGCATATCTCTCATCCCTCTTATTTCATCCCACGTCATGTGGTCATCTGCATCTACTCTTACTCCGTTTACATATAGTTCTACCATTTCTTCACCTCAACTTAACCCGTCACATAATAATTTTACATTGGGATAATTTATATTATAATAGTCTTGAAATCCTTGATAAATATATGTGGCGCTTGCGTTCCCACCATCATCTACATCGAATGGATTTGGGGGTGTCCAAGACCCGTCGTTTTTACCACTGGCGTTATAGGCCCATGTTGTCAACCATTGACCATCGGTATAGTTTGGATTGTAAGAAGATTGGGCTGAATTTATTTTATACCCATTTGCTGCGAAGCCTGTGCCTTGCCCACCTAATCTAAATAATCGTGGTATTAACCTATGATTGTAACTCCAACTACCCCATATTGTTGCGGTGACACTTGCAGTGGTGATACACCAATAGTGGCCTTTTGATAATGATAATGAAGAAACGGCTGTACCCGATGCATTGTATATTTTTGCGTCAGTATTAGTAGTCATGTCTCCAACTCCTTGATTGCTGATAGCGACGGAAGAATAGTAAACATACCCACTTGCTGCCCCGTCAGGATTTTCTAGAACTATGTAACCGACCAATGCTTTGGGGAAGTTTCTAACATTCGCCGCATCATCTGCCCCATTATCTGCTTCATAAAAACACAAATAGCAATAGTCGTCACCTGAGTTCGTAGACGCATTATAACATTGATACTGGAAGCCTCTAATTACCGTGTCTTCAGAAATATACATTGGTAACATTTCAGCCTTGCTACCATAACCCTTTGCAGAACCACTCCACGCTTCATCTGATGCCCAAGGTTGTATGGCTCTATATTTTGTTCCATCTGTGTGAATATAATTGTCTACTGAGCCGTCGGATGCTTGAATGTGTGGCGACCCTTTAGCATTTATTAGAGCGTCAATGTGGTCGGTAGCCATAAGGTAATCATCACTATCAACCAAAGTATCACTAGCGCCTAAGATACCTGAAATTGTCTTGTTACCAATCACCAAACTGTTTGGATGAAACGTTTCTGTCCTAAATTGTTTTAATCCCATTATATCACCTACAACATTAAAAATGCCATCTCATATGGCCCTTTTGCCGTATCTATTTTCCATTTTGTGGCATCTGTAAAACTGGCCGGTGGAGTCCAAGTCGAAGCGTTGGGACTCAAAGCACTGGAGTCGTAATAAATCCCCGTGGCAGTTCTACCGAAACTTACCCCCGAATAGCCCATGCTCAGACCTTGCCCTCCACCGGCATAGGCCCATCTTGATTCATTAGGGTTTCTATTTTGAATCATAGCGTAACTATTCGTTCCACCTTGATTCTGCTGTGCATGTATGGAAAACCAATACATCCCTACTGGAATGGTGACTTGCCCATTGACGTGTGAGGCGTTGTAAACAACCCCATCGTTTCCATCATCGACAAATATTTGACAACTGTTGACTGAGGGGTTACTAGCAAATGTTGCTTTGACGTAGGCAACTAATGCTCCCGGCCCGTTAGAAACGCCGGAAATAGACTGTGTGTTTTGCCATAGACAAAACCAAAGTGGACCGCCATCCGAAACTGGAGAGACTTTCCAAGATACACCTCTCAATGACATCTCTTGGTTATTGCAAAAAGGATAAAATCTAGGTGCAGAATAAAAATACGTGTTACCGGAAGCATTTGATGTACTGGGGTCATTATCAGGACCTTGAGCCGAACTAATAGAAGGGTCTATTGGAATATAATCTACGCCACTAGTGGTTAGAACTTCCCCCCATACTTTCTGATGAAATCCTTCTGCTGAGGAAATAGTGTCAACTCTATCTTGTGACAATTTTGCTGTTGGCACTTTGTCGTCCTGCAATTCAAAAGTATCAGTGGATGTCATAACACTGTCTTGTGTCATATCAGCGCCTCCCACTTCTATCGAAATTATAGTGGTACTTCCACCTGTTCTAAACCCCTGCTCCCCCATCAACTATCAACTCCATAGAGTAAAACTCTAGTGTGCCAATAGCCCGAAGTGCCATTATTATCTGATACTCTATCCCATTCACTCCAATTGCCCAAAGTAATACTTGCCGGGGGTGTAAAGGTACTACTAGTGGTCGGTTGCCAAGCACTTGCAGTGGATTTAAGTCCTATACGATTGCCTTGCCTCCCATTAGTTGTTTGTAACTGATACGGTGGTCTCCACGCTATACTGTCGCTCATTATAGAAGCAGCAGAATGGCAAGCGAAACCCACACTCGTTGATGGGCTGGCACTAGTGTAAGCATCAACATCCACTACCAAGATAAGCCAATACCAACCTGCTGTCAACGGTATACCGTCAACATTATCCCCATTGTCGTCGAATATATTACCGTCATCTCCATCGTCCAAGGCAGCGTTATTGAAATTAAGAAATGCGTTTTGGCTTAACGTACCTACGCTAACTTTCATCCAACCCTTTCTTGCACTAGGGTATCTTCTTTTTGTGCCGGTATAGTCGCCCGCAGTATAGAAACAAAAATATCTATTGTGAGCCGCAACCCCACCCGATGTTAACGCCCTACCACCAAAAGCACAACCTGTTATGACTATATCATGAGGAAAGTATATCGGAACTGCTTCCGCTCTTTTGGCTATCTGACCACGCCAATAAGAAGAATAGTTTCCTTGTAATTGATAGTTAATACCCCTTACAGTCCCACTTGCGTGTTCTTTCCTTGTTGCGAACTTAATCGAAGGCCCCGCAGTGATACCGGCTGCGGTTTTAGTGTTCAAGTGTGCGGTTGACGGGACTGCTGTTGCTGAACTAGTCCACTTGTCACTATTTACTTTTATCTCAGACATGGCACCCGTGGATGCACCGACTTTCAATGAGTCTGTTAACACACTGTCCCCCTGAACTCTAAATGTTTGTTCTCCCATTTTTAATCACCTCATGGATGGCATACTGCGTGTATGCTACCTGCTAATGTTCTTGTCGCTCCTTGTGTATTTTTGAATCTTATACGAATATTACTACTATTAATATCTACCTCTATTGCACCAATCGCTGCTGCTCCATCAAAGATAATACCGTAATTACTGTAATTGGCGTTTGACCCATCGTAGTGTGCGATTGTTTCTTGAGTCTGCACTTCATTAGATGAAGAATCTGTAATATGAATTGATGCTTTAACTGCTTTGAAAGTGGCGTGAGGCACTTCTAGTAAAGTGATATAATTATTATTAGCAGTGCTTGTAGCAGAAACAATATTACCTAGTGTTTTAATTCCGCTAGGATTATGAGTTAAACCACCGTAACCGCCTGTACCATCTACTGATACTACATCAGTTTGCGTACCACTAATAGCGACATTCAAGAACATAGTGCCATCGTGTGAACCATTACCAACGGTTGTAGATTCTTGTCTTATACTTCCGTATGCTCTAGGATTTCCGCCATTATCTTCACCATTTAATTCTATTACACCTAATACATCGTCGATAGCAGGGGAAGCAGAATTTCTATACAAAGTTAAAACAGGGCCATTAGTGGCATCTGATTCATTATCCACAAGTAACAATGTTTTAGTGGTGTCTGTATCGTCATTAATTATTGTAACTACACCGTTTGCAGGTAATGGTTGAGTACCTGTACCAACAATTAACGAGCCATCAATATCACCGTCACCGCTAATGTCTAAACTGGTCGCTTCGATTTCCCCTGATGCCTTGAAGGTGACACCATCCCCTGCCCCAACTCTGAATATCATTTGGTTGTCGGTAGCGAACTTAATTTGGTTATCAGCATCTCTACCAACAACTAAACCTGTGTTTAATACAGAAGTAATTGTGGTCTGTGCTGCGGTTATCGCAATATCGTTAGCGTTTGCAGTAATACCATTGCCTCCTATGACGTTTACAGTCGTGGATGATGATGTAAGACCTGTACCTGCTGTATCAAATCCACCAGCAGCAGGTGCTTCCCACGCCAAGTCGCCACTAGAATTAATAACAGTCAAAACATGACCGTCTGTGGTACTATTAGCCAAAGACGCTGGATTACCACTTGAATCGCCATATATAATGTGCCCACGGTCTAAACCTGCCATTTTTGCTAATGTAACAGCATTGTTAGCGATAGTGGTCGCTCTATTAGAGGAAGTTACATCACCTGTTAAATTACCTATACTAGTTACCGTACCCGCACTACCTGATGCGTTACCTGTTAAAGAGCCTGTAATATCACCTGCTATTTTTGGAACAGTCAATATCGTAGTAGAAGGATTGTAATGGAATGCGGTAGAAGATTCAGGTCTATAATTACCCGCACCTGTTGATGAATCACCGTCAGGTAAGAACATGATTAGATTATTTTCATCTACAAATGAGCCAGCAGCGTTATTTGGGGTTACACCAACTGTACCTGCACTAGTGGCCGTGTCAGCGTTGCCCTCTAAAGCACCATCAAACTTTGTCGCTTCTATTTCTCCCGATGCTTTGAATGTGACACCATCGGCATTACCGACCCTGAATATAATTTGGTCGTCTGTACTAAACTTAATTTGGTTATGAGCATCTCTTCCGGCAACCAAACTTGCATTTAGGACCGATGTGATTGTAGTCTGTGCTGCTGTCACTGCGACATCGTTTGTGTTAACAGTTATACCATTCCCTGCACCAACAGTAAGAGTTCTATTGGCAGCAATAGTACCACCACCTGTCAGGCCTGAACCTGCGGAAATTGAAACACCACTGTGGTCTATGTGTTCATTGGCTACGAAATCAGAAAAGCCATCGTGATTTGCACCACCTGCAAGAACTACTGCTGTGCCTTCTACTGTTATTTGCCCAGCACTCGCTCTCGCTATTGTGGTATCGGTAGCATGACCGAGTTCTATATCTTCGGTTACTATTAGTCCTTTTTTTATTTTAAAATCTCTTTCTGTCAAAATTAATCACCATGATTTCACTATCCATCATAATACGAGTTGCGTTGCTGCTACTCGGAATTTGAAATTTTCTGTTGTTGTGCCCACCGGGTCATATTTTATCAATACATTGTTGCCACTCACAGCAGTAGTAATTGCTGCTAAGTCTGTTGTATTGGTACTCATGTGTGCGTATGTTGTGTGATGGGCTGCACTACCGTCAAAATGTACTAATATTTCCATCATTTCGTATTTTGAAGCACCAGCAGCACCTGTTGTTAGCAACTCAACTGAGAGGACTACCTTAGCAGCACGATATGCCGTTTTATCCATACTGAAAACAGTTATTGCCGCACCACTAGAAGAAGCAGCGCTGTCACTAGAATTGACTGCCAAAACTGATACGCTATTGACACCTAGAGTAGTACCATTAACTTGACCTGCGCTACTTGTAATAGCAGCCTTACTATTTACTATTGCACCAGCGCTACATCCATCTACTAGATTTAACTCAGTCGCTGTTGATGTCACAGCAGCACCTGCTATTTGTAGACCACCAGCCTTAGCGACATTAAAATCAACATTGTTAGCAAGAGTAACTGCTGTGCTTGCAAGGGTTATCAAATCTGTGTCGTTTGTATGACCGATTGTAGCACCGTTGATTTCTATATTGTCCACTGTTAAAGAAGTTAGAGTACCTACACTAGTTAAACTTGAACCTACTACATTGCTTCCTAATGCTGTTGCGCTTAAAGTAGTCGTACCAGCAAAACTCAAATGATGACCCGATGTTATATCTAAATCGTCGCCAACGGTCCAACCGTTGCTAGAATCATATTGTATGCTGTGTAGAGAGGTTCCGGGTGCAAATATTCCTGAACCATCAGCAGTTGCTTCTGTAACATTAGCAGAAGAATGCTGCATAGTAGCGCCAGCGCCCACAGTACCACTAGTACCATGTCCATCTAGCACAAATGTGTTAGTAGCCACACTACTTACAGTATATACTCCATCTGTAATGCTGTTGCCCATGTTTGAAACGTATACAGATTCACCGTTAGCCATTCCATGTGATGCAGAAGTTATAGTCACTACAGCACTACTTCTAGCAAATGTAGCATCTTCCATACCACCAGCAATTCCTAGAATCATTGACTTATCTTCAGCCACAATTGCTGTACTATTGATTACAGTTTGGTCGCCGTTTACGGTTAAATTACCTGTGATAGTCACGTTATCTCCGAAAGTAACTTCTGAGGTTCCATGTCCTATGGTGACTGGAACTCCTGAAGTTGCAGTACCAATTGATATACCATTTGTAGTGTTGGAGTTGTCTATATTTAGAGAAGTAGTAGCGTCAAGAGAAATTGTAGCACCGTCTATTGTAGCACCAGCATTCATGTCTACTGCTGCTGAGAATGTCTTAGTCCCTGAGAATGTTTGGTTTGTGGTGAGATGTGCTGTGTCATCATCCAAATAAGCAGATGCGACTTTTGTTCCTTGCCATGTTCCTGTTCCTATCGTACCAAGAGTTTCAATTGCAGTAGATGAACCTACATCTAGAAGTACTGGTGCTCCTGTCCCATCAGCAATTACAATTTTACCATCTGTTGCACCCACAAGTCCAGTACCACCGTAAGCCAATCCAATGGCTGTTCCTTCCCAAGCACCAGTATCAATTGTTCCAACTCCTGTGATTTGAGTCTGTGAGGCATCTACACCAATCACAGCACTAGAAGCAGTAAGACCTGTGCCAGCAAATAATGTTGCTAAAGTGTTAACTGTGCCTTTTACAGTATCATTACCTGCTGTGCTTGAATCACCAAAGGCGATTAAATCTCCCGCTGCAAAGTTGGCTGATGTGGCGAGGTCATCAACATCTAAAGTGAAAGTCATATCGTATGGGTCAGCATTTGTACCGTTATCTGTGTCTGTCCAATTGGTAGTAATTCCCGCACCAATAAACTTCACTTCTTTACTTGTGGTGATTGCTACTTCTGTACCATCATCATCTTCTAATTGGAAACCTGCACCCATTCCGTCTGCACCTGAAGAAGATGCAGCCCAAGCAAGAACACCGTTGCCATCAGTTTGTAAAACATGACCATTACTTCCATCAGTAGGTGGTAATGTGTAAGTTTCAGATGAAGAAGCGGAAGCACTACCCTTAATTTTTGTAGTTTGACTGTTGCTAACAAAACCAAGAGTAGCACCTGATTTTGCCACAAGAATATTACCTGATGTGCTTATAGAAAGAACAGATTGTGCTGCAAGTAATGGGTTGCCTGTGGTATTCACACCATTATCCCACGGTTTATTGATATAACCGATAGTAAATTGGTCTGTATTGCCTGTATTTCCACGGTTTGCTTCTCTACCTAAAGCCCATGAGTCGCCCGTAGAACTTCGACCTTTTGAGATAGCAATACCTTGTCCTGTATGTATGTTTTCTGCTTGGTCTAAAACTAAAGCATTACCCATTCCGTTGTAAGTAGTACCTGCAACATCATCGTTGCCAATATCAGTATGAATACGGGCTTCCGCATAATTCTTACTTGATTCTGAATCACTACCTGATAAAGGAGGGCCATTTACTTGAAATTGAGTGTTAGTTTCTATTGCGGGATTATCTTCGTCAGCATTTACAACTGAAACTTTACCTTTTGTTGTTAGCGATTGACCTGTTGCCGTAATCTTAGCAGTATTTGTAGCAAGTAAAGTAGTAAAAGCACCTGAAGCCTGTGAACTAGAACCTACAGTAGTAGCATCTATTGCTCCACTGTCAATATTAACATTAGTCATGGCGTTAGTACCAAAATCAGATACAGCATCAATGTCTAATGCTTTGTGAAATTGTATTTTTTCACCGCTATTTGTGGTGTGAAAGGTTTGGTAAGCAGTATTCGCCTCTTCTATAACTAAAGCAGTAGCAGAATCATCTACTATTTTAATTGAAGATGCAGCAGGGAATGTAACTGCTCCGTCGCCACCTTTCAGTGTTGCATCGCCTTCTACTACTAATCCTGCTTTTACTTTAAAATCTCTTTCTGTCATCTATTATGCCACCATTGCTTGCCAAGTTACTCGCACATCAAAACGCACACTGTATACCCGTGGTGTAATCACTAGATTAACATTGTTGCTATCTATGACCACATCGTAGTTTGCTTGTGAAGTTTCACTTGAATTGGATTGAACCACCCCGTAAGTAGTAATTCTTGCTCCGCTACCACCATCGTGTGTAATAACTGCTTCTGCACATTCAAACACACGGTTGGAAGAACCATCTTCCCCGTCTATCTCTATTAGCAATTTAGCAGAACGGAATTGTGTCTTATTGAATAGTGTGAAAGTACCAAGATTTTCCGAGCCTGATGTACCTGTATCGGCTATATGACCGCTAACTTCACCAAATCCTAAATTATTTACCTGTAGTGGGGCTAATGGCGTTGCTTGATTTATCCCTACTTTAGAAGAATCTACTTTCAGAACACCCGAATCGATATTTACTGTGCTACTACCTGTGATTGTTGTAAAATTACCAGCACCGTGTAGAGTATCAGCATACACATTAGCCCATCTGAGAGGCGTAGTGGCATGGGTTGCCCCTAGATTTAGTGCACTATCACTACTAGGCAACCAATGTTGATTGACTTTGAATCCTTCTAAAGTAGCATCTGAGGCGTGATTACTAAAGAGAATACTTTTATCACTATCTGATGACTTTATGATAATACCACCACCATCTACCGCAGCATCGTTTCCTTCTGAACCACTAGGCGAATGTGCTAATTCGATGAGTTTGTCATCCACTTGTAATGTTGCAGAATTAATTACCGTGTTACTACCATTTACAGTTAAATTACCTGTAACAATTAGGTTCTGTCCTACTGTAAGCGCCGCATCACTTGGACCTATTGCAGTTATAGTAGGTTGTGAAGCGTTAATGCCAATTACCGCGCTAGATGCTGTTAAACCCGTACCTGCAAACAATGTCGCCACATCATCTATAGTCTCTTTTTTGGTTACATTAGAAGCATTTGTATCTGAAAAAGATATGAAATCTCCTGAAGCAATTGCTTCTGCCGCCAAAGAATGAATTCCTACACCACTAGTACCAAATTGTGATGCAAAATTACTCGATGTTAATATGACATCGCTACCTATTTTTAAATGAGTACCTGTGCCGGTATCTTTCCAAATTGTATTTCCACCTGTGCTACCCGGATTGCTACCAGCAGGAGTCAATTCTACTCCCGTTGGTGCTTTAAATAACGAGGCAGCCATAATTATTGGACCACCAACATTCAACGTGTTGCTTGCTGTGGTGAACGTAAGTTGTGCATCATCGGAGAAATTGCTTCCATCGCTTAGTTGTATAGCGCCCGCTGAACCACTAACACTAGCAGAACCTGAAGTTGCTGCAAGGATTTTTTTCCATGCAGAACCCGTATAAACGAACATAGCACTTGAACCCGCTGCTACATCACCCACAGTAGCAGAATTTAAACTCAAACCGTTAGGGTCGAACACAACTTTGTTGCTACTTCCTGTAGCCGCATTGAATACAGTTACTACATGACTTGGTGGAAATGTACCGCTAGGTGTTAGATTAACAGTACCGCTAGGTGTTGTAAAGAAAAAGTTAGGACCATCGAATTTTACATCTTGTGCAGAATTGGTTGTGCTCAGTTTGTTGGGTCCTAATCTGTGTGTTGTTCTACCGCTATTTTGAGCACCTGAAAAATACAACACATCGTCGCCGTCACCATCGTTGCTCATCCATAAAGCACCCAAATTCGATGCCGTAAAAGCACCATTTTCAGTTCCGCCGCCTTGCATACCATCTAAATCACCGTGACTATCAATCCTGTTAGAGTCTGAAACTGTCGCACCCAATGCACCCGAAGACATCCTTGAAAGATATATTGGAGAAGGTTTGACAAAAGTTCTAACGTCATATATCGTAGACACATCTATGTCATATGTAGTAGAATTACTAGCAAAAATGACTTTTACAACTGCTAACGCTGTTGTTTGGTCTACATCTAAAGAGCCCCCTTCGTTTAAGAAAGAACTAGGTGCTACAGGAAAACCACCACTAACTGCTATGCTACCTCTTTCTACTCCTATTCTTTTTACTCCTGTGGAATTGTCAGTTGTAACATAAATTGCAAATAAACAAGATTGCCCGCTAGTCAATGCTGTTGAAAAATATGTAGAAACGTCAAACACGACATCAAACGTTGCGGGTGCATTTGAAGTATAACCACCAGCAAAATCTACTACTAGTCCATCTAATACAGCAAGCCCGCCTTTGATTCTGATTGTTTCTGCATCTACTTTTGACACTGCACCGGATAAAGATGCGGGTGTGTTGCGTATCGAAGAACCGGTGTGTGTGTCTTCTAAAAGTAATATTCCGTTCCCATGCACACCTTCTAACATATTAGTTAAAGAAGCCGAAAGTAAAAAATCTCCATCTGCTAAGTTGTCAGTGTGTGTTTTTAACGGATTGGACATCATTTCACCTCTATTAATACTTGAATTTTAACTTCATTACTTGTTGTTTTTACGATTGGGGCAAACACATGACGCGCTATAGGTGTAAAGCCACTCGTATCTTTCATTTGAATATATACTTCTTTTAGGGTTTCATCATAAGAATAAGTGCTAGGTAGGATTGCTTCGACTAGTAAACTAGAATTATCTAAAATTCTTACAGTTGGCTTCAAAGTGATTATTGGTCTACCAGCAGAACCATCACTACTAGTAGGTGGTGTACCATCGAAACCTAAAGTCAATTCGTTGATATTATTTGATATTGTTTCTATCATCAATCTTTTTAGATAATCATTTATTGCCATCTTAACTACTCCTTAATTCAAAATTTTCTATACTTCCCAAACCGATTGTTTCAGCACTACCACCTATTGCGACTCTATTATGATGCTGGCCGATTAATAAACCATTAGTAGAAATCACATTTACAGAAATAAATAAAGTGCTTTTAATCTCTATATCATCGAAGAAACTAAAGTTTAAATTTTGTATTTGTTCTACCAAATCATTTGTGTTTATTTCATCAGATGTAATACTATCTTCAAATATACTTTGTAGAGCATCTTCTATACCTAAATCGGTTGATAAAAACTCAAAATCGGACAATAATGTAGCAGAATCATGGACTGCATTTTTGACTACTAATTTACCTAAAGGTGTTATTACTAAATCACCGGGTCTCACCATCCACGCATTTACATGCCCGTTACTTTCTATACTACCTCTTAACAAATTGTTGCTTTTTAATGCGTTTCTTGCAACTGTGTATGCTTCAGCGGTTGAAGATATGGTAGGGTCGTATATGGGTGCACCTTCGACTATATTTACACTATTACCGCCTTGTTGTCTTTCTCCATCATTTAATGTAACTGAAACTTCATCGTTAATAGCCAAAGGATGACCCGTTACTGTAATTTTGTTTAACAAATCATCTTTAGGGTTTTCTCTTCTTGAACCAATTCTACTGCTGTCTGATAGATTATAACCATATTTATGGTGATTAAAGGGCACGAACAGTAGATTTCCATATACATCAAAATCTAAAATTCTATTGTCTTTTTTACCTAATAGTTTTAGGGCTGTAATTAAATTTATGTTGTTAAAATTATTTGCAAAGAAATTTCTACTATGTTTCAATCTTTGTGTGGTTGAATTAGTTATTGTTAAAGGCTCACCTATAGAAAACGATGTTAAATTTTTATCAATTGATTCTGACATGCGAATGGCTAAATCTGTAGTCCTAAAACCCACGTCTATCGGTTGACCCATATGCACATTTTTTCCATCAAAACCTAAATCTTTTAGACTTTTATTTTTCATATTGCTTAAATTTAATCTTATTTTTTTATCTAATATGTCAACTTTATTTTGAAAAATCTTTTTACTAGTATCTTTTGAATCATAAAGCAAATTAGTTGACTTGTTAATGCCTTCTGTAGACCAAACATTACTTTCATAGGTATGGCCGGGAGTTTTTGTGTGTGAGAGCAATAGACTTGATTCTTCTTCTTCAATAGAATATGTTTTTTCTGTTGCTATTGAATAGTCTCTAGTAATCATTGTAACTTTTGCTATATCCTTATTTTGTGATTCATACTTTCCATAGTGTATTGCGTTATCAACAAATACAGGTTTTCTAACGTCCGTCATAATTTCTGTTAATGACTCAGTAAAAGCGGCTTTTGTTGAACTTATTCTCATGTTGCATCACCGCTGTGGTCATCTGTGCTAAATGTTACATCACCCTTGTGTCCTTTTGGATGCAAAGTTTGTGTAAATCTAGGTTTAACAGTGTAATCTTTGTTTCTTATGCTATCTGCTCTATGATGTTGAAGTGTATTTTCTGTTACTAAGACTCTACCTATTGCTGTTTTTAAATCATCTAAATCAAAACTACTAGATTCACTTGTAGTTAATGTAGGACCGGTAGAATCCATAGTCGCATAATCATTTGAAAAAGCAACTATGGGATAATAAGGTCCATTTGCATTAGGAGTAGAAGATGCATTAGGTAAAAACCTAGCAGAAGGAGCAGGTGTATCTATATCATAAGTAAAGAGTCCATACTTTCCACCCGAAGTAGCATTTAGATAATTCAAAGTATATTGTGGGCTACTAGAATGTAAAGTGTCATTAAATCGATACAATTCTAAGTGTCTATTATCTAACAATCTTATTGGTTTCATAAGGAATCTTATTGATTTATCTCTATGGTTATTCTTTGTGTTTTTACTATTTCTAGTTGCGCTTTGGAAAGGATTAGTTGTGTAAGAAGGCTCTGCTAAACTATTTCTTCCCCAATTTTTATCGCTGACAGCACCTGCATAACTACTCATATCTAATATGTAAGACCCACCATATGGTCTCACAGGGTTTGTGTGTGAAAATCTTAGTATTGAAGATACGGGCGAACCGTTGCTTTGCCTAGCAAAAGAACTTGGTGATATAAAATCATTTAGTGTTTTTACATCTCTTTGTAGCGCTGCACTAAGTGAAAATCTTTGTCCTACATTTCTATCGGTGTGTAAACTGTGTGCTTCGGTGTTAATAACAACGTTGCTTTCTTCGGCGGCGTTTCCAAGTATTGGAGCATCTATGCCTATTCTAGGGCTACTTCTACTCATAGGGTCTGCGTGTTTACTAGATGTAACCAAAGTCTCAGTCCTAGCGCTTACATTGGCTGATGGTTTTAACAAACCGTCTTCAGATACAGAAAGTTTTTCACTTATACCTCTCTTAACCTCATTAGGTTCTAATACATCGTTTTTAGGTCTTTTGAATCCTTTACCAAACAAAGGTTGGTTTGTATTTCCGCTTATTACTATACCTGTTTTAGAGTCATTTACAGAAACATCAGTAAATATACACTCGTTGAAAGATGTTGGATATCTCATACCTCTACCGCTACCCATACAACCAATTCTTAAAGAATGCACAGGGGAAAACACATCTACTAAATCGCTATCGCTTGAGCCAACATTAGCGTCATTATCTGTGCCGCCAAATCTAGGTATAGTAGAATTACTTTGTAATGATACATTGCCGCTAGAATTTATTACATTTTTTACATTGAACAAAGGTTTTGCGTTATTCCATATTCTGTCATAAGGCGTGTTAGCACCCATTTTGTAAGCATTACCACAATCCCAAGCAGGTCTGATACCAAATCCTCTAACAGGGCTACGCCTAACATCTTCGCCTCTTTCGTTACCCCACCAATCTACTATGTAATATTGTGATGCTAATGACAATTCTTTGATATCTTTACCTTCGCCATCGCCCCACCAATCTCTTTGAACTGTGTTTTTG
>TARA_R110002074_G_scaffold265101_3_pt1 | contig 38828 bp, 22 predicted proteins | sample TARA_R110002074 | Tara Oceans TARA_R110002074 (sample SAMEA4397215) | marine metagenome | biome: Polar Biome; feature: [MIX] marine epipelagic wind mixed layer (ENVO:01000061); material: water (ENVO:00002006), including particulate matter (ENVO:01000060) such as... | depth 10-100 m | reverse complement strand
AAAGGGTGTTAAAAACTATAGTGAAGCCGACAAGCATTTAAGCAGATATTATAACAAACCAGTTAATACTAGTGCTTTTATTGAAACTATTAAAAACACAACACCTCATAGTTTTGACTTAAAACAAATAACTAGCGGAAACACAAGTAGTGATTTTGGTTTAACATTTTATAATGATGATAAAGTCGTTTTTGCCTCGGCAAGAAATACTGAAAGTCCATTATATTCATGGAACGATTTACCATACTTAGACTTATATTCTGCTACTTTGAGTGATGATTTGGTTTTAAAAGATATCACGCCATTTTCTGAAATTATCAACACCGATACACATGAAAGTAGTGCGGTATTTACTAAAGATGGTAAAACCATGTATTTTAATAGAACGAATGCAGAGCAAAAAAAGCTAGATAAAGAGCGAATCGCACATATTAAAATTTACAAAGCCGAATTAGTTGATGGTGTTTGGACAAATGTTACCGCATTACCATTTACGTCAGATAGTTATAGTACAGAGCATCCAGCATTAAGTAAAGATGAAAAAACACTATATTTTGCTAGTGATATGCCAGGAACTTTAGGAAGTTTTGATATTTATAAAGTTGCTATTAACGATGATGGAACATATGGAGAACCAGAAAATTTAGGAGAAACTATTAACACAAAACACCGCGAACAATTTCCTTTTATTAGCGAATTTAATGTGCTGTATTTTTCATCAATAGGTCATCAAGGTTATGGTGGTTTAGATGTGTTTAGAAGCAATAAGGTAAATGATGATTTTGATAAACCCGTAAATTTAGGAAGTACGATAAATAGTAATTTGGATGATTTTGCTTATGTGGTTCGCGAGAAAAATAATATGGGTTATGTGTCTTCAAACAGATCGGGTTATGATAGACTATTTGGTTTTGCTAGAGAAATAAACCCACTAACAATTTATCAAGTAGAAGGTATTGTTCAGGATTTAAATAGTAAAGCATTATTGGGAGGTTCATTAGTAACGTTATTTGACGAATCTGACACTGTAATTCAAGATACTATAGTTGGAGACGATGCACGCTATATTTTCAAAATAGAACCGAATAAAAAGTATAAAGTCCGCGGAACGCGAAAAGCATACATTCCTCAAGATGTTGAATTCTCAACCGATAGTAAAGGAAAAGTGCAACATAATATTTACTTAAGTTTGGAGTCTTTTGCAGATGCTGAAGAGCGTGTGAAAGAAAACGAAAAAGGTAATGTACAAGTAGAATTGGATAAGATTTTCTTTGATTTTGATAAATCGAATATTCGCAAAGATGCTGCTGCTACTTTAAATGTGTTAGTAGATTTAATGAAGAAATATCCATCCATGGAAGTCGAGGTTGCAGCACATACAGATGCCCGAGGTGCAGATCAATACAATCTAGAGTTATCTAAACGTCGTGCCGCTTCAACATTGGAATATTTAGTGAGTCAAGGTATCGAAAGAAACCGATTAAAGAGTATTGGCTATGGCGAAATGCAACCACTTAACGATTGCGTTAAAGAAGGTATTTGTGATGATGAACAATACGATATTAACAGACGTTGTGAATTTACCATTTTAAATTAAAATTCCTGCGCAGGCAGGAATCTCATAAATAATAACCTAAAAACCTTTAACCAACCTTAACCAACCAAAATTATTTGGTAAAGCCTTTCCTCCCGATAGTTATCGGGATTGAAAGGCTTTTTTACATATGCTTTTATCATTCATTAATTTCCAAGTAAGTCATTTGTTTTACGTATTTTTATCATATTAAATTGATAAGGATATGGCGTATTATATAGCTGCAATAGTTTTGTTTTTGTTAGGGGGTTACATTATCCACAAATTAGCCTATAAAAGGTTTAAAAAATTAAAAGGCAGAACACCAAATAGGAGAGAACTTTGGAGTATTTATCACTGGGAGGGTGTTCTTGGTTTAAGTGCTGTAACTGTCCTTGCCCTTGTATATATTCTAAAAGCCTCGAATCTTTTACCTTTTTAATCTTTAAAAATAATTTGTCATTCCTGCGAAGGTGGGAATCCACTTTGTTGTAGAAATTATTTAATTAATAAAAAGATTCCTGCCTTCGCAGGAAGTTGCTATGAACGAAAACCTAGATCCAACAAACGATAATTTTTCTTCGGAAGAAGTCGAGGTAGAAAGAAAGTTAAGACCCTTATCTTTTGATGATTTTACAGGCCAGGATCAGGTGCTTGAAAACCTTCAAATTTTTGTTCAGGCAGCAAATTTAAGAACGGAAGCGTTAGACCATACGCTGTTTCACGGTCCTCCAGGTTTAGGAAAAACTACCCTAGCATATATCTTAGCTAATGAATTAACTGTTGGCATAAAAGTAACTTCGGGCCCCGTGTTGGATAAACCAGGCGATTTAGCAGGTTTGCTAACAAATTTAGAAGAACGCGATGTGTTATTTATTGATGAAATCCATCGATTAAGCCCCATAGTTGAAGAATATTTGTATTCAGCTATGGAAGATTACAAAATCGATATCATGATTGAATCCGGACCAAATGCACGTTCGGTACAAATTAATTTAAATCCGTTTACTTTAGTTGGGGCAACAACACGCTCGGGGTTGTTAACGGCACCCATGCGTGCACGTTTTGGTATTCAAAGCAGACTTCAATATTATAAAACCGATTTACTTACCACTATCGTTCAGAGAAGCGCCGAAATTTTAAATGTATCTATTTCTATGGAAGCAGCTATTGAAATTGCAGGAAGAAGTCGTGGTACACCCAGAATAGCAAATGCATTATTACGTCGTGTTCGTGATTTTGCACAAATAAAAGGCAATGGAAGTATTGATATTAAAATCGCAAAATACGCTTTGGAAGCTTTAAATGTTGATGCTCACGGATTGGATGAAATGGACAATAAAATCCTATCCACCATCATTGAAAAATTTAAAGGAGGCCCTGTTGGAATTTCAACCATTGCAACAGCTGTAAGTGAAAGCCCTGAAACCATTGAAGAGGTTTACGAGCCGTTTTTAATACAACAAGGTTTTATTATGAGAACCCCCCGCGGACGTGAAGTTACCGAACAAGCCTATAAGCATTTGGGTAAAATAAAAGGGCCAACACAAGGCGGATTATTCCCCTCTTAATCTCCCCTAAGGGGAGAAACTGTTAAGAACTATCTGTCTTGAATTGTGTTTAAAGACTCTGTGAATCTCTGTATTTTTTTCTGAGAAACTCTGTGTAATAATAAAATATTGAACAATAAAACTAAAAACACTTCTCTCATTAAAACCGAAGCAAAACGCCTCGGTTTTTTGTCTTGTGGAATTAGTAAAGCTCAATTTTTAGAAGAAGAAGCACCCCGATTAGAAAAGTGGTTAAACAAAAATAGGCACGGGCAAATGCAGTATATGGAAAACCATTTTGACAAACGTTTAGATCCTACCAAATTGGTAGAAGATTCAAAAAGCGTTATTTCATTATTGTTAAATTATTATCCAGAGGAGAAGCAAAATAAAAACAGTTTTAAGCTATCAAAATATGCTTATGGTAACGATTATCATTTTGTAATAAAAGACAAACTAAAATCACTATTACATTTTATTCAAGATGAAATAGGAGACGTGCATGGTCGTGCTTTTGTAGATTCTGCCCCAGTTTTAGATAAAGCTTGGGCAGCAAAATCTGGGTTGGGTTGGATTGGTAAACACAGTAATTTATTAACCCAACAAGTAGGCTCATTTTATTTTATTGCAGAACTCATAATCGATTTAGAATTAGAATATGACAATTCAGTAACCGACCATTGTGGCACCTGTACTGCATGTATTGATGCATGCCCAACCGAGGCGATTACAGAACCTTATGTTGTTGATGGCAGCAAATGTATTTCCTATTTCACCATAGAATTAAAAGAAAATATCCCCACAGAATTTAAAAGTAAAATGGACGATTGGATGTTTGGTTGTGATGTGTGTCAGGATGTATGTCCTTGGAATAAATTCTCAAAATCACATAGCGAACCCCTCTTTAATCCGCACCCCGAATTGCTATCTATGACCAAAAAAGATTGGGAGGACATTACAGAGGATACCTTCAAAAAAGTATTTAAAAATTCAGCCGTAAAACGTACTAAGTTTTCTGGTTTACGGAGAAATATCAACTTCTTGAAATAAAATTATTATTTGAATATTTTTTGCTGGGTCATTATACTAAATTCAACCAATTTTATAAATTATATTATCTAAGCATCAATAGAAAGCTCCTTTTTTCGAAAGAAATGATTATCTTGAAAAGTTTCTTTTTAATACCAATACTACTTTACTTCCAATGAAAACAAGGCATTTCTATATTTTTTTGAGATTAATTTTAATATCAATTCTCTTGTTTTCATTATCGTGTAATAATTCCGAAACCAAAAAATACACTATAGGTTTTTCCCAAACGGGTATTAATGATGAATGGCGTAAATCCATGAATCAAGCCATGAAAATTCAAGCGGCTTTTTACCCTGGGATTGAATTAAAAATTCTAGAAGGACAAGATGATGTTAAAGACCAGATTAAAGATATAGAGCAGTTAATAGGTGAAAATATAGATGTTTTGATTGTCTCGCCGGTGCAAGCAACCCCTATAACCCCTATAGTAGAAAAGGCTTTTAAAAAAGGCATTCCAGTTTTAATTGTTGACAGAAAAATCAATGGAGAAAATTACACGGCTTATTTAGGTGCAGATAATTATCAAGTGGGTACAAATGCCGCAAATTATTTAGCTTCTTTAACTACTGAATCTAAAAACATTATCGAGATCAAAGGGCTGTTGGGGTCCTCACCTGCTTCAGAGCGTAGTTCTGGATTTAATAATGTTATTAACGATGTTCCTAATTTAAGTGTAGTCAATAGAATTCAAGGAAACTGGGAAAGTTATTCAATAAAAGATAGCCTGTCTAAAACTTTAGATAGTATTAAGAATGTCGATTACATATTTGCACATAATGATAGAATGGCTTTAGGGGCATGGGAAGTTTTAAAAGAAAAAGGTCTTGAAAAGTCTATTAAAATAATTGGAGTGGATGGTTTAAACGGGCCTAATGGAGGTATTAAGCTTGTACAAGATGAAGTTTTAATGTCAACCATATTGTATCCCACTGGTGGAGAAGAGGCAATCAAACTCGCTGTAAAAATACTAAATGGTGAAACTGTAGCTAAAAAAAATATACTGGGAACTACCGTTATAGATTCTAGAAATGCTGATATTTTGAAAAACCAGTTTGATAAAATTACACAACAGCAAAATGATATAGAAAAGCAACAAGATAAAATTCAATTACAAGAAAAAACCTATTCCACCCAAAGTAACAGATTAAAAGTGCTTTTAGGTTTGTTAATTACTAGTTTACTTTTAGCAGGCTATAGTATTTATTCGGCATATAACATCAAAAAGAAAAAACGTGAGTTAGAAATTCGTAATAATAAAATAACTATTCAACGTAATCAAATCAAGAAATTTGCCGAGGAAGTTAAAATAAGTAATGATGCGAAAGTAAACTTTTTCACTGGGCTTTCGCATGAATTTAAAACACCAATAACCCTTATTTTATCTTCAATAGAATCTTTAAGTGAAAACAATGCCTTAAAAGATAACAAGCTTTTAAGAGAAGTTGGCTTGATTTATAATAACTCTAAACGTTTATTAAGATTAATAAATCAACTACTGGATTTTAGGAAAATTGAAGACCGAAAATTTATTTTAAAAGCTTCAGAAACTAATCTTTATGAGTTTTCAACTGGAATTTTCAAGGATTTTGAACGTGAGGCACAAAAACGAAATATAGAGTTTACTATTAACACTAATGATGAAAATTTAAAAATATACATTGATAGAAATTTAATGGATAAAGTTTATTTTAATTTATTGTCCAACGCTTTTAAGTTCACACCAGATAATGGAAGCATACATATTAATATTGAAAACGAAACTGATAGTAATTTTGTCAAGATCCTTTTTAAGGATAGTGGAATAGGCATTCCTAAAAAAGATTTGCAAGGTGTTTTTAAAGCCTTTTTTCAAGCATCAAATAATAAAAAACCAAGTTCGGGTATTGGTTTGCATTTATCAATGGAGTTTGTAGAGATGCATAAAGGAAGTATTGATGTATCAAGCAAGCATGGTACAGAATTTACTTTAAAACTTTATAAAGGACATGCGCATTTAAGTTCTGATGAGATTGTTTACGAACCCGATTTGGTAGATAATTCTATTTTAAACTTTGATTCAAATTTTGAAGAAAATGAGTTTAGCGAGGTGGGTGCTATAAATGATGATGAGCGTTATTCTATTCTTATAATTGAAGACAATTCAGATTTAATTAAATTCTTAAAAAATAAACTCAAAGATGAATATGAGGTACACATATCTGATGGGTCGGACGGTATTGAAAAAGCTTTTGAATTAGTGCCAGATATCATTATTTGCGATATTAATTTACCAGACAAAACAGGTTTTGAAATATGTGAAATTTTGAAAAACGACCTCAGAACATCACATATTCCAACAATTATGCTTACAGCATTAAACAATAAAGAGTCTTATATAAAAGGTTTAGAATCAGGTGCCGATTTATACTTAACCAAGCCCTTTAGTTTTGCTATCCTTTCCCAGTCGGTTAAAACCATGATTTACAATCGCGAAAAGCTTCGCTATTATTTTATAAATAACATTCACAAAATAAATACAGAACATGATTTTGGTTCCATTGAACAGGATTTTTTATCTAAAATCAATCAAATAATAAATGAGAATTTAGATAATTCTAAGTTCTCTGTAGAAAATTTAGCTAGTGTATTAAATATCTCTAGAGTACAGTTATACCGAAAAACCAAAGCTATTTTAGGCGTTTCAATTAGTGATTATATTCAAAATATACGCTTAGAAAAGGCAAAAACGCTTTTACAGGAAACCCAATTAACAATTTCTGAGATTGCATATGCAACAGGTTTTTCTTCACCCAATTACTTTTCAACAAGTTTTAAGAATAAATTCGACAATTCACCAAAAGCGTATAGAGAGGAGTCTTAAACTATTGTAATTAGTATGACTTCTTCATTTAGTAGCTACCATTTTGTAATTCTTATAAATTATAGAAGGCTTTTTTAAGCATTCTAATAATTATGTGACTGTATTCAACGAAAATGATAAATATTCATGTTATTTTTTGTCAAATTAACATTTTGAATAATAAAAAGAAGTAACCATTTTGAAACAATGATGTAACAATTTTAGAGTTCAGTTTTTTTTCCAAGAAAATATCAAATATTAATTATCTAAAAATCAATTATTTACATGGTTTTAAGTGTAGAGTTAACAATTTCATTATCTATTGATACAAATGTAACATAGTAAAACAGCCTTTCCATGTAATTTGCACCCACTAGATTACCAACTAAACACCACCACATGAATAAGAAGATACTAATATGGTCTATTACAGCGGCTTTAGCTGGTTTCCTTTTTGGATTTGATACCGTTGTTATTTCGGGGGCAGAAAAAAAATTACAATTATTATGGAGTTCTTCAGATATGTTCCATGGCGTAGTTGTAATGGGTATGGCATTGTGGGGTACAGTAATAGGAGCTTTTTTTGGAGGTATACCTACAAATAAGATAGGACGTAAAAATACCTTAATATGGATTGGTGCTTTGTATACCATATCTGCAATAGGGTCTGCATTATCAAATGATCCTTGGACGTTTGCCTTTTTTAGATTTATTGGAGGTTTAGGTGTGGGTGCATCAACCATTGCAGCACCTGCTTACATTTCTGAAATTGCACCAGCAAAAGATAGAGGTAAGTTAGTAGGACTTTATCAATTCAATATTGTATTTGGTATTCTTGTCGCTTTTTTATCTAATTACTTATTAAATAATATAGGTGAAAACGCATGGCGATGGATGGTAGGTATAGAGGCACTTCCTGCAGTTATTTATACTGTTTTGGCTTTTACAATACCCAAGAGCCCCCGTTGGTTACTTACAAAATTTAGAAATAGTGAAGCAGTAAATGTTCTTCAAACCATCAGCCCTTTTCAGGATCCAGGGAAACTGGTGATGGAAATAAAGGATGAAATGGAGAACACCGTACCCAACGAAAACATTTTCCTTAAAAAATATAGATTTCCACTTATACTAGCATTCCTTATTGCGTTTTTCAATCAATTATCAGGAATCAACGCATTACTTTATTATGCCCCAAGAATTTTAACAGAAGCAGGTCTTGAAGAAAGTTCGGCATTATTAAGTAGTATAGGCGTAGGAGTTACCAATATGCTTTTTACCTTATTAGGTATCATGCTGATAGACAGATTAGGCAGAAGGCAGTTAATGTATATCTGTTCATTCGGTTACATTATATCGTTATCATTAGTTTCGGCTGCATTTTTATTGAATTGGGAAGGTAGTTCTATGCCTATATTTTTATTCATGTTTATTGCGGCGCATGCTATTGGCCAGGGCACGGTTATTTGGGTTTTCATTTCCGAAATTTTCCCGAATCATTTAAGAGGCTCGGGGCAATCATTTGGCAGTTCGGTACACTGGGTATTAGCAGCCGTTGTGCCTTCATTAGTCCCAGTATTGTTTTCAACCATAGGGGCTGGCATGGTATTTCTCATTTTCGCAATAATGATGGTGCTTCAATTATTATTTGTTGCCTTTATGATGCCAGAAACCAAAGGCGTATCACTTGAAGAATTAAGTAAAAAACTAATTAAAGATAAAAATTAAACTAACTAAAACTATAATATTATGAAGCAAATGAAATTAAAAAACCTGTTTTTTATTGTGCTTGTTTTGGTGGCTTTTATCAGTTGCAAAAAGACAGCTGAAACTAAACAAAGTGACATTGAAGAAGCTATGTCTTATACAGAAGAAGATTTGTATAGACCTAACTATCATTTTACACCTAAAACTAATTGGATGAACGATCCAAACGGTATGTTCTATTACAATGGATATTATCATCTATACTTTCAGTATCATCCAGAAAGTAATGTATGGGGACCTATGCATTGGGGGCATGCCATTAGTACGGATATGATTACTTGGACTGAGCAACCCATAGCTATTTATCCAGATGAATTAGGGACTATTTTTTCGGGTAGTGCTGTAGTTGATATTAGCAACAGTTCTGGTTTTGGAGAGGTAAGTAATGCCATACCTATTGTGGCCATGTATACAAGCTCAAAACAGCTAGAGGGGACTGACAATTGGAAGCAAACACAAAGTATTGCTTACAGTAATGATGAAGGTAAAACATTCACAAAGTATGAGAACAATCCAGTTATAGATAATGATAAATTCAAAGATTTTAGGGACCCAAAAGTAACATGGGATGAAGAACGGAATAAATGGGTGATGGTTCTTGCTGCTGGTGATAGAATCATGTTTTATGAATCAAAAGACTTAAAAAAATGGAACTTGCTTTCAGATTTCGGACAAGGTATTGGCGGTCATGGCGGTGTTTGGGAATGTCCAGATTTATTTCAATTACCTGTAATAGGAACAGATGAATCTAAGTGGGTGCTTTTTGTAAGTATTAATCCTGGTGGTCCAAATGGCGGTAGTGCTACCCAGTATTTTATTGGAGATTTTGATGGTACAATATTCACAATGGACAAAGATTTTGAAAACGCATTGAATGAAGAACATAATTATTGGATAGATTTTGGTAGAGATAACTATGCAGGCGTATCATGGTCTAACGCTACAAGAAAAGACGGTAGCAAACTCATTTTAGGTTGGATGTCCAATTGGGATTATGCCCAAAAAGTACCAACTGAAACTTGGAGAAGCGCTATGACTGTAGCTAGAGAAGTACAGCTTCAAAAAAATGAGAGCGGTTATAGATTATTATTTAATCCTGTAAAGGAGCTTACTAATTACAGAAGCACCAAATATAAAAAGGAAAATATTGCTATCAAGGGTGATACAAAAATTATAGATGCTGATGCTATGGATTTGTCTAGTACAGAAATTCAATTTAATATTTCAGATTTAAAAGAAACCACATACACTTTTAAATTATCAAACAAGCTAGGTGATGAATTGTTATTTGGCTATGATAATACAAAGAAAGCGTTTTTTATAGACCGAAAAAATTCAGGGAAAACAAGCTTTTCTGAAAACTTTGCTAATAAAGTCTCAACGGCTTCAAGAACATCAACCCATGAAAACCTTACGGGCACCATTTTATTGGATAAAACATCTATTGAGTTGTTTTATGATAATGGAGAAACTGTGATGACAGAAATATTCTTTCCAAATGCCCCCTATGATAAACTAAGTATTGAAGCCAAAAACCAAGAATTTATTCTCGATAATATCGAAGTACATAAACTAAATTTTAACTAAAACTAATTAATTATGAAATGTAAACAACTGTTATTTTTACCCATATTTGCTCTTTTTAGCATATTTGCTCAAGGCCAAATTAGTGGTACTGTTACTGATCAAGCAGATGGGATGCCGCTTCCAGGTGTTTCAATAGTAGTGTCAGGAACCACGCAAGGAGCTGCTACAGATTTTGATGGAAATTACACATTAGAAAATGTTAGTGATGATGCCACTTTGGTATTTAGCTATATTGGTTATAAAACCCAAGAAGTACAAGTAAATAACCGTTCTGTTGTAGATGTTGCTCTTATAGCAGATGCTGCAGAACTTGATGAAATTGTAGTTACTGGGTATTCCAGGGAAAGAAAGGTAGATGTTACTGGAGCTATTACCGTTGTTGACTTAGGGCCAACAGAAGGCGTAAGTATGAGTTCTGGTAGTGCCATCCAAGGGTTGCAAGGACGAGTTCCTGGACTATTTATAGAAAAAAATGGCGACCCAACGGGTACTAGCAACAATATTTTAATTCGTGGCGCTACTACTTTGGGAGATAATAATCCTTTATTCGTTATTGACGGTGTGCCTACACAACGACAAGAAGTTTTTGCAAGTATTAATCCTAGTGCTATTGAATCTGTACAGGTGCTTAAAGATGCATCTGCATCTTCACTTTATGGTGCTCGTGCGGGTAACGGAGTAATCATTGTAACAACCATGAACAGTGCTAAAGCTGCTGGTGGGGAAAAATTTAAAGTGAGTATAAACTCTAATATTTCTGTACTTTCCGAGAAGCAACAACGTTATGATATGCTGAATGCACAACAAAGAGGGCAGGCATTATGGCAAGCATCTGTTAACGATGGTGCAGATCCTAATGGTGGATATGGTGAAATATATAATTTTGACTGGAATGGCGATTTTAATAACCCCGTTTTAAACAGTGTTACTATACAACCTTTTGTAGGGGGCGATCCTACTGTTCCGGCAGGAGATACCGATTGGCAAGACGAAACCTATGAAACAGGTTATGTGTATAACAATGAAATTTCTGTTTCTGGTGGTACGGATAATTCTTTCCATTTGTTAAATATTGGTCATTTAAGAAATACTGGGATTTTAAAAAACACAGGATATGAAAGAATTACAGCAAAATTAAATTCTAATTTTAATTTATTTAATAATAGATTAAGAGTTGGTGTTAATACGCAAATATCAACCTCTGATGAAACTTTAGGTTCTCGTGATGTAGGTAGTGCATTTATTCCTCAATTAGCAATTACTTTAGCACCAACATTGCCGGTTTTTGATGCAAATGGAGAGTTTGCAGGCCCATTAGGTGCAGGTTATTCAGATAGAAACAACCCTGTGCTCATGCAATATTTAAACCGTTGGGATAATACCAATAGAACTACGTTTTTTGGTAACATTTATGGTGAATTTGATATTATTGAAAACTTAACATTTAGAACTAGTTTAGGTTTGGACTACGGTGGTGTTGATAGAAGAGATATTGAAACTAGAGTAAATAATGGTTTTATTACCAGAGGTAATAATAGATTAATTCAAGGTACAAATAGATTTACCAGTTTGGTATTTACTAACACATTAAACTATCAGTTAGAACTAAATGAAAAACATAAAATAGGTGTTTTATTAGGAGCGGAATCTATTAAAGATGATTCTAATAGTGTCATTGCACAAGCTGACGGATTTGCTGTGGAAACAGAATCATTTTTCCAATTAGATGCCGCTACCGGAGCAAAAACTAATGTGGGTTCTTCAACAGGAAGTCGATTATTATCTCAATTTGGGAAAATAAATTATGCTTTTGAAGATAGATATTTAGCATCTTTCACATTGCGTCGTGATGGATCTTCTAGATTTGGTGCTGATAACAGATATGGTATTTTCCCAGCAGCAACTGTTGGATGGAGAATTAGTAACGAGGAATTTTGGAATGATAATGACCTTGTAAACGCATTAAAATTTAGAGCTGGTTACGGAGAAGTGGGTAACCAATCCATCGGAGATGTAGCACGTTTTGGTTTATTTCAATCTAGATATGGTCAAAATCAATTACAAGCAACAGGAGATACCTTCTTTTTTAACACCTTTTACAATGTAGGTACAGCTTATGATTTAAATGGAGCAGATACAGGTAATTTACCTTCTGGGTTTGTATCTATACAAGGTGCTAATCCAGAACTAAAATGGGAAACAACCAAAGAATTCAACTTTGGTATAGATTTCACATTGTTTAATAACGATGTTGTTGGTTCATTTGATTATTTTACAAGGGAAACAAGTGATATTTTAACAACCCCTCCAATTGCATCAGTAGTTGGTGAAGGTCAGCAACGTGTTTTAAACGGAGCTACAACTGAAACTAGAGGTTGGGAATTGGCTTTAACATATTCTAAAACTTTAGATAATGGATTATCATTTGCAGTATCTACCAACTTTGGTGCTTTTAAAGATGAAATAACCGAGTTGCCTGATGAGGTAGTGTCATCGTTTCCAGGAACAATAGATAACTCTATAATAGGACAATCCCAATTTTCTATTTTCGGATATAAAACAGCAGGGTTATTTCAAAGTCAAGCAGATATTGATTCAAGTCCAACACAAGTTGGTGCAAGACCAGGCGGTTTAAAATTCCAAGATTTAAGTGGTAACGGCAGTATAGGTGCAGAAGATAGAGATTTCTTAGGTACAACTCTACCAGATTTAGAATATGGTATTCGCATTGATTTAAATTATAAGAATTTTGACTTTTCAGTTTTCGGATCAGGTGTTGCTGGTAGAATAGGACAAGACCCATACATTTTTTGGAATAATTATGCATCAGGCAGAGAAAATTCTGGCTTAGGTGTATTAGATGCATGGACACCTACTAATACAGGAAGTGACATTCCATCATTATCATTAGCTTTTAATGATCAAAGAATTTCAGATTATCTGTATAGAAAAAATTCATATTTCAAATTGAGAAATCTTCAATTTGGTTATTCGCTTCCAGAGGAAATGATTAGTAAATGGGCAGGTATGACAGGTCTTAGAATTTACTTTCAAGGAGAGAATTTGTTTTGGTTCACACCTAACGATTATATAGGTGCAGACCCAGAAAGAACAAACGTGGATAATATTCCCGTACCTACGACACTTTCACTAGGACTTAACATAAACTTTTAAAAAAATGGTAAACATGAAAAATATAAAAACACTGTTAATAGGACTTTTTGCTACATGTATTGTAGTAGGGTGTTCCGAAGACTTTTTAGAATACGAACCAGAAGGCGTATTATCTAACGAAAATGTTGCTACTGCAGAAAATGCAGAAGCCTTAGTTGTTGCTGCTTATGCTGGAATGGCAAATGATGAGATGGTAGGGCCTTTAACTAGTATGTGGGTATTTGGTAGTGTACGATCTGACGATGCCTACAAAGGCGGAGGCGGCCGTAGTGATGTTGATATTGTTGATAGATACGAGCAATACAACTTAACCGTAGCTGATGATCCTTCAGATTGGATGGGACCAAGAACTTGGACTAATTATTATAAAGCCATTTCAAGAGCAAATTTTGCTCTAAGAGTAATTAACGAAATTCCTGATTCTGAATATGCTGATAAAACTACTAGGCAAGCAGAGCTTCGCTTTTTAAGAGCGCACTCGCATTTTATGCTTAAGTTGTTATTTAAGAAAATTCCATATATCACTGAGGACCTAACACAAGAGGAAATTATTTTGGTTTCAAATGATGTTGATAATGATGCGTTGTGGAATACTATTGCAGATGACTTCTTATTTGCTTATAATAATTTATCACAAGCTCAAGATCAAGTGGGTAGAGCCGATAAAAATGCTGCTGCTGCATATTTAGCAAAATTGCGTTTATATCAAGCCTATGAACAAAATGATACACATCAAGTAACTAGTATTAATATGTCTCGTCTACAAGAAGTTGTCGATTTTGCAGATGATGTTACTGGTGGTTTGGAAGCAGATTATGGGAATAATTATTTAGATGGTTTTGATAATGGCCCAGAATCTATTTGGGCTGCACAATTTTCTATTAACGATGGAACAACTGTTGGTAGAGTTAGTTTCGTAACAGGATTAAATTCACCACATGGTACTGGTTTATATGGTTGTTGTGGTTTCCATTTAGCCAGCCAAAATATGGTCAATGCATTTAAAACGGATGCCTCTGGATTACCTTTATTAGACACATTTAATGATACCAATATTTTTGATGTTGTTGATGGTAATGGGGAAACAGCATTGGCAGGGGGAATAACTTTGGATCCAAGAATTGATCATACTGTTGGTATCCCTGGCCGTCCGTTTAAATATCGTAATACAGTTACTGAAGCTGGTGATATGATTTATAATTTCAGTTGGGCAAGAGACCCTGGTGTATATGGTTATTTTGGAAATATGAAAGAGCAACAAGCACCCGATTGTTCATGTTATGTAAAAGAGGGGCCATTTGTTGGAACGTCTAAAAACATAGATTTTATCCGTTACGCTGATGTGCTTTTGTTTAAAGCAGAAGCCTTAATTCAAATGGGGCAAGTGGATCCAGGAGTAACTATAATTAATCAAATCAGAACTCGAGCTGCTGCTAGTACACAACGTCAACTGGATGCTGGAGCAACTGATGTTTACAATGTAGGAACATACCCCATGGGGCTGTCTCAAGAAGAAGCTTTAAAAGCACTCGTTTTTGAAAGACGTTTGGAGTTTGGTATGGAAGGCCCTCGGTTTTTTGATCTGGTTAGATGGGGCGTAGCAGAACAAGTGCTTAATGGGTATTTAGCTGTTGAAAAAACAAGAAAAGATTTTTTAACCAATGCCCAATTTACAGCAGGTAGAGATGAGTATTACCCAATACCACAAAGAGAAATTGATTTTACAGGTGGTTTATATGACCAAAACCCTGGATATTAAAATTAAAAGTATTTGTTTAGTTTTTTGAGTTAGTTTTTTAAAATCCAGAAGAAATTATATGATTTCTTCTGGATTTGTTTTAAATTTAAGCTATGAAGAAAATAGTTTGTTTTGGAGAGGTTTTATGGGATGTGTTCCCTACACATAAAAAAATTGGTGGAGCACCACTAAATGTGGCTTTGCGCTTGCAGTCGTTTAATAATGATGTTGCTATGATTAGTAGCGTTGGCGATGACAAGCGGGGTAAAATGCTATTGGATTATATGGTTGAAAATGGTGTAAACACAAATCATGTTCAAATAAATAATAAATTTAAAACAGGAAAAGTAAAAGTGATGCTGGACGAAAAAGGGTCGGCATCCTATGATATTAATTTTCCTAGAGCATGGGATAACATTGGTATTGATAAAAAGGCAATAGATTTAGTTAAAAAGGCTAATGCATTTGTGTTCGGTAGCTTGGTAGCAAGAAATGATGTTTCTAAAAACACATTATTTCAACTTTTGGAACATGCCAATTATAAGATTTTTGATTTGAATTTACGGCCGCCATATTATACAAAAGCCGTTTTAATTCATTTAATGAATAAAGCAGATTTTATAAAATTCAATGATGATGAATTGTATGAAGTAAGCGGCTACTTAGGTTCCAAATACCGTTCAATGGAACAAAATATACGCTACATAGCTCAAAAAACGAATACAAAACATATATGCGTTACCAAAGGACACCATGGAGCAGTCCTGTTATACAACGACACGTTTTATTACAATAGCGGTTATCTTATTAAAGTTTTAGATACAGTAGGTGCCGGCGATTCGTTTTTGGGTTCGTTAATAAGTCAATTATTAAATGATGTAAATCCTCAAAAAGCTATAGATTTTGCTTGTGCTGTGGGCGCTTTAGTAGCACAAAGTGAAGGTGCAAACCCTAAAATAACACGTTCACAAATAAATACATTTATTAATCCTTATTAGGATTCTAAGTGGATTGAAAAAATCAAAATGGATCCGCTCTGGCATCCAATAAATCTTAAAATTTTAGGGTTTGTATGTAAGTTCTTTGGTCTAAAAAGAAACATCAATTTTTTTAAAGATTAAACCAAATAAATTCTTATCAAATACAAAAAGATTCTTGTCTTTTTTTTTTTACAAAAGACTTATTTTTAAAATATATTTCTTACATTTATATTTCTCTCTCGACAGAAACATTCAATAGCACTCTCGTTAATTTGTTTTTTAATTGGGCTTTTAACTCAATATATCTTCTTGAAATATGCCTCGCACTACAAATGTATTAATTATTGAAGATGAGCCTATGGCTATCGAGAATTACGAAAGGGCACTTTGGCATGTTGAAAATAATGTAACAGAGTTTAAATTTAATATTAAGCATGCTACAGACTGCCAAATGGCTTATGATAAAATAAAGAAAGCAAAGAAAGGTATAGGTCTGGATCTGTTTATTTTGGATATTAGGTTACAACCTACTGCTGACCATAAAATTCGTTCGGGCGAAGATTTGGGTAATATCATCAGAGCATTATTACCACAAGCAAAGATTATTGTAATTACTGGATATACAGATGTTTTTCGTTTAATCAATATTATGAAAACCATACAGCCTGATGGGTTTTTGGTTAAAAGCGACATGGTTTTTATGGATGTAGTGACTGCCATCGAAAAAGTCATGAACCATAAAAACTATTATAGCCATAAAGTAGCAGCCCTGCTAAAGCAAAGAGCCTCGGACAATACGGTTTTAGACGCCATAGACATGCAAATACTGTACGAAATCTCAAATGGTGCTAAAATGAAGGAACTTCAAAACCTCATAGCACTTACAAAATCTGCAATCGACAAGAGAAGGCGAAACCTTAAAGTAAAATTTAATGTTGCAGATGGCAGCGACCGCGATTTAATTTTAGCAGCAAAAGAAAAAGGGTTTATTTAAAGGCATTTTATTCTTGGATGGAACATTTTCCGCTTTTGCTTACTTTTAGTAAGCGTTTTTCCTTTCCCTAAAGTTTTGATTGTTATAGATTTATGTCATTATCAATTTCAATCAATTTAATGATGGATCCTTTAAAGCCGCTTTTCAAATATTTAGATGCAGAGCAAATACATTTGGATAAGGAGGAATTTGAGTTTCAATTCAACTCCCATCCCGATTTTCCCTCCTTATTGGCGTTGAGTGATACCTTAAACTTTTTTAATATTAACAATGGTGCTTTTAAGATTAAAAAATCAGAAATTGATTTGTTGCCTAATACATTTATCGCACGGTTAAAAAAAGGACATACAGATTTTTTATCGTTTGTTGAAAAAAAAGATAATAGTTTTCTTTACACAAATGGCAGCGAAAAAAATAATTCAGTACCAAAAAATGATTTTGAATCCTTATGGGATGATGTTGTTTTACTCGCAGAGCATGAGGAAACACTATTAAAACCCAAATCAAAAAATTGGTTCAATCGTTCGTTGCTATTAATTTCTTTATTGCTTTTTGCATCTGTGTTGTTTATAGATTTTACAAATATTTGGTTTGTACTTTTTTATGCATTCCCAATAATTGGGGTGTTGTTTTCAATAGCAGCTTTAAAAGATATATTCAGTACCAAAAACAAATTATTGGATAAATTTTGTAACGTAACGGCAACAACCAGTTGCAATACTGTTGTAAATTCAGTCAAATGGAAAATATTTAATACCATTAATTTCAGCGATTTAAGCATTCTTTTCTTTGCTACACAAATTAGCACCTTATTTCTCATGGGGCTTTCAAACCATAATAATGATTACTTTTCAATACAGACCATACTTCTCATACTTGCCACACCTATTTTAATGGCCTCACTTTATTATCAAAAATTTATTGAGAAAAAATGGTGCCCTATATGTTTGGTAATTATTGGGGTAGTACTTGCCGAATTATTCTATACAACACTTGCTCTAAGCAGTCATTTTAGTTTTAATATTACTCCATTCGGTTTACTTCTGTTCTTAGCTATTACCACCTTATTAATGGCACTATGGTTTCCATTAAAAAATATCTTAAAAAAAGTCAATCATTTAAAAACAGCAGAACAAAAAGCTAATCGATTTAAAAGAAACTACGTGTTATTTATAAAAATGCTGACGAGTTCAGAACTTTATAGTTTACCAAATAGCCCTTTATTGTTTGGAAAACCAAATGCCCCTTTAAAAATAAGCATCATTACTAGCCCTTATTGTGGACATTGTAGAGAACCCCACTATATGTTGAAAACTATATTAGGTAAGTACAAGCAACAACTAAGTATTTCCATATACTATAGTTTAAATCCAAAAAACGTACGATTAGAAGGTTTCCTAAAACACCTAATCACTTTTAGCAAAGACAACCCAGAAGCGTATTATAAAGCAATGGATTATTGGGATGAGTTTAAGGATGATGATAAATGGTTAGCCAAACACAAAACAGGAAAAAATAATGGTGAGATGATAGACACATTGCATCTTCAACACGCTTGGTTCAGGGAACAAGGGTTCAACTTTACACCATGTTTGTTCGTAAATGGCTACAAATACCCAGACGAATATGAGATTGCAGATTTACCTTTTTTTATTGATGAGTTACTTGATGACGAATTTTTTAACGTAGAAAAATATATACCAAAAATAGCGGCAACTGAAAAGCTATAACAGAGTAGGTGAAATTTTTAATATCTTTATTATGAAAAAAATTAGTTTAAATTTAATGAAAGCACATCTTACAAGAGATGAGATGCGTTCGATTAGTGGTGGTAGTGGAAGTAGTAATTGCGATGATTTCCCTAGTTGCAGTACTTCAGCGGATTGTTACAACAATTATTGCCCTAATTGCAGTGGTGGTACTTGTTATACAAGCCCCTAAACAAGTAATCTGCGTAGAAGCTAATTATTGGCTTCTACGTAGATTATTTATTAAAACTGTTTTAATTAATTAAGCCATGCTAAAGAATGTATAAAAATAAAATATTAATATTTGGTTGGATACTGTTTAGTTTTTTGTTAGGATGTTCAAAACAAAATGATAGTAATGAATTTATTCTCTATGGAAAACTGGAGAGCACCAATATTGAGAATGTTATATTAAAGTATAGTGACTATCAAAATAACCCTGTTGTAGATACAATTACTGTTAAAGACAATGAATTTATGACTAAAGGGTTAATAAATGGAGCTACACATATGATGTTATCAGATTATACTTCGTCAAATGACGATAAAAATTTTATTGGTTTTTTTGTCGAACCTAAGAAAAATTATATATCATTGGAAGAAAATAAGTTTAAAGAAGCTAAAATTGTTGGCTCTATTACCCAAAAAGAATATGAGGTATTGAGCAAACTTGAGGAGCCTATTTATTCTGAAATAACTCCTTTATTGTTGGAACGTAATAGATTGTTGCAAAAACTGAAAAATTCTGGAGACGACTCTGATATTTTATTAAGTCAAATACAAAATATAAGGAATGATTGGAAGAAGAAACTTGATAAAATTAAAGACAAAAGATTGAAATTTGCAATTGAGAACCCTAATTCATATTTAAGCGCATATTTTATAGACAAATATTATTTTAGAAGCATGCCATTGGATTCTGCAGAATTTTATTATAATAGTTTTAACTCAATTGTGAAAAACAGTTTATATGGTCAAGAACTAAAACTAATGATAGATAAAAGCAAAATATCCGTGCGAAGTGGGGATTTAGCTCCAAACTTCATATCTACAGATTTATATGGAAATGAAATCAGTTTAGAGGCGTTCAGAGGGAAATATGTACTGCTCGACTTTTGGGCAAGTTGGTGTGGCCCTTGCCGTAAAGCAAACCCTAGTCTAAAAAAATTATATAGAACATACCACAAAATGGGACTGGAAATAATTGGTCTTTCAAGTGATAAAAATGTTGACGATTGGAAGAAAGCTATTGAAAAGGATGGTATAGATATGTGGCATCATATTTTTTCAGGAAAAAATAAAATAGAAATCAATACGGAGTACAATATAGGTGCTATTCCAGCATATATTTTAATTGACAGAAATGGATATATTATTAATAGATATTTAACGGCCGATGATGATAAACTTGATATTGATGATTTGAAGATGAAATTAGAAGAACTCTTACAGTGACTACAAATTTGAAAAGCTTACTTTTATTTACTTGTTACTTCGGTAAATTTCCATGGTATTTTTAACTCTTAATTGCAACTTTCCACTTTTGCTTACTTTTAGTAAGCGTTTTTGCTTTAAAAAAAAATATGTAATCAATAACTTATGCTTTTAAAGCGGAAACCGAAAAGCTATAACAGAGTAGGTAAAATTTTTAATATCTTTATTATGAAAAAAATTAGTTTAAATTTAATGAAAGCCCATCTTACAAGAGATGAGATGCGGGTTATTAGTGGTGGTAGTGGTTCAGGTGGCTGTAATGCGGACAGTGGTTGTTCTTCAGGCTGTTCTTCTATTGTTAGCGATGGTAAATTTAAGTGTGACACCTGTTGTATAGCATAACAAATTAATCAAATAATCAAGAAAATAGTAATTATAAGCATGATACAATTTAAAAAAACTATATTATTTTTTATTACTATAACTGTTATATGTTGTCACGACGGAAAAATCAATGGTTCATTTGAAAATGAAGAAATTGATAACGATTCAATAAGTTTAACAAACGGATTTATTGATAAAGAGTATTATGGCATTCCTATGCTTAGTTCTCATGTTAAAAACAAATTTTTCTTTTTTAGCGAGTATAAGTCTTATCCTCAAATGTATTTTCTTAAATTAAAAAGTGAGTTAGATATACCTTTTAGAGGTGGTTACTATTTTCTTGATAAAACAGTTGAAAATATTATTGTAAACCCAGACGGGGAATGCAGTATTGTTGATAGTAATATACAAAGTGAATTTATAAATCAATTTATTCCATTTGTTTTTAGTAATTATAACAAATATGACTGTATTAATAACTCCTTTAACCTTTTTAAATATAAAAATAGTACAGAGTATGAAAACAAATTGTTTGATTATATAAAATCAAACCCCAATTCTTATGTTGGTTTATGGTTTTTAATAGAAAGCTTCTCTGCTAAAGGTTATAAAAAAAAATATGAAAATATACTCCCTTTTTTTTCAGATAAAATTAAAAGCGAATATCTATTCCCGATTTTACAAGAAAAAATTAATAACGTAGAAATCAAATTGGATAGTAAATTTCCTTCATTGGATTTTAAAAACAGCTATTTTAATAATGGCAAACTAATATTTGACTCTAAATATAAATATACCTTGATTGATTTTTGGTTTAGTAGATGTAAGCCATGTTTAGAGCTATATCCAGAATTAAAAAGGCTATATAATGAATATCATGATAAAGGCTTTCAAGTAGTAAGTATTTCTGTCGATAAAACAGCAGAAATTGAGAGATGGAAAAACACCATTAAAAGTCATAATCTCGAATGGGATCAGTACTTGGACGAGAATGGTATTCTTTCAAAGGAAAACCAAATAATTAGTTTTCCTACATTGTGCCTTTTGAATGAAAAAGGCATATTAATCAGTAAGAATATTTCTTTAGAGGAATTGGAAGGACTGTTAAGAGAAAATTTATAAAAATCAAGAATATTCTGTTAGAAAATTCGAAAACAAGTTTATTTTAAATATTTTCTAGAAGGTGATTTTTCCACTTTCGCTTACTTTTAGTAAGCGTTTTTGTTTTAACAAAAGACTTGTAATTAATATCTTTTGTTTTTAAAGCAGAAGCCGAAAAGCTATAACAGAGTAGGCATATAATTTAATATCTTTATTATGAAAAAAATTAGTTTAAAATCGGTAAAAGAGCATCTTACAAGAGATGAGATGCGGGTTATTAGTGGTGGAAGCGTAGGAAGTGGTTCTTGTTATTGTCCAAATAGCGATAGGTCATATTCAGTTGTCAGTTGTAGTTCAAATGAATGTGAGCATTGGTGCGCAGGTGAAACATGGATATGTACAGGATAATACATTTATACTAGTATGGTTTAAAATTAACAGAGAAAAGAAGGAATTCTTTCTCTGTTAATTAATAATAAGGATATGAATTTATTAAAAAAATCAGTTGCATTATTAGTTTTGTTCATCTGTATTGGTTGTAAAAAAACTAGAGAAATAAAAAACACAACCCAACCCTTGGTTGCTTTGGAAGAGAAGCGCATAATTCCTCAAAAATTTTGGCTTATAGGGACGTCTGATGACGCTAGTGCTTTAAATTCTTTTAATTTACAAGATGGTTCTGTTTTCCTTTACAAAAATCATCGTGATAAGGCAAAAGTGTATGGAGACTCTTTAAAAATAGTACTGGATAATGTAACCTCTTCTAGATTCTTGGAAGTGGCTTTTAGTAGTGCTAATTCTTTATATGAAGGACAGGTTTTTATAACACCTGGAGATACTGTTATGTTTGAAATAAAAAACAAAAAAATTAGTTTTAAAGGAAAAAATGCCCACCTAAATAATTTTTATACGCAATTGTATGATGCAACACCCATTTATTACTACAATGGTTATAAAGGTGATTTATATGCTTACAAAAAAGCTGTCGATTCCATTTACAAGTTAAAAAAAGATTTTTTTAATAATTATGTTAAAAACAACAACATTGTTTCCAAAAACTTTGTAGAAGCGGTTAAAGGGGATTTAAAGCATCAATACTTATTTGAGTTAATGTGCCCAAGACAGATTAAAAGTAATGGGATTTTAGGAATGTATCGTGTAAAACGTGATGGACTCATCCCTTTAATCATCAACGAGTATGGTTCTGAAGAAAATCAATTCGATTTTAACTATTATTTTGATAATGTTATAATAAATGATTTTAAAGATGCAAGTCTCTTGGAAAACAGTGTCTCTTTTAAGCTTAATATAAATCAATTTATACGCTATTATTTTGATTCTTCAACTGCTGAACCATTTACCAAAGAAGGACTTATGGCCGAAAAAGAATTCATTGAAAAAAATTTCGATGGAAAAATGAAAAAATTTGCCATTGCCAAAATGATACGTGACTATGAAATGAGAGGATTTGGTTATAGTATTAACAATATTAAGGTCCTGAAATCTTTGATAAAAGAGTATGAAAGTGAATTTACAGACCAATCTTACAAGGACGAAATGATTAAAATAAATACAAGTTTGGATGCTTTTAATTTCAAATTATCCGATGCCGCTTTGAATATAACAAAATTAATTTCTTTAACTGGAGATACTTTAACTCTAAACGACGTTTTTAAGCGTTCCACAAAACGAATACGTGTTATAGACATTTGGGCCAGTTGGTGCCCACCCTGTATTGATGAGATAAAAAGGGTAAAGGATTTCAAGGATAAATTGGCAATAGAAAGGGATGTAGAATGGATTTATTTATCTATTGACAAAGACCAAGACAAGTGGGAAAAAACCTCACAAGAATTAAGTGACTTCCTCAATGTTAGAAACCAATATTTAATTTTAGGAGGCACAAAAACTTCATTGGCTAGTGCTTTAAAAGTTAGTGGAATACCTAGGTACGTTATTTTTAACCCAAAAAATGAAATTGTTTTAGAAAATGCACCTCGACCATCTGATACGCTTGTTTTCAAAAAAATAATCGATGATATAAGTTTAAGAAAGTAATAAGTTCAATTTTGAAAAAAATTATATTAATAACCTGCTATTTCGGAAACTTCCCATGGTATTTTAACCTGTTCCTAAAATCATGTAGCTATAATCCAACTGTGGATTTTATCATTTTTTCAGATTGCCAAACTAGCTATAAACTTCCAAAGAATGTAAAACTAACTCCATTTACAATAGATGAATTTGATCTGTTGGCAACCAAAAAACTAGGTTTTAAAATTAATATACAGTATGCCTATAAATTTTGTGACTTAAAACCTGCTTATGGTATCATTTTTTCGGAGTATGTTAAAGATTATGATTTTTGGGGCATGACGGATATTGACATTATATTTGGTAGAATACGAGAATTTATAACTGAGGATTTATTAAGCAACTACGATGTAATTTCTGTTAGAAATGATTACCCAACAGGCTCGTTTATGTTGTTTAAAAACACAGAAATAATCAATAACCTGTTCAAGAAAAGTAAAGATTACAAAATGGTTTTTCAGTCAGACACGCATTACTGCTTTGACGAATGCAACTTTAAACATAATTTTTTACAGGCAGGTGGAAATATCGATGATATAGATTGTGAGATAGAAAGCATGCATCACGTCATCAAAAAAGAAGAAGCAAATAACAATTTAAAAGCACATTTTGATTTTTTGGTTATTGAGGGATTGCCCGGCCAGCTAAAATGGGAAAAGGGGTTTTTGTCGTTCAAAAATGAATTTGAAGTGCTTTTGCACCATTTGATACTATATAAAGCTAATAAGTACACAAGAAAAAAAGCATGGAAACACGTGCCAGATACTTTTCATATTGATAAGTATTTGGTTAGAAAAAGTGAGTTGAATACGGTAAAAGGTTTTATTGCCAATACCATTTACAACAAATTAATCCCGAATTTCAATAAACTCATTTTTAAGTGCGATTATTTTATATCCCATAAAATCAATATGAAAGGGAAAAATTTGGAGCCTGGTAATTACCTCTTAAATGACTTATTCATTAAAATGTCAAATAATGATGCTAATGAAAAAACCATTTCTTTCAATAATTCAAAAACTGGAAACAGAATTAGAAAGTCCGTTTTTAATAAAAACAGGTTTTTTATGCTCCAAGTCCCATCTATTAAGTATCAAATTAAAAAAGAAAAGGATGTATTAATAGAACACCATATAAACGGCGTAACCCAAATCTTAAAAAAAGTACCCAATAACTAACTTTTATAGCTTTCTAATTTTAGAGGCATCATAATACTATGGGCATACAAAAGTTTCCTTTCTATAAACAAACCGAGAGTAAAGATTGTGGGCCTACATGTATAAAAATAGTTGCCAAATACTATGGGAAGATAATTGTTATTCAAAATCTACGAAGTTTCTCTGAAACAACCCGTACCGGGAGTACCTTGTTGGGTTTAAGTGATGCCGCTGAAAAAATTGGATTTAGGTCGCTTGGGGTTAAACTCGATTTAAAAAAATTGTCTGAAACCCCACTCCCATGTATCATCCATTGGAATAAAGTGCATTTTGTGGTGCTTTATAAAATAAAAAAAAGTATCTATTATATTTCAGATCCGGCACATGGCTTATTGGAATATACCGAAGATGAGTTTTTAAAACTTTGGATTGGTAATAATGCCAACGATGACACTAAAGAAGGCATCGCTTTATTATTGGAGCCTACGCCAAAATTTTACGACTCGGAATTTGATGCCAAAAAGAAAAATTTCGGGTTTTCTTTTCTATCAAAATACGTTTTCAAGTATAAACGATTTATATGGCAACTCATTATTGGCTTAATTGCTGCCAGTTTATTACAGCTTATCTTTCCATTTTTGACCCAAAGCGTTGTTGATGTTGGGATTAAAAACCAAGATATTCATTTTGTTTATCTTATTCTATTTGCGCAATTGGCATTGTTTGTCGGAAGAACGTCCATTGAGGTGATCCGAAGTTGGATATTATTGCATTTAAGTACGCGCATAAATATTTCATTGGTTTCAGATTTTTTTATCAAGCTCATGAACTTGCCCATTGCTTTTTTTGATAGCCGCATGACTGGAGATATATTACAGCGTATCAATGACCATAAGCGTATTGAACGCATTTTAACCACCTCTTCATTGAACGTTTTGTTTTCCATGGTCAATCTGGTGGTGTTTAGTTTTGTGTTGGCATACTATAGTTTGCAACTGTTCACTATTTTTTTGATAGGAAGTTTTTTGTATTTCCTTTGGATAATTATTTTCTTAAAAAAGCGAAAGGATTTGGATTATAAGCGTTTTTCGCAAGTAAGCCAAGAACAAAGTAAGGTTATTGAACTCATAAACGGTATGCAGGAAATAAAACTCCATAACGCCGAAAAACAAAAACGTTGGAGCTGGGAATTTTTGCAAGCGAGATTGTTTAAAATATCCATTGAAGGTTTGGCATTGGAACAATACCAAAGTGTAGGGTCGGGATTTATAAATGAACTTAAGAATATTTTGATTACAATACTCTCTGCAAAATTGGTGATTGACGGTGATATTACCTTGGGTATGATGTTAGCCGTAAGTTACATTGTGGGGCAGCTTAACTCGCCCATAGCACAGTTGATCAATTTTATTAGAGAGGTTCAAGATGCTAAAATTTCATTGGATCGCTTGTCTGAGATTCATAATAAAGATGATGAAGAACAACAGGATACGGAAAAGATTACGGATTTACCTTTGGAGGCTGACTTGCAATTATCTAATGTATCCTTTAGGTACATAGGCTCAGACCAAATGGTACTAAAGAATTTGAATCTTACCATACCCGCAAAAAAAATAACGGCAATAGTTGGTGTTAGTGGTAGCGGCAAAACCACTTTAATGAAATTGCTTTTAAGGTTCTATGAGCCAAATATTGGGCAATTAAAAATAGGAAAACAGGACCTAAAAAACGTGTCCCAAAAATCGTGGAGAAACGCATGTGGGGTCGTTATGCAAGAGGGCTATATTTTTAATGATACCATAGCCAATAATATTGCGGTTGGAGAAGATTATGTGGATAAAAAGAAATTGTCACACGCAGTTCATGTTGCAAATATCAAAGCATTTATAGAAGCTTTGCCACTATCTTATAATACTAAAATAGGCATGGAAGGTGTTGGAATAAGTACGGGACAAAAACAACGCTTGCTTATCGCTCGGGCAGTTTATAAAAACCCAAGTTTTTTGTTTTTTGATGAAGCTACTTCTGCTTTGGATGCCAACAATGAAAGGGTCATTATGGATAATTTGAATGTTTTTTTTGAAAATAAAACGGTTGTCGTTATTGCGCACAGATTAAGCACGGTCAAAAACGCACATCAAATAGTGGTTTTAGATCAAGGCAAAATTGTTGAAATAGGGAATCACAATACCTTAGTCAAAAAGAAAGGAGATTATTATAATTTGGTAAAAAATCAATTGGAACTTGGAAATTAAATACGTTAGTAATTCAGAGCGATAGCGAAGAATCTCATAGTTTGAAATGAAAGATTCTTCGTTTGAAATGAAAGATTCTTCAGCTTTTGCTTTTTTTCTGAATTACAAAGAATTTCCTCGCTCTGAATGATAAAAAATATAGCAATGAAAAATGAGTGATAAATTAAACGACATAGAATTAAGGAGCGAGGAAGTACAAGAAATACTAACTACAGTGCCTCATTGGTTGATACGCTGGGGCAATGTTTTGTTTTTAACTTTGATTTTGTTATTGTTATTTTTATCATGGTTTGTCAAGTACCCTGATATTATTCTTTCAGAGGGATTAATAACAACTGAGATACCACCACAAAAAGAATATGCTAAAATAACCGGAAAACTTGATGCCATTCTGGTTGAAGACAAAGAGCAGGTTAATAATAATGAGGTTTTGGCTATTATAGAAAATACGGCAAATTATAAAGACGTATATAAATTAAAATCTGTAATTGATACCATTCAAATCAATAATAAGGCATTTGATTTTCCACTAAATGAAATGCCTATTTTGTTTTTAGGGGATATTGAAGCGCAATATGCCCTATTTGAAAATAGTTATATTCAATATCAACTTAACAAAGAATTACAACCGTTCTCAAATGAAGCCTTCGCTAATAGATATTCAGTTTCTGAGTTGAATAGTAGATTGAGAAACCTCCAATCTCAAAAGAGTATTAATAAAACGGAGGTGGACATTAAGAATAAAAATTTAATACGTTATAAAAAACTGTTTGATAAAGGTGTTATTTCTGCCCAAGATTATGAAAATAATCAGTTGGAATTTGCACAAGCCGAACGGAATTATAAAAACATTGAATCTTCAATTTCCCAAATAAGGGAAGGTATTAGCAATGCGCAAAAAACAACAAAAGGAACAGAAATAAATAAAATAAAAGAAGAAATGACTTTGTTAAAGCATGTCATCCAGTCTTTCAATCAATTAAAAAAAGCAATTAAAGATTGGGAATACCAATATGTTTTAAAATCTGATATCAAAGGACAGGTTGCTTTTTTAAGCTATTGGAATGAAAATCAAACAGTAAATCAAGGCGATTTGGTATTTACTATTATTCCGAGTGAAAATTCATCTTTTATAGCTAAGCTAAAAACACCTGTCCAAAACTCCGGTAAAATTAAAATTGGACAAAACGTCAACATTAAACTGGAAAATTATCCTGATGCTGAGTTTGGAGTATTAAATGGCGTTGTCAAAAATATGTCGCTAATTCCAAATAAGGAAGGTTTATATTTGATTGATGTTGAACTACCAAAATCACTAATTACTTCTTATAACAAAAAAATAGAATTTAGACAGGAAATGCGTGCATCTGCTGAAATTGTTACTGAAGATTTGAGATTGATTGAACGGTTCTTTTATCAATTCAGGCAAGTGTTGAGTAGATGAAATAGATAGGTTATAAATATTTAACCTGTTCTAAAATATACATTCAAAAAAGTATTTAAAAATTCAGCAGTAAAACGTACCAAGTTTGAAGGTTTAAAAAGAAACATCAATTTTTTTAAAGATTGGGTGTCTCGTTTGATAGGATTATTATCTTTGTTGGTTTAGTTAATTAATCATCCTTATGAGCGAAGAAAGCAAACGTAGAGAAGCCCTTATATATCACGCAAAACCAACTCCTGGAAAAATACAAGTGGTACCCACAAAAAAATATGCCAGTCAAAGAGATTTGTCTTTAGCATATTCCCCCGGTGTTGCAGCACCCTGTTTAGAGATTGAGAAAAATAAAGACCATGTATATAAATATACAGCAAAAGGTAATTTAGTTGCTGTAATATCTAATGGAACAGCAGTTTTAGGCTTAGGGAATATTGGCCCTGAAGCCTCAAAACCGGTTATGGAAGGTAAAGGACTCTTATTCAAGATTTTTGCAGATATCGATGTATTTGATATTGAAGTTGATACTGAGAATGTTGAAGCGTTTATTCAAACGGTTAAAATGATTGCCCCCACTTTTGGAGGGATTAATCTTGAAGATATCAAAGCACCTGAAGCTTTTGAAATTGAAAGACGTTTAAAAGCCGAATTGGATATTCCTGTAATGCATGACGATCAGCATGGTACGGCTATTATTTCTGCTGCCGCTTTGTTAAACGCTGTAGAATTGGCTAAAAAGAAAATCGATAAAGTAAAAATAGTAATTAGCGGTGCAGGAGCAGCAGCTATTTCATGTTCACGTTTATACCAAGCTTGTGGTGCTAAACGCAAGAATATGGTAATGCTTGATAGCAAAGGTGTTATTAGGGATGATAGAGAAGACCTTTCTACTGAAAAGGCCGAATTTGCAACCCATAGAAAAATAGATACACTTGATGAGGCTATGAAGGATGCCGATGTTTTTATAGGTTTATCTATGGCGAATATCGTATCGCCAGACATGTTATTGGCCATGGCAAAAAACCCAATTGTGTTCGCCATGGCAAATCCAGATCCAGAAATCAAATATGATATTGCTGTAGCTACCCGTGAAGATATTATTATGGCAACGGGCCGTAGCGATCATCCTAACCAAGTAAATAATGTATTAGGTTTTCCATTTATATTTAGAGGTGCTTTAGATGTTCGAGCTACTAAAATTAATGAGGCTATGAAAATGGCTGCGGTAAAAGCCTTGGCAAAATTAGCTAAGGAACCTGTGCCAGAACAAGTTAATGTTGCGTATGGAGAAACCCGATTAACATTTGGTAAAGACTATATTATACCAAAACCGTTCGATCCCCGCTTAATTGCCAAAATACCTCCAGCAGTAGCGAAAGCCGCTATGGAGAGCGGTGTGGCTAAACGCCCAATAACAGACTGGGAAAAATATACGGACTCGTTATTAGAGCGTTTGGGGTCTGATAATAAATTAATAAGACTGCTTCTTAATCGTGCTAAATTAAATCCGAAACATGTTGTTTTTGCTGAGGCCGATCAGTTAGATGTTTTAAAAGCAGCTCAAATAGTTCATGAAGAAGGTATCGCTATTCCTATTCTTTTAGGGCGAAAAGAAACTATTAAATCTTTAATGGAAGACATAGAGTTTGAAGGTGATATAGAAATTATAGACCCAAAAACTGAAGAAGAAAACGAGCGTAAAAACAAATATGCAAAAGTATATTGGGAACAGCGTAAACGTAGAGGAGTAACTTATTATTCTGCACAACGTTTAATGCGAGAACGTAATTATTTTGCAGCAATGATGGTTAATGAAGGGGATGCAGATGCCTTAATTTCTGGATATTCACGTAATTATCCATCGGTAGTAAAACCTATTTTAGAACTTATTGGTTTAATGCCAGGCGTTAGTAGAGCAGCTACTACCAATTTAATGATGACTAAAAGAGGGCCATTGTTTTTAAGTGACACCTCAATAAATATTGATCCTGATGCAAAAACTTTAGCTAAAATTACCCAAATGACCTCGAAGGTTATCAAAATGTTTGGGCTAAACCCAGTTTTGGCTATGGTGTCTTATTCCAACTTTGGGTCTTCAGAAAATGAAAGAGTTTCAAAAATAAGGGAAGCAGTTTCCATGTTGCATAGAAATTATCCGGAAATGGATGTAGATGGTGAATTGCAAACAGATTTTGCTTTAAATGATGACATGCTTCGCGAACGTTTCCCATTTTCAAAATTAGTAGGCAAGAAAGTAAATGCCTTAATATTTCCAAATTTGGACGCTGCAAATATCACTTATAAGCTGTTAAAGGAATTGCACGAGGCAGATTCTATTGGGCCAATTATGATGGGTATGCGTAAACCAGTTCATATTCTTCAATTAGGTGCCAGTGTTGATGAGATTGTTAATATGACAGCCATTGCTGTAATAGATGCGCAACAGAAAGAAAAATGGGAATTAGAAAATGCCAATAAGAAATAATTTTGGTGCAAATAATTTTATTACATTTGGTCGGTTAAGGGACATTTTACATGATAACACATATTCAAGGAAAACTTACTGAAAAAAATCCAACACATGTAGTTATTGATTGCAACGGTGTGGGCTATATGCTAAACATCTCGTTGCATACATTTTCTCAAATTCCAGATACTGAAAACTTAAAATTATTTACGCACCTTCAAGTCAAAGAAGATTCGCATACGCTTTATGGGTTTTCTTCTGCTGCAGAACGTGAAATTTTCAGATTATTAATATCCGTTAGCGGTATTGGGTCCAGTATTGCGCGCACCATGCTATCATCATTAACTCCAAAACAGGTAAGAGAGGGAATTGCTATGGGCGATGTTGTTTTAATTCAGTCTATAAAAGGAATTGGAGCAAAAACGGCACAACGTGTTATTTTAGATCTAAAAGATAAAATTTTAAAGATTTACGATATTGATGAAGTTTCTGTTTCTAAAGACAATACCAATAAAGATGAAGCGTTATCTGCTTTAGAAGTGCTTGGTTTTGTAAAAAAGCAGGCTGAACGTGTTGTTGATAAAATTATGGTTCAGCAACCAGATGCCACGGTAGAAACCATTATTAAGCAGGCCTTAAAAAATTTATAATAAATTTTGACTATTATAACTAACCTCAAATTATATAAATTAATAAAAAAATGTCACGTTGAGCATAGTCAAAACGTTTTTTTTATTCTCCTCTTTTTGTTTTCATCATTAGCATGGTCCCAACAGACAAATCAAGCTCAAGACTCGGTTAAAACCGGCTTTAGTTTAGGTGAGATTAAAACGCCTAACCCAAATAGTATCGAGTCAAAATACACTTTTGATCCTACTACAAACAAGTATATATACACAGAAAAAATAGGTAGTTTTGATATTAATTACCCCATCATATTAACACCTAAAGAGTATTTTGATTTAGTAGCTAAGCAAAATTTAAAATCATATTACAAAGAAAAAATTGATGCTTTTGATGGTAAAAAAGATGGTACAGATGAGGCACAAAAAAACCTATTACCGGAATTTTATGTAAAGTCAGATTTTTTTGAAGCTATTTTTGGCAGCAATACCATTGAAGTTGTTCCGCAAGGTTCTGTTGAAATGGACTTAGGCGTTTTGTTTTCAAAACAAGATAACCCATCATTTTCACCGAGAAACAGGAGTAATTTTACCTTTGATTTCGATCAGCGTATAAGTTTAAGTTTATTAGGCAAAGTGGGTACGCGACTTCAAGTAACTGCAAACTACGATACACAATCTACCTTCGATTTTCAAAATCTTATAAAATTAGAGTACACACCAACTGAGGATGATATCATTCAAAAAATAGAAGTTGGTAACGTAAATATGCCTTTAAACAGTTCATTAATAACAGGAGCACAAAGTTTATTTGGTGTAAAAGCGCAATTACAATTTGGTAAAACTACTGTTACCGGGGTTTTTTCTGAACAAAAATCGCAAGCCAACACGGTTGTATCACAGGGTGGTGGTACTTTGGAGGAATTTGATTTATTTATCAGGGATTACGATGAAAACCGACACTTCTTTTTAGCACAATACTTTAGGGATACTTATAATACATCTTTAGAAGATTATCCGTTTATAAACAATAAAGGGTTACAAATTACCAGGATTGAAGTTTGGATGACCAATAGAAGTAACAGAACAGATAATGTTAGAAATATTGTGGCGCTTCAAGATTTAGGAGAATCTGAGGTTATTGGTTTGCAAAACCCTCCACCGGGTTTTGTAAATGCCGGTTTTGGGGCTTTTCCAAATAATAGTAATAACGATTTTAATCCAAACAATATTGGAGGCGCAGGGTCCCAACTTACACAAGCTATCCGAGATATTGCGACGGTAAAATCAGGTATTTTAGTTTCAAATGTTAACGAAGGCTTTGATTATGCCAATTTAGAAAATGCCAGAAAATTAACAGAAAATCAGGAATTTACATTAAATCGAGATTTAGGTTATATTTCATTAAATCAGCGTCTAAACAATGATGAGGTTTTGGCAGTTGCCTTTCAATTTACGATTGCAGGTCAGGTATATCAGGTAGGTGAGTTTGCAAACGACGGTGTTGATGCAACTGATATAAATGCTAATTCAGGGCAAGTCACTAATCAAAATTTAGTTTTAAAGTTATTAAAAAGCAGTATCACAAATGTAGAATTACCTGTTTGGGATTTAATGATGAAGAATATTTATGATACAGGAGCTTATAATTTGAGCCAGGATGATTTCAAACTTAATATTTTTTATAATGAAGCCTCGCCATTAAACTTTATTAATCCAGTTGAAGGAACAACTTTTCCTATTTTTAATAATTTCACACCTGGTAATACAAACGATGATAAAGAAATAGTAGAAACACCACTTTTAAGGTTATTTAATTTAGATAAATTAAATTTTAATAATGATCCTCAAAGTAATGGAGATGGTTTTTTCGATTTTGTTCCCAATATTACCGTATTGCCACAAACAGGCAAAATAATTTTCACAAAAGTAGAGCCTTTTGGGCGATATTTGTTTGATATTTTGGACGATGATAGTAATCCTAATAATAATGATTCAGACTATGAGGCAGATATTTATACAAATCCGAACCAAGAAAAATATGTTTATGATATACTTTATAAGAGCACAAAAACAGCAGCTCTGGAAGAGGTAGATAAAAACAAATTTAAATTAAAAGGGCGTTATAAATCTTCGGGAGGTAGTGGAGGCATTCCCATAGGCGGGTTTAATGTGCCTCGTGGTTCGGTCAGGGTTACGGCAGGGGGGCGTGTTTTAGTAGAAGGTATTGACTATACGGTAAATTATACGGCTGGAACAGTTCAAATTTTAGACGAAGCCTTAAAAGCATCCAATACGCCTATTGAAGTGTCAACAGAAAACAATGCGGTTTTTGGACAACAAACACGCCGTTTTACAGGAATTAATATAGAACATAAGTTTAATGATAATTTTGTTTTGGGTGGAACGCTGTTAAATTTAAACGAACGCCCCATAACTCAAAAAGCCAACTTTGGTACAGAGCCTATAAACAACACCATTTTTGGACTTAACGGTAACTATTCAACCAAAGTCCCTTTTTTAACACGTTTAGCAAATAAGCTCCCTAATATTGATACGGATGTTGAATCTAATTTATCATTACGTGGTGAGTTTGCTTATTTAGCACCAGGTTCGCCAAAGGGCACTAATTTTAATGGAGAAGCGACATCGTATATTGACGATTTTGAAGGCTCGCAAAATGGTGTCGATTTACGCTCGCAACAATCTTGGTTTTTATCTAGTAGGCCTTTGGGATTAGGCAGGAATTATACAGAAGGACCAGAAGATGATAATGGTATTCAAAATGGTTATGACAGGGCATTATTAAACTGGTATTCTATCGATCCTATTTTTTACAGCAGTCAAAGACCTGACGGAATCTCTGATGAAGACTTATCCAGTCTCTATACAAGTCGCGTTTTTATAAATGAATTATTCCCTGATAGAGATATTGTACAAGGACAAAACTCGGTTTTGTTTACTTTAGATTTGGCGTATTACCCACAAGAACGAGGGCCTTATAATTTTAACCCGGATGCAGCAGATGGCATTAGTACAGCAGAAGCCAGTAATAATTGGGCAGGTATCACACGTCAATTAACCTCTACAGATTTTGAACAACAAAATGTAGAATATATTGAGTTTTGGTTACAAGATCCTTTTCAGGAAAACCCAGGAAGTTTAGGGGGTAAACTGGTTTTTAACTTAGGAAATATTTCTGAAGATATAATTAAAGACGGTAGAAAATTATATGAAAACGGCTTGCCTAAAGATGGAAATGTTAGTTTATTACCAACCACAGATTGGGGAACAGTAGTGCCACAAAACCAGTCTTTAATTTACGCCTTTGATAGTACGGGAGAGGAAAGAAACAATCAAGATGTTGGATATGATGGATATGATGATAGCGAAGAAACACCCACGTTTACTGATCCTGATAAATTATTTCTCAATACTATTTATGATAATTTTAGAGGTATTGAAGACCCTGCAAACGATAACTACCAATTTTTCTTAAATGCTGATGGTAATATTTTTGACCGTTATAAAAAATACAATGGCGTTGAAGGTAATACTCCAGACACCTTTACAGATACCCAACGAGGTACTAATACCCAGCCAGACGTAGAAGATATTAATCGTGATAACACCATGAATACGATTGATAGTTATTTTGAGTATGAACTTGAAATTACGCCTTCAACATTAAATATTGATAATGAATTTATTGTGGACACAAAAAACGTTGAAGAAGTAACAGGCCAGAACAGAAGAATTTTACCCAATGGAGAAACAGTTGATCCAAAGTGGTATTTATTTAGAATTCCAGTTAATAAAGCAACTGATAGTGTGGGTGGTATTTCAGATTTTAGGTCAATCCGTTTCACACGAATGTATTTAAAAGAGTTTGTTGAACCAGTAGTATTCCGTTTTGGAACATTGGATTTAGTAAGAAGTGATTGGAGGCGTTATACCAAAACCCTTGACGGAAATCCTCTCAATACCAATGACGAGAATACTGATTTTTCTTTGGGAATTATAGGAACTATAGACAATGGAGATGATGGTACTTATGTTAGTCCACCTAGTGTTGTGCCAGAAGAGTTGTTTAATAACAATACGGTAGTTCGTCAAAATGAACAATCATTGGTAGCTAATATTTGTGGTTTAGAGCCAAATGATTCTCGCGGTGCGTTTAAAAATACGAGTATAGATATGCGTCAATATAAACGTTTAAGAATGTTTATTCACGCACAGGAGGATGGTGTGGGATTTCCTGATAGCGAGGGATTAGTTGGTTTTTTAAGAATGGGGAATGATCTTGATGATAATTACTATCAAATCGAAATTCCTTTATTAAAGTCATCAAAGAACTCTAGTAATGTAGATGAGGTTTGGCCCGACGAAAATGAAATTAATTTATCACTGGATATTTTAGGAAAAATTAAAGCTCAAGCAATCATAGATGGTCCTTTGCCTGATGGTTCTGCAAGGTTTTACGATGTTGTAAATGGAGATATTACAGAAGTATCAGGGTTTTCTGGTTATACCACAGGCCAACACAGGGTAGCAATTAAAGGAAACCCTAATTTTGGTGATGTTAGATCACTTATGGTAGGTGTTAAAAATGCATATACATCCAATGTTTGTGCCCAAGTATGGTTTAACGAGCTCCGTTTATCTGATATGGATAACGAAGGCGGTTGGGCAGCCGTAGTAAGTTTAGATACTAATATTGCAGATTTTGCAAATATAAGTGCTACGGGAAGACAAAGCACTACTGGTTTTGGTTCTATAGAGCAAGGCCCAAGTCAGCGTAGTTTGGAAGATGTTAAACAATATGATGTTGTTACCAATATAAATATAGGGCAGTTATTGCCAAAAAAATGGGGTATTCAAGTGCCCTTTAATTATGCGCAAAGCGAAGCCCTTATTACACCAAAATACGATCAGTTTTATAAAGATTTAACTTTAGAGTCGAGGTTAGATGCGGCTAATGATAATGCAGAACGCGAACTGATAAAAGAACAATCTGAAGATTATACAAGACGCCAAAGCATCAATTTTATAGGGGTTAGAAAAAATAGAACTACAGACGCCAAACCACGTATGTACGATGTTGAGAATTTAACGCTTAACTACTCATACAATAAGGTTGAACGTAGGGATTTTGAAATTGAAAACTCAGTTGATAAAACCTTGAGATTGGGTGCTAATTATGCATTCAATTTTAATCCTGTCAAAATCGAGCCTTTTAAAAAGAACGACTCATTATTTACAGGTAAGTACTGGAAAATTTTAAAAGATTTTAATCTTAATTTATTACCGGCAAGTTTCACTGTCAATACTGATTTAAATAGACAGTTTAACAAACAGAAGTTTAGGGAAATTGACCTTGGAGGCGGTAATATTGGAATTGATGAATTATTTAGAAGGAACTACACCTTCGATTTTCAATACAATATTAATTACAATTTAACAGAGGCTTTACAGTTTAATTTTGCAGCGTCAAACAACAATATAGTCCGTAATTATTTTAAGGATAATATTATTAATGGCGAACAAGATGCGACACTAGATGTTTGGGACGGTCTTTTTGATTTTGGTGACCCTAATAGGCAAAACCAAGATTTAGGGATTACCTACCAACTGCCGATTAATAAAATTCCAACCTTTAGTTTTATAAATGCCACCTATGCATATACGGGTAATTTTCAATGGCAAAAAGGTTCTGATTTATATGGTAATTTAGAAGTAGACGGTCAAACTTACGATTTAGGACATACCATTCAAAATGCGAATACGCACAACATTAATGCGTCTTTAGATATGAATAGGTTCTATAAATACATAGGTTTGGTAAAAAAACCTATTAGAACCGTTAGGAGCAGAACCACAACAGCAGGACCTCCGGGCGCCCCAAAACCAAAAGATTCAAAACCACTAAAGGCAAAAAATAAATCGGTTACCAAGTTATTAAATGCAGGAGTTGATGTTTTAACAACCATAAAAAGAATACAACTTAATTATTCAGAAAACAGCGGAACATTTCTACCAGGTTACGTACAAACCCCAGGTTTTATAGGTACTTTAAAACCAAGTTTAGGCTATACTTTTGGAAGCCAAAGTGATATCAGGTTTTTAGCAGCAAGACGTGGTTGGCTAACCCTTTTTCCAGAATTTAATCAACAATACACCGCTACAAACACGAAGCAATTTGATTATTCGGCAAATTTAGAGCCCATTAAAGACTTAAAAATTGATGTTGTTGGTAATAGAGCCTATTATGAAAATTATACTGAGAATTATAGAGTAGACCCCAATACGCTTGAATACCAATCGTTAACACCAAATACGTTTGGGAATTTTAGTATTTCAACGCTTTTAATAAAAACAGCTTTTAGCAAAAGCGATGAAAACAACTCCGATGCTTTTAATGATTTTAGATCGAATAGGTTGATTATAGCAAATAGACTAGCTGAAAAATTTTATGGAACTACAACCTACCCAACAGATGCCGAAGGCTTTCCAGTGGGCTTTGGTAAAAACAATCAAAAAGTATTGCTCCCTGCTTTTTTATCAGCTTATTCAGGACAAGATGCAGGGAAAGTAAAAACCAGTGCTTTTAGGGATGTACCAATTCCAAATTGGGATTTAAAGTATTCGGGTTTTATGAAGTTCGATTGGTTTAAAAAGCGTTTCAAACGTTTTTCATTAACACATGGCTACCGTTCAACATACACCATTAACCAATTTCAAACCAACTTAGATTATGATGCTAATAATCCACAAGATTTAGATCAAGGAGGTAATTTTAAAAACGAACGCTTATTCAGTAATATTAACCTAACAGA
>TARA_R110002074_G_scaffold587_5_pt1 | contig 38946 bp, 53 predicted proteins | sample TARA_R110002074 | Tara Oceans TARA_R110002074 (sample SAMEA4397215) | marine metagenome | biome: Polar Biome; feature: [MIX] marine epipelagic wind mixed layer (ENVO:01000061); material: water (ENVO:00002006), including particulate matter (ENVO:01000060) such as... | depth 10-100 m | reverse complement strand
CTTTAACGCTTTTACCACTGCAATGGTCGTAGTGCCAATTTATTAAAGGATTGGTTTTTGTGTGTTTTTTGGGCTCAATGGAATCATCAATAATTAACAACCCTTCTGATGAACTAATTTCTTGAACCATAGATTTGGCTTCTAACCATAAGGTTCTTGAATCTATTTTGCTAGATAAAAAACGTGTTATTTGGTCATGACTTACCCTATTATCTGTCACTAATGACAAACCTGTTGCTGTACTATAAGTTGGCGTTACCAACAAATAGTCAGTATATAAATCTAAAAGGTTATTAACATTCATAAATGAAATTTAATACTTTTGTGCGTAACATCAGTGAATAACTTAAAATAAAACCATTTTGATAAATATTGATTTTTTAAAATATCATACAGAGCACTACTTCTTTCTTGTAATAGCTGTGAAATCAAGCTGTCTCTAATCAATTTCTATTATCAGTATTTCAGAAACTGCTTATCATTTCCTTACATCTAATCCAATTTCTTCAATTCTGCTACACAATTCAGTAATTGAGATAATCCGATGAAAGTTAAGGTTTCTACCTTTGGATTATCAAAATTATAATAGATATGCAAACAAAAAATTAGTAACTCAATGATTAGGTTGTATGGGAATGACCATTTTAGGTGGAGCGGACATTTATGGGAAATCGGACGAAAAAGAAGCCATTGCCACCATTCATCGTTCACTTGAATTGGGCGGTAATTTTCTCGATACGGCCGATTTATATGGTCCACATTTGAATGAGCAATTGATAGCAAAAGCCATTGCGGGAAAACGTGACCAATACATCATCGCTACAAAATTCGGATACGAAATTGATGATAATGGCAAGATGATCTGGAAACTCAATGCAAGCCCTGACTACATTAGAAAATCCATCGACCATTCGCTTAAAATCCCAATATTAGTGATAGTAATTTTCTGTTGTCCATTGCCCGTTTTTATAATTTATTTAGTCTTAAATAGTTCAACATTTACAACCAAACATTCCAAGGAATCATATATAAAATAATAAGTAGTCCTAACGTATAAAAAATACCGATCCGTTTAAACTTTGCTTTGCTCTCTGCAAATTTTTTTGACTTCCTATAACCTAAAGTGATGAGCACAAACGCAATCATCATCATCAATGGGTGTTCTACCGCATAAAACCGGGCTACTGTGTTTTTCATGGTTTCACCTGAAAGGTTAGAAAACCCGAGCGGCGAAAGGAAGTATAAAATAAATCCAACCAGTAACTGAATGTGAGTGCCCACCATTCCGATTATGGCAATGATTTTAGAACGGTTGGTAAATGGTTTGGACTGCAAAAATCTAATCCACGAATAAATAATGGCAATCAGCAAAAAAGCTAATGCATAATATGCCAGATAATGATGAGATGTTTTGAAAAAATTATACATATTTTTGATTTTTTTGTTTTTATTCGACTATAAGAACGCCGTTCATCATTCCGTAATGTCCGGGAAAAGAGCATAAAAAATGATAAGTTCCTCTGGGCGGTGTTAGAAATTCTATTGTATCGCTTTCGCCCCCGCCAATCATTTTTGTATATATGATTACGTCTTTCTGTAAATTGTACGGAATATCGTAATCGGGTGCTTTGGCTGTTGCACAACCATTGCCAAATTCGGCTAAATCAACACCTTTTTTCAACAACACAAAATTGTGTCCCATCGCTGTTTTGGGCATTGTTCCTATATGTTTTAAGGTAAGTTTTACAGTTTGTCCTAACTTAACTCTGATTTCGCTCTTATCGAACTTCATATTGTCATCTGATTGAAGAACCACATTTACGGTATCGCCTGTTGGCACTACTTCGGGTTCGGCAACTGTTTCAGTGGTATTGCCTGCCTGATTTTCAGACGGAGTTTTATTGCTGCTATTACCACAAGATGCCAAGAACAGTGCAGCATACAAAAGAAAGTTTATTCTGTTCATCATTCCTGAATTTAATTTTCTGGGCCAAAATTAAGCTGCACAAACAGGAATGGCTGGTGGGAACACACTCTTTGTTAGGACAAATCGTGCATAATGAAATTTCGGTATTGGGTTGGGGTTTTGCCTGTTACTTTTTTGAAAATACGTGAAAAGTAAGACGGATCTTCAAAATTAAGTTCGTAACAAATCTCGGCAATGTCCTTTGAGGTTTCCCACATCAATAACTGACTGTGCAGAATGGCTATTTCAGTAATCATTTCTTTTGCACTTCTATGGAATAAGGCTTGAATACATCGGTTGAGATAATTTGTCGAAATCGCTAATTCGTCAGCATAAAATGCAACACTTTTTTCTTCTCGGAAGTTGGTATTTGCCAACTGTTTGAACTTTATGGCGATTTGCTGATTTCTTGGTAATACTTTACCCGTGTTGGATAATTCAAGTGTTTTATAAACTAATGCCTGAAGTAACCCCAAACTGATTTTTCTATTCGGCTTTTCCATGCTTACTTCTTCGTGAAGCAACCGACAAATGCCAACCGTCCAATCCGTTTCGTTGCTCAACGGCGAAACAGGTTGAATTTGGGATAGGTTTAAAATAGTTTCGGTATTGAAAATAGCACTCATTGTTTTCTTTTCTATCAGTAAGAAATACCCTTTGAGGTCGCTTGAAACAGCTTGGATAGAATATACCGTTCCTTCGGAAATGAAAATAACGGACGGAATATTTATGCTTATTAGTTCCGTACTGATTTGCTGTTTGATGCTTCCCGATTTAAGGACAATAAGAATGTTATAATCTAATCTGATTAAAGGAAATGGAACAACTAAATGCTTTTTAATGATGCTTAACGGATAAATCTGCGAAGGGGTTTTTTGAAACTGAAATGTTTCAGGAACATCTTTGATAAACTTCTCCTTAAAATTTTTTATTGTTGTAAGAGCTCTTAACATTCTTAAATTTCTTTACAATTCGATATTACAAATATCACTAAATTCTTCTTGTAGCCTTATCTGATAATTCAAACTGTAAGCAAAAGGTCAGTTTAAGTCACCCACTTTTTCCAATCGTTCTCTTACCAAGGGGATCACTTCTTCTGCATACACCCTGATCGCCTTTTTTACAATGTCGTGGGGCATTGTCGCTAAAGGCATCTGCGGCCAATATGATAGCAGGTGATGAAGCAGCAAAATCGGAACGGTGGTGTTCGCCTACACCGTAAAAATCAATACCCGATTAGTCTGCCAGTACAATATCTTCGACTACTTGTCGAATCCGTTCTGCCTGGGAAATTGTAATGCCCGAATGTGGATCGGGCATCACATCGGCAAAAGTGGAAATGCCGAACTCGAATTTATTTTTCATTCTTTTATTCAAATATTATTTAACTGCTTTAAGGAACATTCCCAGGAGAGAAATGATTAATCACATTTTCCATCCGGTGTGCAAATTTGCCCGTCAATAATATCCAACTTTGCTTCGGGATTATCCTTTTTCCATTCGGAGAATGATTTCTCCAATGTTTGTAAAAAGGCTTGAGGGTCTTGTGCTCCCGATACTGCATACTTCCTGTTGAACACAAAAAAAGGTACCCCACGAACACCTGCCTGCTGTGCTTCGTAAATATCTGCCCGCACTTCTTCTGCATAACTTCCGTTTTCCAACACCTCTTTTAATGCACCGGCATCTAGTCCAATGGATGTACCTAACTGGATCAGTGTAGCAAAGTCACCTATATTTTTTCCGTCCGTAAAGTAGGAACGGAATAAAATCTCTTCCGCTTCATTTTGTTTACCGTTAGCTTTGGCAAAATGTAAAAACCTATGGGCATCTAGTGTATTAACGGCAAGGGTTTTGTCAAAATTAAATTCCAGACCAACTTGTTTTCCCGCCTGGGCCACTTGGGCGTTCATTGCTTTTGCCTGGGCCGGGTCTATACCTCTTCTCTCGACCAGCATCCTTTCAAGATCATTGATCACGCCTTTTTCAAGTTCGGGCATTAGCTGATAACTTTTCCATTCTATTTCAATGTTGTTTTTATCAGCAAATTGGTTCAATGCGGTTTCAAATTTCCGTTTTCCGATGTAACAGAATGGACACATTACATCGCTCCAAATTTCTATTTTCATTTTACTTTCTGTTTTAATGTTTATGTTCTCAATAGTTTTCTTTTCTTCTCCAAAACTCTCAGAGGTTGCCTGTCCAGAATCAGCCAATCCAAAAAATGAGAGTGGAATAAAAAGTATCCCGATTTTATAAACTATATATTTCTTTCAAAATATTCTTAAGGTTTTCTGGTTTTCTTCCTATCAGCTTCTCCATATCATTAGACTGTACTTCAAACTGACCTATTCTAATATCGGCCGAAAATGATGACAGGACATAAATTGCAGTATCAGGAACACCTATTTTTTGTAACGTTTCGCTAAATATTTTTTCATCAGCATCGGTATAGCTGACGGTTTTCCCCGATAAATCCGTAAGGATCTTGGCTATTTCTCCAAACGAAAACAAATCACTTCCTGTTAGGTTATAGGTTTTGTTTTCATGCCCGCTATCTAATAAGACAGTGGCAGTGGCTTCGGCCAAATCACGGCGAAGTACAAATGGTACTTTCCCATTTCCGGCAGGAAGAAATATTCCGTTGTCAACAGCTTTTTCACCCGCAAACAACGGCATAGCATCGCTATAAAGCGAGTTGCGCAAAAAGGTATAGGTAAATCCATTTTCGACAATGTAATCTTCTGTCTGAAAATGGTCTGCCGTAATCGGGTTGAGAGAACTGCTTGCGTCTTTTAATGCAACACCTGTATAGACAATATGCCTGACACCTGATTTTTTGGATGCGTCGATTACGTTTTTATGTTGTTGAAGCCGATGTTCGTCGAGTCCTGAAATCAACAAAACTTTGTCAATTCCCAGAGTGGCTTTTTCCAAGGACGCCTTATTATCAAAATTGCCTATACGAACTTCAACTCCTTTTTCAATAATTGATGTTGCCTTGTTGATATCTCTTACCAAGACAACTATTTGATTGGCGTTTACGCCTTTCTGTAAAAGAAAATCAATAGTTGTTTTTCCCAGATGTCCTGTTGCCCCTGTAATCAGTAATTTGCTCATTTCTTTTTTCAGTTTGTGTCTTTTATTTTTTTTACCAACTCTCCTAATGCAGGAAGAAATTCTTCAAAAAGGGGATTTTTTCGGTTTCTGATTGCTACTTCTCCCAATAGTTTCAATCCAACTATAAATTCGATGTTCTGCCTATTGTTTTCAAACCAACTTCTGTCTTTCGAAATGGATATGATTTCCATGAGATTGTCATGATTCTCAATATCAAATGTTATTGACTGATTGGGCGCAGTACCGTCTTTCAATTCTGTTTCCTGTAAGGTGACTTGGTATTTGTTGTTCTTTTTTGTGGCCATACGTTATATTTCAGGTAAGTTCATGTTCAAATAACTGTATAGCTTTATCAAGTGCATCCTCCTTTAATCCAGGTAATATTGTTCCTTCTACCCGAATAGCTTTTACATCCATTCCAAAAAAATCACCCAATAAAGTTTTTAGGTAATTTTCGGTATGATCCCAGGTTTTCATCTGCCCACTAGTGTATATACCACCGGTAGATATAGCTAAATAAGCTGTTTTTCCTTTAACCAATCCTTCAGGACCCGCTTCTGAATATGCGAATGTTTTGCCTGGACGGGCTATATAATCTATCCAAGATTTTAATGTTGACGGAATGCCGTAATTGTACATGGGCACGCCGATTACGACTACATCTGCTTCTAACAATTCTGCAATTGCCTCGTTTGACCTGTTTGTCACTTCAAGCTGCTCCTGAGTTTGCTCCTCAATAGGTGTGTACAATGTACTTTGATGAACTGCGTCATAATGGGGAAGCGGTTGTGCGGCTAAATTTCGGGTTATGACAATACTGTCCAGCTTTTCACTTTTTAATTTATCTACAATGGCGTTTCCTAAATTGATACTGAATGAATTCTCTCCTGCTGGACTACTGATAATATGCAATATTTTCATTGATATTGATTAACTCTCTTTGTTTGAATTTGTATTAATCTATAATTGTTTATGAGTTTACTTTGTTTCCTTTTAATTTTTGATAATATAGATAGGAAACGGCAAGAATACCCAAAAGTATAATTGGCAATACTGTTGCGAATGCACCATCTCCATTGGCCGCATGGGCAACGGAAGCGGATAGTGTAACAATGGTAAACCCCGCATAGGCAAAATGCTTGAAAGTTTGAGGTACAAAAGGCAGCAACAGTGCCAAAACCCCCATTAGTTTGGCAGTTCCTAATTGTATTCTGAAATAATCAGGATAGCCAAGATGGGCAAAAGTTGCCTGCATTTCAGGATTGGTAAAATAGTTGACAGCACTCATTGTCATCATCGCAGAAAATAGTCCCGTAGTTATCCAGTAAATGATTTTGTCTTTTTTCATTGCTGTTATGTTTTGGCTATTATTGTTGAAATTCTCCATTGATAGTAATGTCTACTGCGTCGCTTATCATTGGTGCTGGGAAGTTGGTGCCAATACCAAAATCTGAACGCTTAATTTCTCCCGTTAACTTAAAGCCGGCAGTCAGTTTTTTGGATTGTGGATGTTCTAAGGAGCCATTGTAAGTCATATCCAACACCACTTCTTTGGTGACCCCTTTTATGGTAAGATTGCCGGTAACTTTGTACTTATTTTTACCTGTACTTGTCAGACTTGTGCTTTTAAAGGTGATGGTAGGATATTTTTCTACCTCGAAGAAATCTGCATTTCTAAGATGCTCATCTCTTGCTTCAACTCTTGTGTTTATAGACAAAACTTTGATACTCGCATCTATCTGTGCATCACTGAAATCGGCTTTGTTGCTGGTGATGGTAGCCGTAAATTCATTAAAACCTCCTGACATTTCGGAAATTCCAAGATGTCCAATGCTAAATCCTACTTCGCTATGTGCCGCGTCCGATTTCCATAGGTTTGCTGTCGTAAATGCTGTAAGCAATAATGCAGCTGATGCTGCGATAGCTAATTTTAATCCTTTCATTGTTTTATTTTTAATTTAAAATCTATTATAAACAAATTTACTTACATTTGCTATATAATAGTAACTACTATACTTTTGTATATAGGTATCATAAAGTATAGCAAATAATAGAATAATGAAAAAAGATTTTAGCATCGCATCGCAAATTCATTCTGTAAAAAAATTTCCTGCAACATATATTTTAGCTGTAAAAGACACCATTAATGTTATTAACGGGAAATGGAAACTACCTATAATTAGTTCATTGTTGTTTGGAAAAAAACGCTTTAAGGAGCTGGAAAGAGAAATTCCTAAAATTACTCCTCGAATGCTTTCAAAGGAACTTCGCGATCTGGAAGCAAATGCTATGGTGAAAAGAACAGTTTATGATACCGTTCCTGTGAAGGTTGAATATAAATTGACTCCATCAGGAGAATCTTTTTCTAAAGTACTGGATGTAATGCTGGAATGGGGATTGGAGCATCGGGAGAAAACGCTGAACGATATTGAGCAGGAAGAAGAAGTAGGTGCTGATATCGTTGAAGGATAATTCAAATAGAAAATATTTAATAATGGTTGTTACACCTTACCTAATGACCTTTCAAAAGGTAAGAGTACAACCTTAGTCTTCGTTTAGAAGTTTCTTAACATCTTAATTCTTTTATAAAATTTTGGAAAATTTATCTTTAGGATAGTATACGATTTTTGTTGATTATAAAGTTTAAATAACTAACAGAATGTAGCAAGAAAATACTATTCTAAATTGTCAAACTGCTGCATTTTCAATCTACGTTCGGCAGGTATTTCAATAGCTTTTTTCGAGTTATAGTCATAACATACTATAGTAGACTTTCCTTCTGCTGCGATTACTTCGGGCTCATTGCCTCTTGACTTTGTAATTATCCAATTTAATTCAAAACTTTTTGTTCCTAACTTTGAACATCGGGTATAAACAGATACACTGTCGTCATATTCAATTGCATCTTTATAATCAATCTCGGTTCTTGCCATAATCTGACCATGCTGTAAATGCCAATCGGTATCAGTACCAAGCACATCGTCATAATATTTTAATCTCGCTAATTCTACAAAAGTTAAATAATTGGCGTGATTAACGTGTTTCATTATATCAACATCCTTCAGTCTTATTTGGATTTCAAATTTGTGTTTAAAGTTTTTCATCATTAGTTAAAGTATTATCTCCTTTTGGAGACCTATAATTGTACAACAAATGAACTAAAATTCATTTATATATGAAAGTGATATGGAAGAGTATTTCATAAAGTGTTAGCTAAAACACAATATGTGATAGGGCGTATTAAACCTGTAAAAACGCATTAATAATAAGAGGAAATCATTAAAAAAGTCATTTTTGTGTATTCCTTTGCGATTACAGCTGTACTAAATGCTGTAAGTCAGGATCATTGCTGATGCGCTCCATTTCACTTTCGATAATTCTCACGATGTCCAGCTTTACCCGCTTGTAATTTGCTTCAATTTCCTGCTTCATATTATCTTCTCCGTTTTCATCACTAAAGGATAATATTTGTGGTATTTTCTTGTATGCTTTGGTTTCAGTAGAAACCTTATCATTATCTACTACGATCTCCGCATGAAATATTTTTTGCTCAATACGCTCGTTAAAATTGTCAGATACCGCACCTACAAACATCCCCTGGGTAAGTGTTGAGATTTTAGAAGCAGGTATCAGGCTGTCCATTTGCGTGGAAATAGAGGTAGATTTATCATTGCGGTTAATGGTCATGCTCTGTCTTTTCTGCAACACCTTGCCGAAGCGTTCTGAAAGGCTTTTGGCCGTCTCGCCAACTACTTGCCCGGAAAAAACATTGCCCACTGTATTTTGGATGACCTTACTCTCTTTATCTCCATAGTCCCTTGTCAATTGTGAAAAATCCTGAAACCCCAAACAAACCGCCACCTTATTACTTCTCGCGGTGGCGATAAGGTTATCCAATCCCCGGAAGTAGATTGTAGGCAACTCATCAATGACAACTGAGCTTTTTAACTGTCCTTTTTTGTTGATGAGTTTGACAATCCTTGAATTATATAATCCCAATGCCGCTGAATAGATGTTCTGACGGTCAGGATTATTGCCAACGCATAATATCTTAGGCTCTTGGGGGTTGTTAATGTCCAGTGAAAAATCATCCCCGGTCATGACCCAATACAACTGCGGGCTAATCATTCTTGATAAAGGAATTTTTGCCGATGCTATCTGACCTTGTAATTGGTCTTGTGCGCCGCCCTGCCACGCATCCATAAAGGGAGATAGATAATTTTCCAAATCGGGATAGGAAGTCAGAATAGTGAAAACATCCGAATACTTTTTATTCAACAATTCAATAGCGTGGGGAAATGTGCAATATCTGCCGTTTTCATAGATTTTTAGATACCAAATAATGGCAGCTAAAAGAATGATTGGACTTTCTACGAAAAAATCGCCTTGCTTCTGTATCCAGCTACGGTTGAGGTTAAGCATAATGGTATAGGCAGCTTCGTAGGCATCCGAAATATCCGTCATAAAGTCGGGGTTGAGTGGATTGCATCGGTGGCTTCTTCTCGGATCGTCAAAATTGATGACATAAAATTTGGGCTTTACCCTGTACTTATCCCGATGTTTCAGTAAATGGTTGTAGGCAATTGTGGAAAGGTCGTCGAATTTGAAATCGTAGATATACATTGAGAAACCTTTCTCTATCTGCTGCTTGATGTAGTTGTTTACGATAGCATACGATTTTCCCGAACCTGGAGTACCGAGAACGATTGATGCCCTGAACGGATTAACAATGTTTATCCAACCGTTATTCCATTTGCCTTTGTAGTAAAATTTGGTGGGCAGGTTGATGGAGTATTCATTTTCCATCAGCTTGGTTTCCTGTTGGAAACTCTCGTTCTCGTTATTGAAAACATCGTCCATAAGATTGGTACGGAGCAAGCGGCTCATCAATACGCCCGCCATCAGCAAAGCGATATAACCTAATGAGATAGTAAGCATATAAAGAAATGTGCCTGTTGCCAGAGGTAGTTTTAGCAACGGTGTGTTCAGGAAGAACAGCACAAACCCAACGCCCAATCCCACGTAAATTTTAGGCCAGGTTATCTTCTCATTCTTTACACCCTTTGTTCCTAAGCAGCTTAAAGCCAACAAAACCAAAGCAAATGCTTTGGTATAAAGGGTATGTGAAAACAAACCCGCCGTTCGGTCGAAATTGCCTAATATCTTGTTGACTACCTCCAACGTCCAACCATGTTCTAAAAAGAAACCGTAGCAGAACCAATAAAGATGCATCAGCACCAAAAGAATACTGACTGCCCGCATAAAAGCCATTATCTTGGCAAGCCCTCTTAAATCGTCTTCTCCCTGCATTATTTATAGTTTTAAGTTCGGGCGTGAATTTAAAAGCTCTATGCAGTGGCCATAAGAATGTGGCAGCCAGAGGTGTTCTGTGGCAGTATTTGGCTAAATATTATTTTTGACCTCTTTGACGCCTTCTTTTTTTCTTCATCCTATTGGCAAAAGCCAATTCCTCGTAATCCTCGCCCTGAGCTTCCGGCAGCAACCCGCCCAAGCCGTCTATCCATCCGAAATCATCTATCGGCTGTGCTTCATTCAAGAAATCAAAAAGTCTATGGGTTTTTTCTTGCTCTACGAAGTTGCTGTTACTTTCAGTCGGTAATGTATTTTGTGCCATTGTTTTTTCAGTTTCCTGACGTTGCCCGACCGCTTGTTCTTTCCACCAATCATTAAAGACGTTGGCAGAAAGATTTTTATCCAATTGTGAGCCGTTCCAAACGGTACGGCTTTCGTGGTCTATAAAGGTCATGCCATAAATACGCCCCGCATCGTTGCGCCGTACTACGGTATTGATGCCCTGCTCCATCAGTTGTTTTTTAAAATCAGTTTCGTCGGAGGCTATGTGCATCGCTGCTTCGATGGTGTTTTTGAGGACGGCTCTTGCAGGACTAGCTTTCAGTTGCTCCTTAGCCTCTGCAAAATGTTTTTGGAGTTCGTCCAGTCCAGCATATTTGCCGAAACGTGAAGCCTTAAAAGGATTGCTCGCTTTTTCTCCCTGTTCGTTCAGGGCAAAATATACAAGTCCATTTTTTGGTTGTCCGTGCGATTCCCCTTTCACTTCCTCAGCCGTGATGTTGAAAAGTGAAAGCAAAGCATTGTACGCTCCCAGGCTTGGGTATTGGTAGTACTTAGGCAGGTGCCGTACCACCGATGCCATTTGGCTCTTGATATCACTGGTTTTGTAATCCACCGGACGGAATACCTGCCCGTTTCCTGAACGCTGCTTTTCCGTTGCAGGTACCAGCTTATATTCTTGTTCCAATGCCCGGCAAGCATCCATAGATCGAAGCTTCTCATAGCTGTCAGGAATCTTTTTCCCATAACGGTCAACGCAGGTCGATACAATGTGGATATGGGTTCGTTCAATATCATTGTGCTTAAAAACGATATAGGGTTGTTCACCATAACCCATACGTTCCATATACTCCTGTGCCATTTTTATAAACTGTGCATCATTGACCTTATCCGCAGGATCTGGGTTTAGCGATATGTGCAATACGGGCTTCTCCGTTCTTTTGTTAGCCATAAGGTAAGGCTCAAAAGAACGATGCAACTGTGCCACCGAATAATTACCATTCGGTGTTTCCATAATCCTTTGGGTGGCTAGCACCTGTCCGTTTTCCTTATCCACTTTAAGCTGGTTGTAGGAAAGTGCGCCTGTCATATTAGCCCCGTGACCAATTTTTGCTATCATTTTTCATCCTTTCTGCTGAGGTGTTTGACTTCAAATTCCTGTGTCAATTCCATGATTTTACGACACAAATTGGCCAACGCTGCCGTTTGTTTTTCCAGTTTAAAGAGGTAGGCAGCGGCTTTCTTTTCCGAAAAATTACGGTAGAGTATCTTCACTATCTGGTTATAATTGACCCCAACTGCCCTGAACTGACCAAAGAAAGTGGTCAATCTGGTATAGTAATCCATTGCGGCCATATCCACTTTTACACTTTTAATTGGCCTCTGAAAGAGTATGGAAGTAACAAACTGTGCTTTGTTGTCGGCTCCCGATGCTTCAAAAAGCGAAAGGAATTTGGCGTTTTCCTCGTCCGTAAGACGAAAAACATAACGGTGGATGCTCGGGTTTGCGATGGGTTTCCGTCCACCTTTGTGCTGTTTCTTTTTCTGTTGTTCCTTCATCACAAATCCATTTTAATATTCTACAAAACCCCGACTTCGGAGGGTGTTTTCCGGCTCCCTGCAAGGGCAAGTTGTTTTGGGGCACGGAATCCGTTTCGAGTGCCTCAAAACACAACTTGCCGTGTTCCGGTGAACACAATAATCCGCCCTACGGGACGGATTGGATGTAACAGGAAAAAACGGCCCGATGCCGTTGCTGTTATCCTCCGATTTGTTAATTCTGTTTTGCATAAATCTGTTACTAAAAATCATTTTACAAAGTAAACATCTGTATGTAAGAGTATTGCAAGGCGATACCCGGACAAACACTGCCTTTGAACGCCAAACACTGCCATACCTCATAGAGCAGGTAAATTATCTGCTTTATTTGCCTTACAGTTTTAATGCAGGCAATAAAAAATGTATGGAAACTGGAAAAGAAGTCGGGTTTGCAAACAGGCAGCTTTCCGTAAAAGCATAAAACTATAAAAGTGTAAAAGCATAAAAGCGGTAAAGCATTTTGTTTTCTGCAAGGTTTACAACCTACCGAAGCATACACCTTACAAAGCTGTAAGGAAAGCATAAAACGGTACAGGAACATTCCAATAAACCAATACTCTAATACAGGGAAAAAGGAATATTCCGATAAATAAATTTTCAAGCCTGTAAAACAGGTAAAGCGTGTAACAATAAATTTTTAAATAATGGAAACAAAGAAGAAGACCTTAAAAATCAGTTTCTCCACCCAAAAAGGCGGTGTGGGAAAATCGACAATGACCACCTTGCTGGCAAGTGTGCTCCACTACCGTTTAGGATATAACGTGTTGGTGATGGACTGCGACTTTCCGCAGCACAGCCTGACCAATATGCGGGAACGGGATAAGAAAACCATAATGCAGAACGACTACCACAAAAAGGCGGCGATGAAGCAATTTCAGAGCATTAACAAAAAGGCGTACCCTATTATCAAAAGCAAGGCTGAAAATGCTTTGGAGAGGACATCAGAATATGTAAGTCAATCGGCGGTTGAGCCGGATATTATTTTCTTTGACTTGCCAGGAACCGCCAACACCAAAGGGGTATTGACCACCTTAAAAATGATGGACTTTATCTTTTCGCCCATCACGGCCGACCGTTTGGTTGTGGAAAGCACATTGGGCTTTACCAAAGCCTTTCTTGAACTTCCGAAAACCATTGAGGGCAATGAGCAACAGGAATTGTGGCTGTTCTGGAACCAGGTGGATGGCAGGGAAAAGACAGGTTTGTACGAGGCATACCAAAGTGTCATCAAGGCACTCAACCTGCCCATAATGGGAGCCAGGATAATGGACAGCAAGCGTTTCCGAAAGGAAACGGACGATACCGAACGCTATGTGTTCCGGTCAAGCCTGCTGCCCGCCGAAACCCCACTGATGAAGGCAACCAAAATGGATTTGTTTGTCGAAGAATTTTTAAAAATCACGCATCTATAAAAGCATTCAACTATGAGTTCAGATAACAAAAACGAAGAATTTAAAAAGCCCGATGTTGATGAGGATTATCTGATGAACATCATCAGCGGTGATGAGCCGGTTGCACCACCCCGGAATAATCCGCAACAGGAAGAGCCAAAGGAAATCAAGCCCAAGCCCAGGGAAAGGGTCCGAAGCAGTTCGACAAAGAAAGCGGACTATGAGGAAACATTTTTAATCAACCGGTTCCCTTCAGGTCGTAACGGCAAGGTGGTTTACATACGTCCTGAATACCACGAAAGATTGTTACGGATAGTGCAATTGACAAGGGAAGAACGAACAACCCTTTACTCATACATCGACAATATCCTCGAACATCACTTCAGGGAGTACGGAGACGATATTACAGATTATTTCAATAAACATTTTAAACCCATTATATAGCTATGGAAACAATAATTGTGATTTGCCTGCTCATTGTGATTGCCCTGCTTTTGCAGGATAAGATTGTCATTCATAAAAGGTCGCAGGAAAAACCTACGCAGGAAAAAGTAAATCCGAACCTGCCCGATATTATGGGGCAGCCCAAGCCAGTAAGAAGCCATTCCCTGCCAAACACTGCCAATAAAAGCCAAATAACGGAACCGGAGATAAACCCCGATAATTTAGACATCGAATACGACGAGAATGAAAACGTCGGTATTCAAATTCCGCAGGAAGAACTGGACGAAGTTTTCAGCAATATGCCTGATTTGGAAGAAGAGGAAGAAGAATGGAACAGGTACGGAATATCCGGTGGCGATAACGGTTTTGCCCAAGGGGTTACCTACGACGAACTAAACTCCGTAGGGGCGTTGCTCCAAAAAGAGAATTTGGAACAGGCTCAAAAGGAAACAGCGGTAGCGTTAGTTCAAAAATTACAGGGAACCGAATTATTCAGCCTATTGGAAAATTCCATTGAGGGTGCTTCCCGAAAAATTGCCGAGCTTTTGGACAGCACACTCTCATCTGAAAGCGAGGACGGTTCTTCCACCTTGCGGAAAAATGATTTGGGTGACTTTGACATTGGGGAGTTTGTATAGACTCCTCTTTGTCTTTTTAAAAATAACGAAATATGGAAAGAGAACTACCGGAAATTAAAATTGAAGGAACAACGTTTAAATTTGATATAGACTGCATCGTCCTCATTGATAAAGACAACCCAAGTAATGAAATTACCTTTGAACATATGCGTGATGAGGGCACACACTACGCTTTCGAATATAGTGCCATTCATAAAAATTACCACAGTAGAAACGCACAATCATTTCCTGAATTATTACGCAATCTACAATCTGATACACCCGGGGTTGCCAATCCGCCCATTACGGTAGAAATTCCACGCATAGGAAAAATTGACCCGGAGGGTATGTGCCGCAAATATGGATGCTCCTTGCAGGATATCAATCAAAAATCCGATTTTGAAATAATGGTCAATCAGGATATATACAGCAGAAGACTGAACAGAGAACCTGTGACAATAGATTTAGCAGGAAAGATATATGAGGTGGATACAAAAAACAATTCATTACGTCCACAGGACGGAACGGGTAACGATATTTTTTTGAATGATTTTTACCACGACTATTATAATGACGATGCACAGGTTTACCTCTTGTTTTATGATATCAGAGAAAATAAAGTTGTAGATGTTATGCGTGATGGCAGCAGGGAGAAAACCGAAAATCGTATAATATTGGAAGTTCCTCATTTATACACGCTTGACCCCATAGGAGCTAATCGGGAATTTGGTTATAACCCTGAACACGGATTAATGTATGGCAATCTTAAAATGAACCACATCGCAAAGCCCGTACCCTGGCAATTGCTTGGCGTTAGGGTCGCCAGTGAAATCCCCTTTGACCTGAATGCCTGCGATATGCGTGTAAGCAAAGGGATGCTGCCTACTGTTGATATTGCAGGGCATACATTCTATGTGGATATACGAATGGATATGCTTCGACCTAAAGATGATTTTCTTTCAAAAGGTATTGTGTTCTCGGATATAGCCAACTATTACGATTTAGACAAAAGAACCTACACCATTCCATACAATCCGAAGACACACGAATTTCAGGAACCGGATTACCGGACTATCAAAGAACTTCCCAAAGATTTAATTGCTGTGCGGTTCCCCTCTGAAAGGCTGCTTGACAGGATTGGATGGAACAAGCAATACGGCTTTGAACTGACACACGGATTGGATAAGCAAGGCTTGAAATTGCAGTTTGAAGCAAAGCAAATACCCTGGAAAAAAACCTTTCTCGTTGATTTGATAAAAAGCAACCTGAAAACCGAAAAGAACCTGCAAAAAACTACTGAAAAACAACAGCCAACCCGAGTAAATAAAAACAAACCGAAAGGGCGCAAAATGTAAAATCGGAATACTGGTAACCGAACGTCAAACTGTAAAAAAGTTTGGCGTTTTTTTATGCTTAAAGGCTTCTTACAAAGCCACTGACAGCCAAACACTTCCTCTGACTGCCACTTTACGGTAACGCCTCTTTTTCCATAAGACATTTGTCCCGAAAGTCCGCAAGGTGCGGGATAAACAGTAACAAAATAATGTGTTTCAATTATGGAAAAACAAAGAAAAAAAATTTTGCTGGCAGCCGTGGCAATGCTGTCAGGAATTGGTGCGTTCGCACAGGGAAACGGCTCGGCAGGTATCAACGAGGCTACCCAAATGGTAACGTCTTATTTCGACCCCGCAACGCAGTTAATTTACGCCATCGGTGCGGTGGTTGGGCTCATCGGAGGTGTTAAGGTGTACAATAAGTTCAGTTCGGGCGACCCCGATACGAGCAAGACCGCAGCTTCGTGGTTTGGTGCGTGTATCTTCTTGATTGTTGCGGCTACCATCCTGCGTTCATTCTTCCTGTAATCCTTTGCCTTATGAATTACAACATCAACAAAGGCGTCGGTAGAACGGTGGAATTTAAGGGGTTGAAAGCACAGTACCTCTTCATTTTCGCAGGTGGCCTGCTCGGTACGCTTATCCTCGTAATGATATTGTATATGGCAGGAGTCAACTCCTACATCTGCCTGTTCCTCGGAGCAGGCGGAGCTTCGCTCATAGTATGGCAGACCTTTTCGCTTAACCGCAAGTATGGCGAACACGGATTGATGAAAGTGGGTGCAAGAAAACGGCATCCCCGCTACATCATCTGCCGCAAGCCTGTACATCGCTATTTAAAATTCACGCCTAAACAGAATCCTGTATGAGAAACGTATCTAAAACAACCACACTGAAAAGCAAATTTCCTTTGTTGGCAGTAGAGAATAACTGCATTCTTTCCAAAGATGCGGACATTACCGCTTGCTTTGAAGTGCGTTTGCCGGAACTGTTCACGGTAGCATCAGCAGAGTACGAAGCCATTCATTCCGCCTGGCACAAGGCGATTAAAACCCTGCCTGATTTTACGGTAATCCATAAACAGGATTGGTACATCAAAGAAAACTATACGCCCGATTTGGGACAGGAAGACCAAAGTTTCCTTTCCAAAAGCTACCAACGTCATTTCAACGAGCGACCGTTTCTCAACCATTATTGCTACCTATTCCTGACGAAGACCACAAAGAACAGAATGCGGATGCAAAGCAATTTCAGTTCGCTTTGCAAAGGCACACTCATTCCAAAGGAAATCAATAAGGAAACGATACACCGCTTTATGGAGGCGGTTGCCCAGTTTGAACGTATCGTGAACGATAGCGGTTTTGTGAGTCTGAAACGCCTTACCGAAGATGAAATCATCGGTACGGAAAATACGCAAGGGCTACTAGAACAATACCTCACGTTATCGAGGGAAGCAGGAACGCCAATGCAGGACATCGCATTAGGAGCAGAAGAAGTACGTATTGGTAACAAAAGGCTGTCTTTGCACACCTTGTCCGATACGGACGATTTGCCCGGAACGGTATCGGCAAACACGAGATACGAAAAACTGTCCACAGACAGAAGTGACTGTTTATTGTCATTTGCCGCTCCTGTGGGCTTACTGTTACCCTGTAACCACATTTACAACCAATATCTGTTTTTGGATAACAGCGAGGACAACCTGCAAAAGTTTGAGAAGTCCGCAAGGAATATGCACTCTTTGGCTCGGTACAGCCGTGCCAACCAAATCAACAAAGAGTGGATTGAGAAGTACCTGAACGAAGCCCACAGCTTTGGGCTGTCCTCCATCCGTGCGCACTTCAATATTGTGGCGTGGTCGGAAGACCCTGCGGAGCTGAAACAGTTAAAGAACGATTGCGGTAGCGCATTGGCACTGATGGAGTGTAAGCCACGCCACAACACAACGGACGTAGCCACTTTGTACTGGGCAGGAATGCCAGGCAATGCGGGCGACTTTCCGAGTGAGGAAAGTTTTTACACGTTCATCGAGCCTGCGCTGTGTTTCTTCACCGAAGAAACCAACTATCACAATTCGCCTTCGCCGTTCGGTATCAAGATGGCGGACAGGCTTACAGGAAAACCTATCCATTTGGATATTTCAGACCTGCCCATGAAACGGGGAATCATCACGAATCGGAACAAGTTTATACTTGGTCCATCGGGAAGCGGCAAATCGTTCTTTACGAACCATATGGTACGACAGTATTACGAACAGGGCGCACACGTACTGCTCGTAGATACGGGTAACTCTTATCAAGGCTTATGCGAACTCATCAAGGGTAAGACCAAAGGTGAAGACGGAGTTTACTTCACTTACACCGAAGACAACCCGATTGCCTTTAACCCTTTCTACACCGATGATGGCGTGTTCGACATTGAAAAGCGGGAAAGTATCAAGACTTTGATACTGACCTTGTGGAAACGTGATGATGAGCCGCCGACCCGTTCTGAAGAAGTTGCCCTGTCCAATGCTGTAAGCGGTTATATCGAGCATATTAAAACGGTAGATGTGTACTCCTCATTTAACGGTTTCTACGAGTATGTAAAAGGCGATTACCGCAAGATATTAGAGGAAAAACAGGTAAGGGAAAAGGACTTTGATATTGCCAATTTCCTCAATGTATTAGAGCCTTACTACAAAGGTGGCGAATATGATTACCTGCTCAATTCTGACAAGCAATTAGACCTGCTGTCCAAACGCTTTATCGTGTTTGAAATTGATGCGATTAAAGACCACAAAATCCTCTTTCCCATAGTCACGATTATCATTATGGAGGTGTTCATTAACAAGATGCGCCGATTGAAAGGTATTCGCAAGCTCATCCTGATTGAAGAGGCTTGGAAAGCGATTGCCAAAGAGGGAATGGCAGAATACATAAAGTATTTGTTCAAAACAGTTAGGAAATTTTTTGGGGAAGCCATTGTGGTAACACAAGAAGTTGACGACATTATCCAGTCGCCTATTGTGAAAGAAAGTATCATCAACAACTCCGACTGTAAAATCCTGCTTGACCAACGCAAGTATATGAACAAGTTTGATGATATACAGGCGATGCTCGGATTGACAGACAAAGAGAAAGGGCAGGTACTTTCCATCAATATGAACAACGATGCAAGCCGACTTTACAAAGAGGTTTGGGTTGGCTTAGGTGGTACGCACTCGGCAGTCTATGCCACCGAAGTTAGTTTGGAGGAATATCTCGCTTACACAACCGAAGAAACCGAGAAAATGGAAGTGATGCAGCTTGCTGCGGAACTGGACGGAAATGTGGAACTCGCCATTAAGCATATCGCAATGCAAAGGCGGGATAATTCAAATCAATAGTTTATTAACATTTAAATAATTCAAAAACAATGAAAAAAGTATTGTATCTGGTGTGTACGGCACTGATGTTTGCCGTAACACCGTCAGCGAAAGCCCAGTGGGTTGTAACCGACCCTTCTAATTTGGCTTCAGGGATTATCAACTCTGCCAACGAAATCGTACAGACGTCTTCCACGGTGAGCAATGTGGTGAAGAACTTCAACGAAGTGAAGAAAGTGTACGAGCAGGGCAAAGAGTATTATGACAAGCTGAGAGCCGTAAACGATCTCGTGAAGGATGCTCGCAAGGTGCAGCAAACGGTTTTGTTGGTTGGCGATGTTTCCGAAATGTACGTGCAGAATTTTGGTAATATGATGAACGACCCAAATTTCACACCGCAGGAACTGACCGCCATCGGAAACGGTTATTCGGCTTTGCTCAATGAGAGTACCGAACTGCTAAAAGAACTGAAGCAGATCATTACGTCTTCAAGCCTTTCGCTGAACGATAAAGAGCGTATAGATATTATTGACCGTGTGTACAAAGAGGTAAAGGATTACCACAGTATTGTACGCTACTACACCAATAAGAACATTTCTGTAAGCTACTTGAGAGCGAAAAAGAAAAACGATGCCCAGAGAGTGCTTGAACTCTATGGTACTGCTAACCAAAAATACTGGTAAATATGGAATGGGATAATCTTCACGAACTCCTGCGGTCGCTCTATGATGATATGATGCCGCTTGCAGGCGATATGGCGGCAGTTGCTAAGGGATTGGCGGGATTGGGAGCATTGTTCTATGTGGCATTAAAGGTTTGGCAGGCTTTAAGCCGTGCCGAACCTATTGATATGTTCCCTTTGCTGCGCCCTTTCGCTTTGGGGCTTTGCATTATGTTCTTCCCGACCATCGTATTGGGAACCATCAATGCGGTATTAAGCCCGGTGGTGGTAGGAACCCACCAAATACTCGAAGGCCAGGTGCTTGACCTGAACGAATTGCAACAGCAGAAAGACCAACTGGAACACGAGGCAATGGTCAGGAACCCCGAAACCGCCTATATGGTATCAGACGAAGAGTTTGATAAGAAACTGGACGAACTGGGCTGGTCGCCCTCCGACATTGGAACAATGGCAGGGATGTATATGGATAGAACGGGCTATAAAATGGAGAAAGCGTTAAAAGATTGGTTCCGCAATCTACTGGAAATACTCTTTCAGGCGGCGGCTTTGGTCATTGATACCATACGAACGTTTTTCCTGATTGTCCTCTCCATACTCGGGCCGATTGCTTTTGCAATAAGTGTATGGGACGGCTTTCAGTCCACACTCACGCAATGGCTCACGAGGTATGTAAGCGTTTACCTGTGGCTTCCCGTTTCGGATTTGTTCAGCTCAATGCTGGCAAGGATACAATCGCTGATACTCGAAAAGGATATTGAAATGCTGTCCGACCCGACTTTTATTCCTGATACTTCAAATACTGTGTACATCATCTTTATGATAATCGGTATTGTAGGGTACTTCACTATCCCGACGGTAACAGGCTGGGTCATCCAGGCCGGAGGCGCAGGAAACTTTACCCGCAATGTAAACTCAACGGCAATGAAAGCCGGAAACATCGCCGGAGCAGGCGCAGGTTCAACCGTTGGTAACATCGGCGGTAAACTGATGAATAAATAAACAATTAATCATTCTAAAAAAATGGAATTTAAAACATTAAGAAATATCGAAAACAGCTTTAGGCAGATAAGATTATATGCCATTGTGTTTGCGGTTCTCTGCATTGGCGTGGTAGGATTTGCCGTATGGAAATCCTATCGCTTTGCAGAAGAACAACGCCAGAAAATCTATGTATTGGATAACGGTAAATCGCTGATGCTTGCCTTATCGCAGGATGCAAGCATCAACCGCCCGGTTGAAGCACGGGAACACGTCAGGCGTTTTCACGAACTGTTCTTTACGCTTGCCCCCGACAAAAACGCTATCGAAAGCAATATGCGAAGAGCATTCAACCTAGTCGATAAAAGTGCTTTTGATTACTACAAAGATTTGTCGGAAAAGGGTTATTACAGCCGTATCATTTCGGGGAACGTGCAACAACGCATCGAGGTGGATAGTGTCGTGTGCAACTTCAATACCTATCCCTATGCAGTACGCACCTATGCCCAACAGTTCATTATCCGGTCAAGCAACGTAACCAGGCGTAACCTAATTACTTCCTGTTATCTCGTGAACTCCGTTCGTTCCGACAATAATCCGCAAGGCTTCAATATTGAAAAGTTTGCCATACTGGAGAACAGAGACATAGAGGTTATCGAACGCTAAAAATTTCGGATATGAAACAAGCACTTGATTTAGACACATTCGCAAAAATTCTGACCGATAAAGGATACGACGGCTATTTCCATACGGAGGCAGCTTATCCCGACAAAATAAAAGACAGCATCAGCAGGTTTCTGGAGGCTTATAACAATGGGATGGATAAACCGATGCTGCCCAACATTATGATGCTGAAAACCTATCTGCAATGGAATGACGATGATAAGCCAAAGGTTGAATGCAATATGTGGGTAAAGTACGAGGACGGTCTTTTTGATGTGCAGAAAATGGAAATTGAAAGGACAGACCAGTATGGGCATTCGATGAAAAAATCGGTACTGACAGACCTATCCACAAGCTCTGTTCCGACAAGGAAAGAAGCCATTGCCCAAGTAAGCGAAAAACCTAAAGAACAGGTTGCTCCCCGAAAAAGAGGGTTTAGAATGTGATAACCCATAATCATTAAAGTATGAAAAAATTAAAAGCGAATATGGACAGGTACATCGACAGGCTGGATGAGCGTTGGCAGGCGTTACCCGTGCGCAAACAGCACCAATACACGCTGTACTTCTTTGCGGGTTACCTGCTGCTTACCGTGGCGGTCATCGGCAAAGTGATGTACGATACCTCAAAGTCCGGTAACGATATGGTCATTGAGCATATCGAGAACCCTGTCCTCAAAAGTAAAAACCCTGCAAGGTTGCAGGATAGTGTATCAACAATTCTAAAAAATCAGATTTATGAAAGAAAGTGAGAACAAAAAATCGGTTGTTCGGGTAACGGAAGGGAACCCGAAAGATACCGCTGACGTGCTGCAAAACGGCACACAGAATAACAAGGAAAAGCTTAAAAAGCCTATAATATTTGGCTTGATGGCGATTGTCTTCCTGGGCTGTATGTACCTGATATTTAAACCTGCTGAAGATAAAAAGACTGTCGAAAATGTCGGGCTGAACGATGCCGTACCACAGGCTACCGGTGCAGGGATGCCGGACGATAAAAGCGAGGCGTATGAGCAGGAAATGCTCGAACGCAAAGAACAGGAAAAGCGCAATGCACTGACCACGCTTTCTGATTATTGGAATACGGAAGACAGTGCGCCTGCTGACAATGAAGAAGGTTTGCCTGAAGAAGATGAAGAAAGCAACGGCTTTGGCGGTGATAGCAGAAATTCAGGAAGAAACGGCAATCCTACATTGAACAGCTACCGCAATATGCAAAGCACACTGGACTCATTCTATCAGGAGGACAATTCGGAAATAATGGAACTCCGCAGTCAGGTGGACGAACTGAAAGCAAAGTTGTCGGAAAAAGATTTGCCACCCGTGGCCACCGTGGACGACCAACTCAAACTGATGGAGAAATCCTATGAAATGGCAGCAAAGTATTTGCCGCAAAATGCCAATACCGGAAATGCTGCTCCTGCCAATGGTGCAACTGCTGGTGCTAACCAAAAAGAGCATTTTGTAGCGTTCATGCCCATAAGAAAGAGCATTGTATCAACCTTGTACCGTGAGCCTACGGATGGTGAATTTTTGGCAAATTGGAGCGAAACCCGAAACAGAGGATTTTATACCGCAGGTGCTACCGAGCAAATGGTACAGCCGAAAAACAGCATCAAAGCCTGTGTACACGAAGAGCAAACGGTTGTTGGCGAAACAGGCGTAAGGCTTCGTCTATTAGAGCCAGCGCGAACCCCGCAGCGTACCATCCCACAGGGAACGATTGTAACGGCAAATGCCAAGTTTCAAGGTGGACGTTTACAGCTAAAAGTTACTTCAATAGAACTGGAGGGCAATATCATTCCCGTAGATATTACCATTTACGATTTGGACGGACAGCAAGGTCTGTACGTTCCGTATTCGCCCGAAATGAACGCCCTTACCGAAATGGCGGGCAATATGAGCCAAACAGGTGGAACCAGTGTAATGCTTACGCAGAATGCCGGACAGCAGGTCGCTGCCGATTTAAGCCGTGGCGTGGTACAAGGCATTTCGGGCTATTTCGCCAAGAAAGTGCGAACCCCAAAGGTTACCCTCAAAGCGGGTTATCAGGTCTTCTTGGTATCAAAATAATAATGTTGAACTCAAATAATTTTAATAATGAAAAATCTTTTTAAAACTTTTTGGGCATTTGCCCTGACTATCGGCTTTGCCGTAACCTCTTTTGCACAGGATGCAAGAACACCGCTTGCATTGGGCAAGATAGAACCCTACAAAATGGAAGTTACCTACGATAAAACTTCGCATTTAATTTTCCCGACCGCTATACGATACGTGGATTTGGGAAGCGAATACCTGATAGCGGGAAAAGCCGAAGATGCGGAAAACGTATTGCGTGTAAAAGCATCGGTAAGGGATTTTGAACCGGAAACCAATTTTTCGGTCATTACTAATGACGGACGTTTTTACAGCTTCAACGTGTATTACAGTTCCTACCCCGAAGTATTGAGCTACGACCTGCTCACAATGCAAAAGGCGGTGGACAGAACCAATGGAAACGATGTGCTTTTTGAGGAACTGGGCAACAATTTGCCCTCACTGGCAGGCTTGTTACTGGAAACCATCTACAAGAAAGACAAGCGCATTGTAAAGCATATCGGGGCAAAAAGTTTCGGCATTCAGTTTATCCTGAAGGGGATTTACATACACAACGGTAAATACTATTTCCATACGGAATTGAGAAACCGTACCAATGTGCCGTTTCAGATTGATTTTATCAATTTCAAAGTCGTGGATAAAAAAGTAGCCAAACGCACCGTAGTACAGGAACGTCCTTTAACCCCTTTGAGAACTTACAAGCCATTGGATGGTATTGGTGGAAAGTCAATTGAACAAAACGTGTTCCTGTTGGACCAATTTACCATTGCCGATGACAAGGTGCTGCTGATTGAGGTTTTCGAGAAAAACGGTGGTAGGCATCAAACGTTGCAGGTCGAAAATTCCGACTTAATCAAAGCCCGTTTGATTGACGATATGCACCTGAAATTTTAATAACCCTTTAAAACAAGAATATGAAAAAGTATATCTATACCGTGCTGCTTGTCCTGATAGGCATCACGGCTGCACAGGCACAAAGGATGCTGCCAAAGCAGAAAGGATTGGAAATAAGTGCAGGTGTATTGTCCAATGATAAAATTGGCAATGATTACTACATCAGCGCAGCGATGACCGTAAACGGCAAGAACGGTAATTACCAGCTTTGGGCATTGGAATATACCCACCAATACCACGATTATAAAGACCTCCGCATTCCGCAGGAAACCTATTCCGCAGAGGGCGGTTACAGCTTCTTTTTGTTGGGCGATGCCCGAAAGAACATCGCACTGAATGCAGGAATAACAGGCGTAGTCGGTTATGAGAGCATTAACCGTGGCGAAGCGATGCTGTACGACGGTGCAAAGCTATTGAGCGAAGATAATTTTATCTACGGAGCAGGCGGTCGCCTCACTTTTGAAATGTATCTGTCCGACCGATTTGTATTAGTCCTGAAAGGACGTACAAAAATCCTTTGGGGTACGGATTTGCGACAGTTCCGACCGTCGGCAGGTATGGGATTAAGGTTTAACTTTTAAAACGTAAAATACGATGATAACAATATTTAATAAATTCAGAATAGGATTACTGCCGATATATGTACTCTTGGCAATCCTAACGGCTTCAGTTTCTTTGGTGTCTTGTAGCAAAGATGACGACCTCGAAATACAAAGCGATTTTCCTTTTGAAGTCAATGTAATGCCTGTGCCTAAAGAGGTTGCCAACGGACAAACCGTAGAAATACGCATTACCATACAGCGTACAGGCAATTATAGCAACACGCAGTATTTTCTCCGCTACTTCCAATTTGACGGACAGGGAACATTAAGATATTACGATGACCCCCCGTACTTGCCGAACGATTTGTACGCATTGACAACGGAGCAGTTCAGGTTGTATTATACGTCTTCGTCTGCCGTATCACAATCCTTTGAGGTTTGGATTTCAGACAGCTTCGGGAACGAAAAACAGATAAGTTTTCAGTTTAACAGTAGCGATTAAACGTAGTACTCTACTTCATTAAAAACGGCTTGCCTGATGGGTAAGCTGTTTTTAATTTTAGTTTACATTGTTTACAGACTGAAACAAATATTTTTCGTAAATTAAAACAGTGAAAATAAAGTGTTTTTGTTATGGTCGCATCATTTGTTATAGCTATAATATTTTTGGTTGCAGGCTTGGGACTTCGTTACTGGATTAACCGCAGAAAGTTTTACAGGCGCAGCCCTATGGGAGTAGAGGGCTTTTCCTCTTATGAAAGTTCGGTTTTCATTAAATTGATTGAAAGGGTTGGTAAATGGATTGCGTATGCTCTGATTATCTTCGGTCTGTTATCGCTGTGGGTTTATTCTCGTGAGAAAAAGGAGAAGGAAAAGTTGGAAGTACAAAATCCCTGATAATAATCGATGTTCTTCAAAAACTTGACACGTTACTCAAACAAGACCAGAAATTGGAACAGGATAGCATTGATAATTAATTATAATCAAATTATGGCATTTAGCGAGCAATTAGCAAACAAGGTTAGAGAAGTCTTAATCAATCAAAAAGACATAACCGAAAAGGAAATGTTTCAGGGACTTTGCTTTATGGTTAATGGCAAAATGTGTGTCTGCGTTAGAGACCAAGAACTAATGTGTCGTATTGCACCTGAAAAAGCCGAAAACGAATTAGAAAAAGGAAATTGCAGACCAATGATTCACAACGGAAATACAATGAAAGGATATATTTTTGTTGATGAAAACGGTTACAGAAACAGCAATGATTTTAAACGGCTGATTGACTTGTGCTTAGACTTTAACAAGATTGCAAAAGCATCAAAAAGAAAAAAGCCGAGCTGAACGAATAATATTCTTGGTAACAGCAGCAGTTACAAAAACAAACAGCACCGCTTTTCGGTGCTGTTTGTTTTTGGCTTAGTAAATCGCCAAACACTACCTCTCAAAGCCAAACCCTGCAACATCTCCTAACGCCCCAATAAGCCTTTATAAATTCGACTTCCATAGCAAAATGGAGCAAACAATGGAAGTTATCGCAATACAAAAATCCACATTGGAGGGCATGAAGAATGAACTGAAAGCACTTTTGGAACTGACCGAAAATGCTACACAAAAATACACACCTATTTTTAAAGAAGAGCAATGGCTTGACAACCAGGAAGTGTGTTTGATGATGAACATAACCAAACGGACTTTGCAGACCTATAAGGACAAAGGTTTATTACCTTATTCCAAACTAAACCGTAAAAATTATTATAAACTTTCGGACGTTCAGGCTTTGCTCAAAGCCGGACAGCCATACAATACAAATGACAATGGGTTTACTAACAAATGATACCGAAGAAATCATTGCTCATCACAAAATGATAATGCGATTGAAAAGCCATATTGAAAGTATATTGAAAAACTACCGTCCCGTAATGAACGGCGAAATATACCTTTCGGGGGAAGATGTGTGCAAGCTGCTCCATATCAGCAAACGGACTTTACAGCAGTACCGTGATGACCAAGTTTTGCCTTATATACAGATAGGCGGTAAGATTATCTACAAGGAAAGCGATATTCAGACCGTACTGGAGCAAAATTATATTGCCAATAAAACGCATTGATTCCAATTAGTTTACTTCGGTTGCATTTCTATCAAAATCAGTTTAGTATCTTTGTTGGTGAAAAAATAGAAATACTTAAAGTGTTTTTCCTTTAGATCCCACATTGAAAACTGGTAATTTTTAAGACAACGTGACGATAAGGAAGAACGCTCATGCCATAGGCGTGGGTGCTCACTTATTCGTTGTCAGGTATACCAGTACCTCAATGTGCGGTAAGTTGTAGTTGCCTACGCTTCTTTTTTGTGCAGGCACTCCATTAATTTAATACTCATATAGATATGGAAACTGATACAGCACAACAAAAAATCACTATTGCTCTTATCAATGAGAAAAGTCCAATATTTGATGTAATCTCTGATGATCTGACTGCTTCAGGGTTTGAAATCATATTCCGATCAGAAACAATCGAAGATGGATTATCTCAATTAGCTACCTTGAAAGAATTTCCTAAAGTTTGCATCATTGATCTTGATTTTTACGACAAGTACATAATGTCACAACTTCAAAAATTAAAAGCTAAATACCATATAATCAAACTGCTTTCCTATAGCGATATTGACAATGAGAAAATAGGAAAATTTCTTTTAGATATTGGTTTTTCGAGTTGTCTGCTGGTTGGTAGCGATGTTGATGATTTTAAAAAAGCTATTGAGAGTGTTTCGAACGATAAAAGCTTTAATTAGTATAATTGCTAAGGAATATCTTAAAAAGTTATAATCAAGATTGTGATAATTTTAGAAAAGATAGGTTTTTTAGTTTTCCATCATGCAATTTACTTTGGCAATACGATGTGTGGAACTGATGTGACTTCAGGAATAAAATTGACTTTTCTACTCTACATTGAATAGACATACATAACCTAAGTTCAAGTTCATTCCAAACACTTTGGTCTATGGAAAAAAATTCAGGAGTTCCTACATGAAAAGTATCTGCATCGCAAAGTATTTGTTCCAACAAGGATTGAGGATTTACAGGCATTTTCGTTGCCATAATACATTTTTCAATGCAACGAACAATAGATTCATCAATAGTTTTCTCCTTAAAATATTCACGCATAATTTCCACACTCATTTCCTCATGTATTGCTAAATCCTCACACAGCAAATGACCAGTATCGTGAAACCAAGCTGATGCTAATAGTATAAACTGCTGGCTATCATTTAAATTATACTGTTCGGCTATTTCTTTTGCACGAATTACGACCTCTTTTGTATGATCCAGATTGTGATATAAAAGATAAGTACGTCCATAATCTCTATAGAGATTATGGACGTACTTCGAAATATTTAAAAGCTCATTTTTCACGTTTATAACATTATTCAATTAGTTATAAAGTAAACGTAAATTATCAATTTTTATTTTTTATAATTAGAAGTATTTGTCAGTAAAATTCAAAAATACTATTGAGCCAAATTGTTAGTAATGAACAAAATCCAATTATTGAAATATTTGTTATTGCCCTAAAAATCCATTTCCTATTTGATAGATTGTAATTAAAATGTTTTGATACCACAACTGCTAATCCCATTAAAAGAAACCAAACAGAGAAAAATAACGAAAGTTTTCCTCTCAATAAAGTGATTACTAAATCGTGTACAAATCCGCAAAAAACAAATGTGAGAATTAATGCGAGAGCAACAGGCAAAATCTTTTTTTAAAGGTTTAAAGATTTTGGTTCCTAAATAGTAGCCGAAAATTGGGTTCCAAAAATTCCAGAATGCAGAAAAGTTTTTAGCACCCAGTGACCTTTGTAAATTATTTCTAAGTTATTTTGGATGCCCGATTGGAACTCCGTTTCTTTTTGCAACATACTCAGATAAATTCCTCTGGCTTTAAATATCTACAACTGCAAATTTACTGAATACCTAAAGATTACAATAACCAAACGACGTTCTTTTGCTTCTTTTCTTTGGTCGCCGTGTGAAAAGAAAAGAAGTTCGCCAAAAACAACAATTGGGATGCTGAACATCCCACGCAAAAACATCTCAACCTGTTTGATAAAATATCAGGGAGGAAAAAAGCAGGGTAGTATATTTTGTCAAAGTGGTTGTACCCATTGTAATTGCAAAAATGTATTTCCGACCAATGTAAGGAATTACATTTTTGCCGCCCGACTTGACTGTCAAGCGACTTTTATCGGGTGGGTACGAAAATCTTTCAGATTGTGAAAAAATCCTTTGTATTCGGTCATTCCCTTGCGAAACAAGTTCCACAATAAGGAGCAACCCATTTGTGTCAATGACGAATTGATAAACAAATCCTGATGTTCCAATGCTTCAGCTAAACTACAACTTGGCGTGTTGTCATCCTGTTCGGATTGCTTCAGCAATTCGCCAAATTCATCGGTAACAAATGGCAGGCTTGCCACCGTTTGGTATTTTTCTGAATTGGGCTGTTTTATATCTCCGATAGTGGATAGTATGACCTGTCCTGTATGTTGGCTGTTGCCAAAGTCCAGCCAATATTTCGGTTCATCGTGATAATGTCTGCGGTAGCTTGCTTCTTTCAGTATTTCGGCAACGCCAAATCTTGCCTGTACATTGTCCACACAAGTAATGGTAATGATTGCCCTTGCGTGTTCGGGCATTCTGCCAAACTTGTCCTTTTCAAATTTCCGTGTTTCGGCTTTCCAGTTTGTACCGATACAGCGATTGACACGGTTTATCAAGGCTACGGATTTGTACAATCCTATTTCACATTCAAAAAATCGCTGTCTGCCCAAATTGGCTGTTGTTATTATGTCATCATCCCACAAACGTACCTGCAACCCTGCGTGTCCCAATGCGATTAAACTTTCGTTTATCTCCATTAAAGCGGTCAATACCTTTGAGCCTGTGCCACCTACTCCGATAAGGTTTACCGAAATGGGATTTGTGGGGTTGAGCAAATAATTGTCCGTAAAATGAACTGCTGTTTTTGTCGTTTCCATTACAATAGATTTTTAAGGGTTTTGTTGTTCTTTTTCAATACTTCTTTAGGAAAGGGTTTGTCTGTGCCGATAAGGTCTTTCCAAAGGCTTACAATGTTCTTTTTTGTCAAGTTTGCACTCAATGAATGGCTGAAATAGGAGTTGAAAAAATAATCTTCCCACGCTTGTGTAAATTCCTCTACCGAAGCCGAATTTTTAATATCAACGCTTACCGTTCCCATACACACATTGCCCTTTTCATAGATGTTGAAGAACGGTGCATAATACAATGGAGTTTTTTCGGTAGGTCTTCTGTTATTTGCCAAAGCAAATACGGCAAGGCTGTTTTTGTTGGCTAACCAAAGCATTGACGGTACTTGTGCCGTTCCGTTGGGTATGCCCAGACTGTCCACAAAGTACATTTGTCTTTGCTGTGCTTTGGTGTACCATAACACTAAACCTTTATCATTGCTCGGATTGATGTGCAGGATATTGGTCGGTAAAATTCCGTTTGGCTTTAAAAAGGCTTTGCTTTTTTCTTCATCGGTCTGTAATGACTTTGCCAATAGCTTGGCTTCCTTTACGGTCAATGGGTGGGCGTTGATAGGATTGCCGTTGCTGTCCATATCGAAATGCTCCACGTACATATCGGTTGTCGTTCCTGCGGTTTCGTAAAAAACCAAAGCGGATTTGGGATAGTATAACGTTCCGAAATTTTGGGTTATATCGTTCATTTTTCTGTTGCTTTATAGTTGTACAATAGGCTACATAAGTCGTCCAGTAATACAAACAGGCGGTTTTCAAAATCAAGGTTTGACTGCGCTATGTTACTGCCGTCAAAGGCTTTGCAAATGGTAGGTTCTTCCATTGTTCCGTATTCGTTGAACTCGTTATTGATACTGTCCGTAAGACTTTCATAAAGCCAACCTTTGGTGTCTGCGATAAAGGAAATGTACTTTTCCATTCCGATGGTTCCGTTATCGTAATCATCCTTATAAGGGTCTTGTTCGGGCATTGGTGCATTTCTGAAAATGCTTGCTTCGGGATATTCCGCATAAAGGGCAAAGGCATCACAAGCAACCTGCCAACATTCCCTGTCGAATGTGTCAAGGCTTTTAAATCGGCTCAAACGCTGTTCAAATAGCTGTAAATTGATACGGTTGTACAGTTTCTGTTCTATTCGGTCGCCAATGCTTTCTGCTTGTACAAACTCACGTTTATAGGTTTCGGTGTCGTCTGTTTCTTCGTCCTGTTCCACCCATTCTTTGTGCATTTCGTACAACCAATACAAATAGTTGTCTTCCTGCCTGTAGTACGGAATGTCGGCAATATGGTACAGATAACTGCAAACCGAAACAAGCAGTTGTGCCGACTTCTTCCGTTTCGGGTCTTTGAGCATTTTAAAAAGTGGTACAACGGGAATGTAATACAGGGTTGTGCCTGTGTCGTGCCGTTCCTCACTTTTCAAAAAAGTGTTCTTGCCGTCCTGTACCAATTGGAAACCATCCCAATTTGCATTGGTGCGTTTTACTTTGGTGTCCATATCCCACATACCTAATGCTATATTGTAAGGGAAATCAAAATTTTGGGTCCGCATCGGCTCAATGTGGTAATGTTCGGCAAGTTGGGAAAGGGATTGGTAAAAATCCCCCTCCGTTTTTGCTGTTTCCTTACAACCCTGTACGGATTGTGCCGTTTTCAGTTTGGGCAGAAACGTACACTTTAGAATACCATTGGTAGCATTGCTACGGGTACGGATTTCTGCTTGTCTTTCTGCACCTGGCTTGCGTCTTTTGGTCTTTGCATCCAATTGGCGAACTCGCCCAACTGTCTGTGCAATTGCCGTTGCCGTTTCTGTTCGGGTATGCTGATAGTTCCCGATATGATATGTTTGTGCATAATTCATCGTTTTAAAATTTTATCCTCCCCAAACCCCTCCAAAAGAGGGGCTTAAAGAGAATGGTTATTATCCTTTTGTACCCATTACGCTCTCAAATCGGTATTCTACCGCATCATCTTTGATTTGGGGGGCAGATGTTTTTGCTGTTGTGAGTATCGGGTACATATTGGCGTAAAAATTCATTACGGCTTCCACGCTCCAACGTGGTTCGGGGTCGGTCAGCCTTATATCCTGTTCTTTATCTTTGAGTATAAATACTCGTTCTAGTGGCGTTGCTAATAACATAATGTTCGTTTTTTAATCGTTAATACTCGTTTTCTTCTTTGTCCGTTGTGCCTGTCGTGCAATCGGCTGTAACTTCTTCCGCTTGTGGTTCGGCTGTTGCTTCTTGCATTGTTCCGAAAAGACTTGGTGAGGCGAACTTGTCGGATAGTGATGTTTTGCGTTTGCGTATCTCGTCCGCTTTTTCGGGATAGTCCGCTATATCGGGAACTTTTATCCACGCTTCACGGAATTTGCCTTCTTTCTCCAGTTCGTCCACTTTTGCCATACTGTCTTTGTACTTCTTGTCTTTGGCTTCTTTCTCCTTTTTGGCTTTCTCGGCTTTATCTTTCTCGATTGCCGATTGCCTTTGGGCTTCTTCCAATTGTTTTAGGAATTTTTCCATATCCACCATTAAGCCCGATACTTTTTGGATGGGCGTGGTTATCTGCTGAAAAAATCCCTCGTCAAATTCCTGTGGCGTGGCGTTAAAGGTCAATGGGGGAATGAGGTTTTTGGCATTATCCCCACATTGTTCGTTATGGAGCAATACCGATACGATAAGGTTATTTTCTGTTCCTTTGGAAATGTTCAGTTGCAATACTCCTGTAAAGTCCAACTGCTGTATCTGATTGAAAAAATTTGTGTTCATTGTTCTGAAATTTTAATTGTTATCTGTTCGTTATTAATTGCCGTGAGTTTCTCGTATATGTCCGTCCAATAGGCTTTTTGCCTTTTGTCAAACTCGGAAAAACTTTTGTCCTCGTGGTTATATCCTGTATTCCGTTTAGCTATTTTGATGGCTTCTTTTAGGTCGGTTAATTCTATTTCGCAACCATTTAAATCCGTTATTTTCATTTGTTTTAAATTGTCATTTACTGATTTCTGCTACTTGGTCAATCCTGCCGTAAACAATGCTTTTAAGGCTTGTTTTGTCGGGGGCGTTGTATTCCTGCCAACTGCCATACTGCTTGACCACGTATGTTTTCAATACATCCTCAAAACCAAACCGATAACCCTGCAAGGGAACGGCTCTTTTGAAAAAGGCATTACGGTTTACGGCTTCTGCAAGCCAGTTCTTTTCGGCTCGGTTCATCTTTTCGCCTTTGTTCAGTTTTTCCCTTAACAAATAGACCTTTGCATTTTGCAGGGTGTTCAACTCGGGAACATCGTGGCGGACAAACTTGGTGGCTATTACTTTTGTTTCCATTGCTTCTGCTTTTAAGGTTGATGATTGGTTATTTTCCGTTCCAATAGGGTTTCCAGTATTTCGTACTCGCTTTCGTATTCCTTGCCCTCAAAATGGTAGGTGTCTGCATCTTCATCAAACTCGAACCGTTCAAAATCTTCGTACTCCAAATAAATATCCGTGAGTAGCCCGTCAGCAAATGTTGTCCTGCCATATACACAGTTGCTCGATTCCTCATAGTCCTGTACAAAGTCCACGTTATAGTGTTCTGCTATCGCCTGTACCACTTCAATATTGGGCGACCACTTTGTTTCGTACTGAAATATGCCTGTAACATCATTATCTTGGTAGATGTCGAAGAAATAGCCACCGTTACTGTCCTCTACGAAGTCAGGCAGTTGTCCGCAATTTTCTTCCTGTTGCTTATCAGCCATTGATTTGAATAGCTGTTGTATCTGTTCGATTGCTTCAGGTTTCCCCTCGAAAACAACCGTATTGCTGCACCAATTTGCCATAATTGTTTATTGTTTAAAGGTTATGAATTTGATTTTTCAGCGGTATAAACGCCATTTACATAGTAGCCGAATGACTGCTCCCAAAGACGTATCAAACCGTTCGTGTCTATATAGAAATACTCTGTACGATTGCAGTAAATAATGTGTATGGTTTCGTCCTTGTGCTTCTTTTCAAGGCTCTTGGCTTTCGCCATACTTTTTGCTTCTTCTATCGTTGTCGCTTTCATATCGTTTATTTTATAGTAGGCTACCGCCTTAATCGGTGGTAGCCTGTTGTTATTTAATTAAGGTTGAGGATGTCCGCACCGTCCAACGCAAAAGCGTTACACAGGTCAAATGCTTTCTGTGATTTGAGTTGGGCAGTACCACCCAATACAATGCTCTGCAATTTGGCTTCGTCATTCTTGTAATTTCTTACGTTTTGATAGTAGCCTGTAACAGCGTTGTATGCCCCGAACAATGTGCCTTTCGTAGTGTCCATTTGTTGAGTGTCGCTTATCATTGCATAGCTGAAAGCATCATCGACCACATTTTTGAACACGGTGGAAACTTCATCTTCAGCACCTTTTTTGATAAGGTCAAGGGTTTCCTTGTTCGGGCAAAGTGCCAATTGGATTAGCTTTCTGATTTCTCGGTCTGATACCTTTACCTTTGACCACTCATTGAAAATGCCCTCTAACTGGTTGCTCAATGTATTGGCAAGTTCCATAATCTTGTGGGCATTCTCGATACGTTGTTTCGCTCCCGAAGTATGTTTGATACGGACTACGTTGGTCATACTGCGTAATGAAGCATTCAGCGTGTTTTGGCATACGATACGGATAGGCGTAAACGCTGCCGTGATACTTCCACTACCATCGTGCGAAGTCGTAAGGAAGATATATTTTTCTGTCACGTCATCGCCATTGCCCACACGGATATAGTCGGGCAGTTTGGCTGTGATAAAAATGCGTTCCCCTTTGCCCAATGCTCCTGCGGTTTCGTACAAAATGCCCTCGCCACCGCCTACAATGGCATCAAAGAAATTAAAGGCTTCACGGTTCTGTACGATATGGTAATCCTTGCCCACTACGCCCAATACCGTATTGTTATCGGTGCGTATGTTGGCGAAATAGTTGGGTACTTCCAATTCGTTACTGCCTATCTCGATACCTTGTGCAGTTTCAATAATGTTTGAACCTTTGGTAAATAGTGGAGATTTTACGACTTCATAGTCTAACCCTGCGTGTTTGATTGCCTCTGCACTTGTTGGGTACTGCTCCACGATTTGCCCTAAACCGTGCCACGCTTTCTGCTGAACGCTAAAGAATGAATAACGTCCTGTTCTCTCGTTGTAATTGATGTTATGTGCCATAATGCTAAAATTTTAATGTTAAAAAATGATTGAATACTCGTTGTTAAAATGGGAGGTCGTCCTCCGTGCTTTGTGCTGTAATACTGTTGTTTTCTGATTGTTCAGTAGCCTGTACGGTTTCTGTTCTCCTGCTACCTCCGTGCAATTTGATTTGTGAGGTATGGAAGTTTAGCCCTGCTCTCGGCTCTCCCTCTTTGTTTACCCACGCTCTTGTGCTTACACGTCCTATGAGTTCTACCAAAGTGCCTTTGGTCAGTAGTCTTGCCACGTTCGGGGTTATCCAATAGGAACAATCGAAGTAGGTCGTTTGCTCTACTCGTTTGTCCTGCCTGTTACGGTAGCTGTCGTTTACCGCTACGGAAAAGTTTACTACCTGTTTTTCGTTCGACAAGGTGCGTACTTCCGCATTCCTTGTCAGTCTTCCTGTGATGTTCATATCCTTTGATTTTTAGTGAATGATTTTGATTTGATTTTTTTTGATTTATTCGGCAATGAGAGGAGGTGCTGTTTCGTTTCATTACCATTTTCAATGCTTTTAATCTTCCTATCTGACATTTTTTTTATTCGTTTAAAGAGCCGGAGTATGCTATGTTTCGTTTCACGAGCATAAAAGGTTCGTGTTTAGCCGACACAAGGTTTTGGAAAACAAATACAACCCAACGGGTGGAGATTTTTTTCCAAACTTGCGTGACCTTTTGGAGGCGTTAAGAACACGGAAACACCTTTGCTCTTGAAATGGGACAATAATGCATACAGGCTTCTTTGGATAAAAACCATTGTGGAAGCGAGGAAGATGGCATTGATAAATGGTTCGTAGTGAATGGGAATAACACTACCAATTCGCTGAATTTTTTTTAAATACTTTTTAGGTAGTGTGGCTCTGAAAGCCACATAGAAAGAGGTTTGAAAAATGTTTTGCAAGGGATGGGCTTTGGGCAACATTTTTCAATCTTCTTTTTCAGAGGTAGCCAAAAGCTCTTTTACGACATTGGTATTGTGTGGGGAGGTAAATGTGCTTTGGGTACAAAAAGTAGGGCATAAAAAAAGCAGAACCGTTAAGTTCTGCTCGTGTTGATTGGATGAAAGCTGATTATATAGCCGTCAAAAATGCTTCTTCCATAGCCTTAAACTTAGGCGAAACCAAGTCCATGTCCTTACTGATTTTCTGGCTTGTAATCTTGGCGTAAATCTGTGTAGTGGAAATGTTCTTGTGTCCCATCATTTTGCTAAGGCTTTCAAGTGGTACTCCCTCGGTCAAAAACATTGTTCCGAATGTATGCCTTGCCGTGTGAAAGGTTATTTTTTGTTCTGTAATGATTTCTGCCTTTGCAACTAATTTACCTAAATGCGTGTTGCAGGTGGCATTGGTCGGGACCGGAAAGATAAATTCATTCCTTGTCGTGCCCTGATATTTTTCAATAATACGTTTGGGGATTTCCATTAACCGGACATTGGAAGCAACATCCGATTTTTTTCTCCTGCTGATAATCCATTGATGACCGTCAAAAAAGGATTGAATATTGTTCCGCGTCAGCTTTTTAATATCCGCATAGGCCAATCCGGTAAAGCAACTGAAAATAAAGAGGTCTTTCACCAATTCATACCGTGGGTGTGGTGGTACGCACATCATCAGTTTTTCGACATCTTCTTTAAGGATATAGCCCCGGTCGGTTTCTTCCATACTGATTTCATAATCCTGAAAAGGATTATCACGTATCAAACCTTTCTTAATGGCCAGATCCACCAGGCTTAATACGGGCATCGTATAAACCCAAACTGTATTATGTGAAGACTGTAAATCATACCGGAGGTAAAAATCAAACTCTCGGATAAAATCGGGGGTCAATTCCCGAAAAGCCATATCATCCCGATGATAGCGTTCCTTTATAAAGGTAGTAAGATGATTGTAAACCGTGATATACTTGTTGTAGGTGCTTTGTGAACGTTCTTCTTTTTCTACCATTTTTTTAAAATCCTCGTTTTGCTCATTGAAGACCTTCAGGATAGCATCTTCCATTACACCGACACCCAAAAATGATAGTTTTACTTTTTGGGAGGTTGCAAAGCCCTCGTGCTTCAGCATATCTTCATAAATCTTGTCGATACGGCCACGTATGTTGTCCAGTTTTTTATTGATGCTTAATGCCTGGGTACTTTTGCCCGGAACTCTTCCGTGCTTTAAATCCCAATTACAGGGGGTAATTTCCAGTTTAGTGCTGAAAGTTTTAGGGGTTCCGTCAATGGTAATACGTGCCATAATCGGAGCGTTACCGTTCTTTTTAGGTTCATTCTTTTTCAAATAGAAAAGCAGTTTGAACGTAGATTTTTTTGTCTGCTTCATAACTCAAATATTTAATGTTTAAAATTAATTTACATTGAGTTACAAGGGAATATAAAAAGGAGTGCAAAATACTGAAATATAATCAGTTAAGATATGTAATTACCTATGTCAATCGGTAACGAATTAGTAACCTAACCTTGTCAATTTAAGCCCAAACCTATCGGACACTGGGTTCTAAACTAAGACTACTGTTTTATAAAGCTTTGTATGGCAAGGGTTTTAACCGTTTTACTTATTTTTGCTTTTTACTAATCTTTTTTAATAAAAATAACTGATTTTGACCAATTTTTCCCTTTTGTAAACCAGTTGTAATTATATCAATAATAGGACTTTTGTAACCTATTATTATAAAATTATAGCAATAAATATGAAGCAAATTATCACCTTTACAACTTTGGCTTTATTATTAGTAGGTTGTTCAGAAAAAAAGGAAACTGTAAAAGAAGTTGTGATTCCCAAGGTCACTGTTAAAAAAATTAATTCAACAGTAGAAAAGGAATCCCTAACATATAGTGGAACCATTGAAGCAGATAACACAGTATCTTTAGGTTTCTCAGTTCCCGGTAGAATTTCAAAAGTTTATGTTCAAGAAGGCCAAAAAGTAAACAAAGGGCAGTTACTAGCAACAATAGACCAAACCACCTATAAAAATGCATTTGATATAGCAAATGCAGGCTTAGAACAAGCAAATGATAACTTCAAAAGATTAAATAGTTTATATCAAAAAGGTAGTTTGCCAGAACGCGATTTTATTGCAGTTAAAGTGGCTGTAGCCCAAGCAAACGCAAACAAAAATTTAGCAGCAAAAAATTTAGCAGACACTAAACTTTATGCCCCTTTTTCTGGAATGATTACAGCTAAAATGACAGAAATAGGTGCTACAGCAGCACCTGGTGTTCCTGCTTTTACTGTAATGAAAATAGATAAAGTATATGCTAAGGCTTCTATTACTGAATCTGAAATATCTAAACTCAAAATAGGTACAGACGCTAAAGTTGAAATCTCTTCATTAAATGAAACTTTTAATGGTAAAGTAGCTATTGTAAATCCAAGTGCAGATGCTGTAACCAGAACTTTTAATGTAAAAGTTCGCCTTGACAATAAGGAAG
>TARA_R110002074_G_scaffold24510_8_pt1 | contig 39030 bp, 35 predicted proteins | sample TARA_R110002074 | Tara Oceans TARA_R110002074 (sample SAMEA4397215) | marine metagenome | biome: Polar Biome; feature: [MIX] marine epipelagic wind mixed layer (ENVO:01000061); material: water (ENVO:00002006), including particulate matter (ENVO:01000060) such as... | depth 10-100 m | reverse complement strand
TCTGGTGGGCAAAACCGCGCTCACCATGGCGGAGTATTTCCGCGATGACCAGAAACAGGACGTATTGCTTCTTATCGACAATATTTTCCGCTTTGTGCAGGCCGGCTCGGAGGTTTCCGGGCTGATGGGGCGCATGCCTTCGCGGGTTGGCTACCAACCTACCCTGGCTACCGAACTGGCCTCTCTTGAGGAGCGGATCACCTCGACCCGTAATGGAGCGATAACCTCCATCCAGGCAGTCTACGTGCCCGCCGATGACTTCACCGACCCGGCAGCGGCGCATATTTTTTCACACCTCTCTGCCTCAGTGGTGCTTTCCCGCAAGCGCGCCAGCGAGGGCCTGTACCCGGCGGTCGACCCGCTCGGCTCCGCCTCTGTGATGCTGACGCCCGCCGTGGTCGGCCAGCGTCATTACGACATCGCCCGGGCAGTAAGGCGCACCCTGGCAGAGTATGAGGATCTGCGCGATATCATTGCAATGCTGGGCATGGAGGAACTCTCAGCAGCTGACCGTGCCACCGTAGCCCGGGCGCGGCGGCTCGAACGCTTTCTTACCCAACCGTTTTTTACCACCGGCTCTTTTACCGGTACCGGCGGCAAGCGTGTGCCCATCAAAGACACCCTTGATGGCTGCGAAACCATTCTGAACCAGACCGAGTTTAATGATAACGAAACTGACTACTACATGATTGGTTCACTGAAGGACCTGGAGACGAGGTCATGAGCCTTGCCGACACCATGCAGGTCACGCTGCGGTTGCCAACCCGCACACTATTCGAAGGCCGCGTGCAACGGTTATTCGCCACAGCCCGGAACGGCGCTTTTGGTATGCTGCCGAACCATACCGACTTCGTTACGGCGCTGGTGCCCTCGGTGTTGATTCTCACCGCAACAGACGGCACAGAACTGTTTTTTGGCGTTGACGAGGGCGTGCTGATGAAAAAAGGTCATCAGGTAGATATTGCAATACGCCGCGGTGTTCAGGGCCAGGATCTCGATTCCCTGAACGAAACCATACAGGCGGCGTTTATTGAAGTGGATGAAGAAGAGCGGGTAGCCCGGTCGGCGCTGTCCCGGCTTGAAGCGGGCATCGTCCGGCGTTTTGGCGACTTGCGGAAACCAACGGTATGAGCGCGAAAAATGATCGGTCCGCAGAAGACATCCGGCGCAGTGCCGAGCGCATGAAGCGCGCACGCAGTGAGCCCGGCGTAAGCCCTCTGCGGGGGCTGGGCGCTTTCGGAATCATCGGCTGGTCGATCGCAGTGCCCACCGTGGGTGGCGCATTTTTGGGGCTATGGCTGAATAAGGTGGCACCACAGAACTTTTCCTGGCCCATTGCGCTGATCCTGGGCGGCGTCGTTGTCGGTGGCATTATTGCCTGGAACTGGATCGACAAAGAAGGGCCGGATCAGAAAGGAGATAAACGGTGATAACGGTAGACTGGCACGCGGTGCTGCTGGGATTTTCTTTTGGTTTACCCGTCAGCGCACTGTTCTTTGCGGGCCTGGCTTGGGGTCTGCGACGTGCCTTGGGCTCTGACCAGCCTGGGCTCTGGCTGATGGCCAGTTCTTTATGCCGGATTGCGATACTGCTGGCTGTTGGTTTTCTGGTAACCGCTTCTACCGGAAGTAGCTGGACAGTGGCCGGCTATGCGCTGGCGTTTTTCCTGGCTCGGCTGATGACTATGCTCTGGGCCAGAGTGACCAACGTACCCGCCACCGCCACACAGGGGGGCGCATAATGCAGCTTACCCCCGATGATATCGTTGTTTTCACGCTGGCAGGCTGGAAGGTCAACGCCACCATCGTCAATACCTGGATCGTGATGGCGCTACTGGTAGGTATTTCCATGGTGATTACCCGCAACCTGCGCGCCGATGTGCCGCCCAATCGCTGGCGTACATCGCTGGAAGTGATCGTAAAGCTGATTCAGGGCCAGATCGAGGAAATCACCCGTAACTCGGCACGCCACGTGATGTACTTTGCCGGCACTCTGTTCCTGTTCATCGCCTTATCAAACCTGATGCTGGTGATACCGGAGTTTTCGCCGCCCACGTCTTCGTTATCAACCACGGTGGCACTGACCTTGTCTGTGCTGGTGGCTGTACCGGTGCTTGGCATTGCCAGCGGCGGTGTAGGGTGCTACCTCAAAACGTTTGTTGAGCCCTCGGTCATCATGCTGCCGTTCAATATCATCGGTGAGTTCTCCCGGGGCATATCGCTGGCTATCCGTCTTTATGGCAACGTGATGAGCGGCGCCGTTGTCGTAGCCATTCTGCTTACCGTCGCGCCATTTTTCTTCCCGGTGATCATGGACATGCTCGGATTATTAACCGGCATGATTCAGGCTTATATCTTCGCCATTCTTGCCACTGTTTACATCTCATCTGCTTCAGCAGAGCCAAACCCTTCATCTTTAAAAAAAGAGGATAAATCATGACCGATCTTGCCATCATTGCGGCCATTTCGATTTTTACCGCCGGCTTTACCATCGCCATCGGCGTCATTGGCCCCGCTCTGGGCGAGGGCCGGGCAGCCGCAGCCGCGATTGCCGCCATCGCCCAGCAACCGGATGCAGCCCCGACTCTTTCTCGAACCCTGTTTGTCAGCCTGGCGATGATTGAATCCACCGCCATTTACTGTTTTGTGTTGGCCTTGATTCTGATTTTTGCCAACCCGTTCTGGGACGCAATGCAGGCTGCCGCAGGAGGCTAGAACAGATCATGTCCATTGACTGGGTTACCGTTATCGCTCAGATCACCAACTTCCTCGTGCTGGTCTGGCTGCTGAAGCGCTTTCTCTACCGCCCGATCCTTGATGGTATTGACGCCCGCGAGGCTGAAATAACCCGCCGCATGGCCGAAGCCGGAGAGGCACAGCAAAAAGCACAGACGGCCGAAGCGGAATACCGCCAGCAGCAAAAACAGCTGCTGTCTGACCAGGAGGCCGTGGTGGAACGGGCGCTGCGAGATTCGGAAAACCAACGTGATACCCTGCTGGCCGATGCCCGCGCCAAGCTTGAGCAAGAGCAGAAAGACTGGCATAAGCATCTTGAGTCTGAGCGCCAGAAGTTTACCGCGCAACTGCAGCGAGCCGGAGAAGAGACACTGCTGGAATTGACCCGTAAAGCGCTGCGCGATCTCGCGAATGAATCGCTGGAGGAAGCTATCGTTCGCCACGTCAGTGCGCGACTGCGCCCGATTGCGAGCGAGCTCTCCGACGCCGCAGGCGGCAGTAAGGAGGCGGTAGCAACGACTCGCGACACTTTGCCCAAGGCGGCACAGGCGCTGATGCAGGCCGATATCAAAAACCTGCTGCCAGGCATTAACCTGCGCTTTGAAACCGACCCACAGCAGGCGCCGGGACTGGTTCTCCGGGTTGGCGGTGCCCAGGTAGCCTGGACAGTTGACAGCTACACCGAAGAGTTTGATGCACTGTTAAGCGAACGCATGGCTGCCGGTGCTTCCGGCCGGATTCAGCCCGCTGGGGCCTAAACCCGGTTGTGCACAAAGAGGGTAAATAAAACACTATGACCGAAACGCATTCAGCCGAAAAATTCGATGCCTGGCGGGGATCCATGCTGGCAACACCTGCGCCTGCTCCAGTAATAACCGAAGTTGGCAGGGTGACTGAAGTGGGCGACGGTGTTGCGATCGTTACCGGCCTCGCCCGTGCACTGGCCGATGAGCTGCTGGTGTTTGAATGCGGCGTGCGCGGCATAGTGCTGGATCTGGAGCCTGGCCGGCTCGGTGTGATCCTGCTGGGGCCTTCCGAGCTCATTACCCTGGGCGAGGATGTACAGCGCACCCGTAAGGTGGTGAGTGTACCTGTTGGCCCCGCTCTGCTCGGGCGCGTGGTTGATGCCATGGGCCGCCCCAAAGACGGTCTGGGGGCTATCGCAGCGGTGGCCGAGCACCCCATTGAAGCGGATGCGCCGGGCATTCTCAGCCGCTCAGCCATTTTTCGGCCGCTGGCAACCGGCATCAAAGCCATCGATGCTGCCGTACCCGTGGGCCTGGGCCAGCGCGAGCTGATCATCGGTGATCGCCAGACCGGTAAAACGTCCATCGCCATAGACACCATACTCAATCAGGTACGCTCAGAAGTTACCTGTATATATTGCGCCATTGGCCAGCGCGGCGATGCCGTCTCCCGGGTAATCGCCGCGCTGGCCAATGGCAATATGATGGCCCGCAGCGTGATTATGTCGGCCGGTGACGAAGAGACACCGGGGCTGTCCTACATCGCACCTTATGCCGCTATGGCCATGGCCGAGTATTTTTCCGATCAGGGGCGGGATGTGCTGGTGATTTTTGATGACCTGACGCACCACGCCCGCTCCTACCGTGAGCTGTCACTGCTGTTGCGCCGGCCCCCGGGACGTGAGGCCTTCCCCGGTGATATCTTTTACGTTCATGCCCGCCTGCTGGAGCGTGCCGGCCAGTTTACCCAGAAAGCTGGCGGCGGCTCGATTACTGCCTTGCCCGTGGTGGAAACCCAGGCGGAGAACCTGTCGGCTTATATTCCCACCAACCTGATATCCATTACCGATGGCCAGATTTACCTCTCGCCACGGCTGGTACGCAAAAACCAGTTCCCTGCGGTCGACCTGGGCCTGTCGGTCTCCCGTGTAGGCGGTAAAGCCCAGAACCGCGCCCTGCGTGAAGTGGCCGGTAACCTTCGGGTTACCCTGTCGCAGTTTGAAGAACTGGAAGACTTTGCGCGCTTTGGCACACGGCTGGACGATACCACACGCGCCCGCCTGACCCGTGGCGCGGCGGTTCGCAATTCACTGCGCCAGGCCGAGCGTGATCCCATGCCAGCGGCTGAACAGCTGGCGGTTCTCATCGCGGCAATGGAGGGCCTTTTCGATGCTTTGCCGGAGCAGCAACTGATCGAAGCCATGGCCAGCATTCGTACCGCTGCGCAGAAACGGTTACAGGTAATTGACGACCGCATCAGTGGCAACCAGGCGCTGAGCGAGGAGGACCGGGAACTGATTATTACAACCGCACGTAACGCACTGTCTGCGAATCCTGCAGACCGACCAACCAGCGTGAACGAGGCCAGCCATGGCCCAAACGCTTGAGACGCTTACCCGACACAGCGGCACCCTGACCAGTATTCGCGGCATTGTTCATACCATGAAAACCCTGTCTGCGATTAACGCGGCACCCTATGAACACGCAGCCCGATCCATCGAGGCCTATCACCAGACCATCCTCCAGGGCTTTGCTGCCTTCGCTTACCGAACCGGAGAAATCATCCTGCACCAGGATGACGCACTTGAGCATCTGGTTATCGTGTTCGGCTCCGACCACGGGCTCTGTGGCAACTACAATGAAGTTCTCGCAGAAGTGGTGCAGCAGCATTGCCAAGGCCAAACCGTCGGTAAGCAGCGTCTGATCTGCATCGGTGCGCAAATGAACGATGCCCTGGAGGATCAAGGCCTCGCACCAGAAGCAGTGCTGCTGCCACCGGCTTCTGCCGAAGGCATCGGCCGCCTTGCCGGCGATATCGTTACACGCATAGACCATTTCAGTCAGGGCCAGCCGCTGCATCATCTGGCCGTTACCCTGGCGTTTACCCAACGCGGCGACCACGGCCTGCGCGAGCCGGTAACGCGAAGACTTCTGCCGTTGGCGCCTTCGCTGCTGCAGCGCGAAAAGCACTGGGATTCACGCTCGCTTCCGGATTACACCATGGAAGCCGACGCGCTGCTGTCATCGCTGATTCGCAGCCACATCTTCGCCAGCGTGTTTCGCGCTTCGGCAGAAGCCATGGTGACCGAAAACTCCGCACGGCTGGCTCTGATGCAGCAGGCCGAGCAGTCAGTGGATGAGCGCATAGAGGAAGTAACAGGAGAACTTCGATCTGTGCGGCAAACGGAGATCACCAACGAGCTGATGGATGTGATTATTGGTTTTGAGGCACTAAAGAAACCGAAAAAGCGGCGCAACCAAGGATAATTCACAGTAGTGTTCGCTTACTTTTTCAGTTGCTCCAGCAGCGACTTATCGTCCAGCCCGACACCCCAGCCGTTACGGTGCACCAGCTCCTCCAGTGGCAAGCGCGACCGCCAGCCTTTGGCTTCCAGTTCGGGCTGATCCAGAAATTCGCTGACGTAGCCAAGACATAAATAGGCCAACGGATAGACATTATCCGGCAAGTTCAGGATGCCTGCCAGCTTGGTTTGATCGATAATGCTAACCCAGCCCACACCAATGCCTTCCGCTCGCGCCGCCAGCCACAGATTCTGTACTGCCAGACAGGTACTGAACAGATCCATTTCAACAACCGAGTTACGCCCCAATACATGAGTACCGCCACGGCTGCGGTTACAGGTGATGCACAGGTTCATCGGGCTCTCGGTAATGCCCTGCAGTTTAAGGCTGCGATAGGTTTGCTGGCGCTCACCCGTATAGTTCTCCGCGGCTTTGGCGTTTTCTTCATTAAAACTGGCCAGTACCTGCTGACGAACCTCCAGACTGTCGATCAGTATAAAGTCCCAGGGCTGCATAAAACCTACCGAAGGCGCATGATGTGCGGCTTTCAGAAGGCGTGCCAGTACTGGCCGGGGGATTGAGTCTGGCAGAAACTGCGAGCGTACATCGCGGCGCTCGTAAATGGCGCGGTAGAAGCCAGCACGCTCGTCGTCACTGAACGTATGATCAGAGCCACTCATGGTTACCTGGCGCCCCCAGATTGGTCGTCGATAAGTTCAGGTTCAGCAAATCACACAGCCAGTCGGTATCCAGGCAGCGCTCAACCTGGTCTGCCAGCCGATCGAGTTGCTCAAGGCGATGCTGTTGGTAATCTACCGCTGCGCCACTCACGCCGAGACCAGCCCACTGTAACAAAGCATCGCAAGCGGCTGGTTGATCAAAAACACCATGAACATAAGTGCCGGCAACTAAATCATCGATGCTGACAGCCCCTTCATTATGGCCGTTGATGTGGGCCAATGGCGTTAGCAGTGCTGCACCCGTGCTAACGCCATTATGCATTTCATAACCACTGAAGGCCGCGCCTGCTACCTGATGACTTGCAGGTAGGCTCAGGGTTCCATGCACCTCCTTCAGCTGTTTGCCCGCAACCATAGTGGTCGTCATTGCCAGCAAACCCAAACCGGTGGTGCTACCCGCTTCGCCTTCCAGCCCATCCGGATCATCCACTTGTTCACCCAGCATTTGGAAACCGCCACAAATACCAAACACCTTGCCGCCGTAACGCAGGTGCTTGCGAATGGCCTGTCCCCAGCCCTGAGATTGCAGCCAGGCCAGATCGGTGCGAGTGCTTTTGCTGCCGGGCAAGATAATAAGATCAGCCGCCGGGATGGGTTGATCCGGGCCGATGAACTGCAGGTTTACCCCCGGGTGCAGGCGCAACGGGTCAAAATCGTTGTGGTTACTGATGCGCGGCAAAACGGGCACGATCACATTGAGAGCCCCGGCTTCGCTGGTGCCCGTGGTGCCTATGCTATCTTCAGAATCCACAATCAGGCCATGAAGATACGGCAACACACCCATCACCGGCTTGCCAGTGCGGTCAGCCAGCCAGTCCAGGCCCGGTTCCAGCAAACTGATATCGCCACGAAAGCGATTAATGATGAAGCCTTTTGTGCGTTGCTGTTCGCTGCTGGATATCAGCTCGAGAGTACCCACCAGCTGAGCAAACACTCCACCCCGGTCTATATCACCCACCAACAACACCGGGCAATCCGCCGCTTCCGCAAAGCCCATGTTGGCGATGTCGTTCGCCCGCAGGTTGACCTCAGCCGGGCTACCGGCGCCTTCCGCAATGATCACATCGTAACGTTCGCTGAGGGAACGCCAGGCAGCCATCACCGCCTCCATGGCTTCAGCTTTGTAGGCGTGATAATCCAACGCGCCCATATTGCCATGCACTTGCCCGCGCAGAATTACCTGGGCGCCACTGTCGCTTTGCGGCTTCAGCAATACCGGGTTCATGTCGCTGTGAGGCTCAATCCCGCAGGCCAGCGCCTGCAACGCTGTGGAGCGGCCAATTTCACCGCCGTCTGTGGTTACCGCACTGTTCAGAGCCATATTCTGGGGCTTAAACGGTGCCACCGAAACGCCCTGGCGAGCCAGCCAGCGGCACAAGGCCGCGACGACGGTGGTTTTACCGGCATCTGAGGTGGTGCCCTGAATCATCAAGGTAGCCATATTTAGAGCTCAACGCCCTTCTGAGCCTTGATACCCTGATCCTTAAAGGCGTGTTTCACCACGCCCATTTCTGTAACGGTATCCGCGATATCGATCAGCTCTTGCGGGGCGCTACGGCCGGTGACAACCACATGCTGCATCTCTGGCCGGGCCTGTAGGTCGTCCAGAACGCGATCCAGGTCGATGTAGTCGTACTTCAGCGCAATATTGAGTTCGTCCAGCAAAATCAGATCATAGCTGTCGTCCTGCAACATGCCTGCAACGATATCCCAGGCGGCATTGGCCGAAGCAACATCTTGCTCACGGTTCTGGGTCTCCCAGGTATAACCTTGCCCCATTACGTGGTAATCCACATTGGGCAGATCCCGAAAGAACGCCTCTTCGCCGGTACTGAATGCACCCTTGATGAACTGCACAATGCCGACCTTCATGCCATGGCCAAGAGCACGGGCGACCATACCAAAACCGGAGCTGCTCTTGCCTTTGCCTGGGCCGGTTAGCACCAGCAATATGCCCTGCTCTTTCTGGGCTTTAGCAATTCGTTCCTGCATGATTTTTTGTTTGGCTTCCATGCGGCGAGCATGGCGTTCAGGATCTTTCGCACGTTCACGCATTTGATAGTTCCTTCTCAGTTAACAGATGAAAGGGCTGGTCGCGGAATATCGCCACCACCAGCTCCGGTACGGAGGGGAAAGCGATGGGTAACAGGAATGAGTTCAACATGAGGACGTCAGGCTCCGCTGTTTCTGGCAGTCATCGTTCGCGCCGCGCAAGGACGGATAAGTCGCGGTGCCGCCCTTGCGGGCAGAATCGAAAGCCTCCCGCTGTTGCGGCTCCAACTGATCCGCCACCCAGTCCATCAACGGATGGTCCGGACGGGTGTGGCCGCTTCCGGGCAGGCCATGGTCGATGACATTACCAGCGAAGTCACGTACCAGGGATCTACGGGTGAAGACATCCACTTCCCAGAAACCACGCTTGGCAGCCAGCAAAGCGATCGCCTGCATATGAGTCTTGACGTGAACATTGTGACCCTCAGCCAGGAAGTCATCCAGGCCCAGCCCGTGGCGATCCTGAAAATACACCTCATTGACCTCATCCCAGACGCTGGAGCGAAGCACCTGCGGGCTGGTGATCTGCCAGCCCCAGAGGTTATCCAGAAAATCGCTGCCCATGGTGCGGGCACCGGCATAACCGTGCTCCATTAACGGTGCCAGCCACTGCGGATTCAGATTGCGGGCGCGAAGCTCAACCTGCAATGCCCGCTGAAGTGAATCCACACGCGGGTTCTTTGGATCCTCGTACTGCAAAACCCGATTCTCCGGCGGTTCACCCCGCAGATGCTCTACCGCATTGGAAAGGCCGCCCTGAAAGTCGAAACCGTCGTCATTATCGAGCAGGCCGTACAAATGGCTGGACCGGCCCAGATAGGTTTTTCCTACAGAAAGCAACTGGCGGTCGAATGCCACGTGCGCTGGCTCACCCTGGCTTTCTTTACCGTAAACATGGCCCATCCGGCGGCGATAGGCATCGCCCAGTTGTTGCCGCCCCTGCCATGCACCGGTACGGGTAGCCAGAGTATTAACCCCAGCTCCATAGGCGCCCGGCGCTGTACCAAACACCCTGTAGACAGCCTGTGTACCTGCATCCCGCGCCGACCGCCCAGCCACCAGCAGAACCCGCACATCGGCGACCCAGCGCGCGGCCACACCATTGGTCTCAAGCGATTCACTGCCGCGCTCACGCAGGGCATCCGGTAATACCGATAATGCCTGATCAAGAGCAGGAGCCAAATCCGGGTGGTCGGTTACTATCGTTTTTTCGGCGCCCGCCAGCGCGTAACGAGAGGCGAGATCCAGCCATTCCAGCTTGCTACCGTAAAGATCCCGGAAAAGCCCGGACGTGGTAAAGAGCACATTACGCCGAACCGGGTTATCAGTACCCGGCCCAGCCGGCAGTCGCTCCAGGCCGTTAACAATGCCCCGACTGTTCCAGACCGGACGGATACCCATGAGTTTCAGACCGAAGGCGATCATCACACCTTCGTCACGCACCGTGTCCGACGCCCAGAGAACCAACGCATCACTTTCATTACGCTGTCGGATACCGGTTTTTTCTGCTTTTGCGACCAGGTCCTCGGCTAACGACCAGGCAACTCGCGTCGGAACCAGGTCGTCAGACAAGGCATGGAAATTTCGCCCGGTGGGCAGAACCTCCGGTGTTCGTAACGGATCATTGCCCTGCCCTGGCGCCACAAAACTGCCATTGATCGCGTTCAGCCAGCTCTTTCGTTCCGCCGCCGGCGACATTGCCAGCTTCTGTCGCCAACCCGGTTCTGGCTTGCCTGATTTGTTTGCCATTGACGTCAGCATGGTGTCCAGCATCTCAGCGGTCCAGTCCTGGCCAAATACGTGCAGCCCCAGAGGCATATAATGCTCCTGTATATCCGTCACATAGTGCCCGGCCTCGTGAACCAGCAATTCCGGCGACAGCTTATCTATCGAGACCTCGTCGGCGGAAAGCCCCATTTCATTGGCAATTTCATGCTCGATATCCTTGTCGATGTCCAGCACGGCAATTTTTTCCCGAAGCATTTTCAGCGCCCGCTCACGGGTGGGACTGTCGGGTTCGGTGGCCGACTCCCACGTCTCCACTAACTGCCTTATTTCAAGCAGATCGTCATAAAGTTCAGTGACCGCCAGGGGCGGTGTCAGATGGCTGATCATGACCCCCAGCGCCCGGCGCTTGGCCTGTATGCCCTCGCCAACACCGTCCACAATGTAGGGATAGATCAGCGGCAGGTCACCACCCAGTAAATCCGGATAATCATCCTCGGTCAGGCCCGCACGCCGTCGTGGCAGGAATTCACGGGTGGAATGCCGACCCACGTACACCAGCGCGTCGGCCTTATAGTGATCCCTCAACCAATGGTAGAAACCCACGTATTGGTGAGTGGGCGGGAAGGTGGTATTGGCGTGAAGCAGTTCTTCATCCACCTCCCAGCCTCTTGGTGGCTGCGGCCCAATAAAGATGTTGCCGAATCGCAGGCCGGGGAAGATCAGACGATCATTCACCACCATCGACTGCCCCGGTGCTTCACCCCAGCCTTTCAACCCAGGAATACCCGTGCCGGCCAGTGAAATTCGCTGAGCGTTCAGTTCGCTTTTGTGGCCGCCTTCTTTCAGGCGTTGGGTCCACAATGTCTCATAGTTATCAAGATGGGCGAGGGCTGTTGATCGATTGGGGTGTTTTACACGCCCAATTAAATTCCGAAGATCCTTCACTCCCCGATTCAAAATACCCAGGGCCAGGTCCTGCTCACCGAGCCGGTGGGCCTGTTCGAGACGCTCATGGAGATACCCCGTAGGACCATGGACCATTTCCTGCTGCACAACGTCCGGCAGGGATTGCAGATAACGTCGGTAGGTCTCCGCGCTCATCGACGGTACCTCGCTCGCCATTTCCTTCAACGAGCGTGGGTCATCCGGCAAGCTGACGCCCCGTTGTTGAATCAGGTCAAGCAAGGCTTCCGGGCTTTCAGGTATGGGGCCGGTGTTGTAGCCTTCAGCTTTCAACCAGGTCAGCATTTCAAACAGCGAGGCAGGAACATCCAGATTGTCAGCACCCACATTCTGGCGCCCCGGGGGATGGTTGTAATAAACAATGGCCACCCGTTTGTTGGCGTTATCTTTGGTTTGCAGCACCTGCCAGCGCTTAAGGCGCTCAGCCAGCGCGTCGACACGATCCGGCACCGGTTGCGTCAGCGTCAGTGCAACGCCGGTCAGCGGATCAATCACCTCCGGCTCCGCCGTTGCCAGCACCATGGGCTGGCTGACGCCTTGAAGTTCCGGCATGGCCAGCTTGTAATGCACCTTGTCGGCGGGAATACCGTCGACAGAAAGCAGCCACTGATTGCGGGTTCGGGAAGCCAGCCTGAGACCCTTGATCACAGGCACGTTGAGACGGATCAGCTCTTTCGTCACCTGCCGGCGACCCTCACCTCCACCGATGGTGAAATCCTGCAGGCTGACAATGCCCGCTAGCGTCGCTGGCTGAATCGTTTCTTCCAGGGCGCGCAGGGCATCAAGGCTGGCACCGCCCCACCGGGAGAGAATAGCGAAGCACTGAAGGTTCCGGACTTCCAGGGCTGCACAGGTATCGTCCAGCAAATCCCGGTCTCCGGGCCGGTCTCCGCTGTCAAGATCAAGAACCACGACTACCGGACCGTCGGTCAGCATCAATGCAGAAGCATCAGCGCTGGCTTCACCTTTCTGGTAATAGCGGATACTGGCACGGGGTTCGAGCTTACCGTAATCCATGTCGTGACCGGCCTTGGCCAACAGCCACCGTATCAGGCCATCAAGATGTTTCGGCGTCCGGCCCTGATAGAAAGCCCGGCCTTCCAGCCAGTCAGCCTGGCCCGGAAACATTGCCTGCCGATCTGCCAGATCATCACTGGCATCAACACCGGCCGCTGGGGCCGCAACCAACGCCCTGAGCCCAGCATCATCCAGCGACCCCAATGGCTGGCGACCTTTGATCTGCGATAGCCGGGAAATACGCCAGTCACTGTTGATACCCAGCACCGGCAAATGCCCGCTGGCGTCATCCGCAACCACCTCTTCGATCAGGCCCGCAAGGCGATTGACCTGATCACCAAATACCGCCGCCAACACTAACGCATCTGCACTTTTGAGCAGTTCGAGCACTTGTTGATCGCTCTGGATGGCCAGTTGTCCCGGGGTTCGCAAAAACACACGGTGATCGGGGTTGCGGTCTAAAAAACGATGGGCGCCAGCGGCCATTTCCGCTGCTGAACGCTCCGAAACAATGCCCACGACGGTAGAAGCCAACAGCGACGGAGCCCAAAGCATCATCGTTATGGCCATCAAAAAAGCCTTCAGGTATCGCATCAGCGGACGTCATCACGCACAGAGAACAACCCCGTGTTGGCAGCGGCGTATTGCTTGTAGAGCACGCTTTCCACATTGAGGCGGGCGGCCCGGTCGGTGGCAAATTCCCAGCCTGCCTTGAGGTGAATGGTGCGATTACGCATGATCTTTCTCGGAGTTGCTGAGAAATGTCAGTGACTGGCCGCGAAAAATAGCCGCCACAAGTCTCGGGGCCGAGGGGAAATAACCGTGGAAATAACTGGCAACCAGTCCGTTCTGCCAGAACACCGCCTCGCCGCCGGTGCCCGCCTGTTTGTGAGTGCGGGCGGCAGGTTGCCAAGAAGTATCCAGAGTGGAGCGATGAAAGGTGTGGCCCCGCAACTCCCCCTGCTCCGCTGTCAGGCTGTGCGTGCCCAGGCCCTGTAAGCGTTTGGCCATGGCCGAGCGACCGGGTACCAGGCCAAACAGCGAATGCACAACGCCTTCCTTGTCTGATAATTCTTCCGCGCAGGCCATCAGACCGCCGCACTCTGCGAGAATCGGTTTGCCGGCATCATAAAACCCACGAATCGCGTCTGCCATAGCGGTATTGTTGGCCAAAGTGCTGCCGTGAAGTTCCGGGTAGCCGCCAGGGAGCCACAGGGCGTCGGCCGGCGGTAACTGCGAGTCCGCCAGTGGGGAAAAATAGTGCAGCTCAGCCCCCATTGCCAATAACAGGTCTGTGTTCGCGCGATAGATAAAGCTGAATGCCAGATCGCGGGCAATGGCAATGCGCACACCGTTCAGTAAAGCCTCTGGTTTAACAGGCTCAGCCGAGGCAATCGTGACAGCCTTCGGTAGCTCACCAAGGCCGGCGGCTTCAAGCACAGCGGCCGCCGCATCAAGCTGCTGGTCGAGGTTGCCCAGCTCTGCCGGTTGCAACAGGCCCAGGTGCCGATCCGGAATATGCATGGCCTCGTTGCGAGGAATAGCACCCAGCAGGCTGATGCCTCTGGGCAAACCTTCCTTCAACATCTCGCCGTGGCGGGGGCTGCCGATCTTGTTGGCAATCACCTGGTACACTGACAGTTCCGGATCAAAACACGCCAGCCCCAACACCAGAGCACCAAAGGTTTGTGCCATGCCGCCGGCATCAATAACCGGCAGCGCAGGAATACCCAGCAGTTTCGCAAGATCTGCACTGGACGGGGCGCCATCAAATAGCCCCATCGCACCTTCGATCAGGATCAGGTCGGCATCCCGGGCGGCTTCCGCCAGACGCCAGCGGCATTCGTGTTCACCGGTCATCCAGGGGTGAAGCTGGTAAACCGGCTGGCCTGATGCGACTTCAAGTATCATCGGGTCCAGATAATCCGGGCCGTGCTTGAACACTCGTACCTTGCGACCAGCGTTCCTGTGCAGGCGGGCCAGCGCGGCCGTCACCATGGATTTGCCCTGCCCGGAGGCGGGAGCGGTAATCATCACTGCCGGTATGGTTATATTCATTGGTTGGCCAGGTTCAGGGTTTCGGCCCGGAGCGCACGGGTACAAATAGTCTCGCGCCATCGGCTTCTACGGTGATAAGTTTCTGGTTATACAACTGCTCAAGCGCAGAAGGCTCCAACATAGCGCCTGCCGGCCCCCAACAGGCATCACCGTTGGTGTATAAAAGCAAAACATGGCTGCACCAGCGCGCTGCCAAATTCAGGTCGTGCAGGCACAGAAATACGGTTTTGCCGGCACCCGCCTGATCCGCGAGCAAGTTCATTACCTTGACCTGATGGTGCAGGTCCAGATGGTTGGTGGGTTCATCCAGCAGCCAGATATCCGGGTTCTGAGTCATCAGCGTGGCAATGGCGACACGTTGCCGTTCACCGCCGGACAGCGTGTTCAGCAAGCGACCCGACAAATGATCTACATCCAGTGCCGTCAGCGCCTGCTCTGCAAGAGCCTGATCTTCACCTCGCTCGCTCTCCCATGGCGACAGCCAGGGATGACGCCCGATAAGGGCGGTTTCCATCACGGTTGCCGGGAAACTGTCCTGACGCTCCTGAAACACCAGTCCCAGTTGCCGGGCGATATCCCGGCGCTTCTGTTCGCCCAAGTCTGTGTCATTCAGCACTATCTGGCCGCTGCGGGCGGGCAGCAAACCGGCGAGTGTATGCAGCAAGGTGGTTTTACCCGCTCCGTTGGGACCAAGTACACCCCATACCTGGGCTGGCTCAACACTTAGATTGAGAGCAAAGCCATCTGGCCTTCCCGGTACGTTAATGATCAGATCGCGGGTACTCAGCTTGCTCATCAGCGGCTCCGGTGCAGCAGGTACAGGAAAGTCGGCACACCAAGCAACGCGGTAATCACACCCACCGGCAACTGTTCCGGGGCTATCACCGTGCGTGCCAGCGTGTCCGCCAGCACCAGCAGAGCGCCACCAGCCAAGGCACTGGCTGGCAAGATAATGCGCTGGTCGTTGCCCAGAACCAGCCGGAGCATATGAGGCACAATCAGGCCGACAAATCCGATACTGCCAGCGGTGGTCACGGCGGTGGCCGTCAGCAAGCTGGCGAGAAGGTAAATCATCCATTCCAGCGGCCGCACAGCGACACCCAACGCAGCAGCCTGCAACGGTCCACGAGCCAGCACATTCAGATTACGGGCAAGGGGCATAATCAGCACCACCGCTAAAACAAGAACAGTCAGCGCCGGCCAGGGTGAACGAGCGTAAGAGACATCGCCCATCAGCCAGTACAGCATACCGGGCAGTTTGTAAGAGGGGGTGATTGCCAGCATGAGAGTAATGACAGCACCCCAGCCGGCCGCAACCACCACACCAGTCAGCAGCAGGCGGGAAGGTGTCCAGCTGCCAGTGCCGTGGGCGATACCGAAGACCAGCAGGGTGGCCAGCATGGCGCCGGCGAAAGCCGAACCCGATATCAGCAGCGCACCCATGCCAGCCAGCATGGCCAGCAACGCCCCGACTGCAGCACCGCCGGATAACCCCAACACGTACGGGTCGGCCAGAGGATTCCTCAGTAGCACTTGCATCAGGGCGCCCGCGACCGCCAGCAAACCACCGGTGGCAAAAGCTGCAAGAGTGCGTGGCAGGCGCAAGTCCATCAGAAGTGTGCGATTCAACGCGCTGCCTTCGCCCTGAATGGTCTGCCAGAGATCAAGCAGTGGAATGTTTACGCTGCCCAAGGCCATGGCCAGCAATACCGCGAAAAAAGCAAGGATGCCAAGAATCAACAGCGAACGGATCATCGACCACCTGCCTGTACGCTGTCGCTTGGGGCATTAACGCTCACGTGCAACATCCAGCTTTTCACAGATTAGCTCGGTCGCTTCGAGAAGCCTGGGGGTGGGCCTCGAAATCGGGGATGCAGGTACAAAAAACAGGTTGTCTCTGGCAACAGCCTTCAAACCGGAATAGTTCTTCCAAAGATCGAGCTGACCGTCACTTTTACCATCCACACTTCCTGTAAGAATAGCGTGGGGGTTAGCCTCCAGAACAACCTCTGCACTGATTCGCGGCACCAGGCGGGACATATCACCAAATACATTCACACCACCGCACAATTGGAGAACCTTGCCAATCAAATGATCATTATTGATCGTCATCAGAGGCTGCTCCCAAACCTGATAAAAAACCGGTATTGGTTCAGCACCGCGGTACTGCTCAGAGATCGCTTTAATACCTGCGCGAAAATGCGCAGCTTCCACATACCCTTCCTGTTCCGTTCCCGCCAATGTTGAGAGCCGCTCAATAACGCTGGAAACCCCTTCGAATGTCCGAGGTTCTATGGAAAACAGTGGCACACCAAGCTCCTGCAGCAGCTCGACCTGCGCAGGCGGGTTACCCGTTACCCAGGTAACCACCAGATCCGGCTTAAAGGCCAGCAGAGCTTCCAGATCTATGCGGGTGTGATTGCCAACCAAAGGCAACTTGAGCGCGGCAGGAGGGTAGTCACTGTAGTTAACAACAGCAACTACCTTGTCGCCAGCACCCGCCGCAAACATAAGCTCGGTGGCTCCGGGCGACAGCGTAACTATTCGTTTGGCCGGTTCTGGCAGGCACACTTGCGCACCCTTCTCATCTTCAGCACACACCTCTGCCCACACCATCACAGGCAGGAACAGAAGCACGCAAAACAGTGCCTTAACCGGCCAGTAAGTCATAGTTCAGCTCTCACTCAGCGGAAATCATAACGTACGGCAAGCATGCCAGTGCGGCCCGCAGCAATGTAGTTCTGAGCGGCAGATCTCCGGGCAGTTGAGTACTCTTTGTCAAGCACGTTTGTCAGAGTCAAACGCGCATTCCAGTCAGGGGCAAAATTCCAACCTGCGCGCAGATCCAAGGTCGCAAAGCCTGCCAACCGATTGGTGTTTGCAGCATCATCGTAGCGATCACCCTCTGCAATCACTGAGCCGCCAAAGACAAAGTTACTGACAGCCTTATCCAGATCAATACGCGCGGTCTGGCGTGTACGGCGTCTTAACTGTTTACCGGTTTCCCGATCTTCCGGGTCCATGTAGGTCAACGCAATAGCAGTGCGCCAGTCGTCTAACTCATAACCGGCTGAGAGTTCCGCACCGCGAATTCGTGCCTCGTCGACGTTCACAGCAGTATTAACACCGCCAATCATCCCAGAGCTGATCAAGCTCTCAATGTCCATCTGATAAACCGCCAGATCCCAGAACCAGGCTTGGTAATTTCCGCTGACTCCCAGTTCATAGTTTTCTGATTCCTCCGGTTCCAGATCGGGATTGCCCTGATATGAAAACCCAAAACCAAAGTCCGTGAACGGAAAATAGAGGTCGTTGAAAGTAGGGGCACGGAAGGCCGTACCGTAACTGGCCCGCACACGATGAGAACGATCAAACCTGTAGCCCAACGCCAACCCGCCAGTTTCCTGGATACCGTAGGCTTCATTATCATCGCTGCGCAGGCTTAGCTGAGCATCAACCGGGCCAAAATTAAGGCGTAACTGGCTGAACACGGCGGTGTTTGTCCTACTGGTTTCGTTGAAGTCTTGAGTACTGCTGACCTCGTCCTGCTGCAGCTCTGCGCCGATAACCAGTTCGTGGACACTGTAGGAGAAAGTGTTTTCCCATCGGGCCTGTTGCAGGCGCGTGTTAAACACACTTTCACTACCACCCTGGAAGCTTTCGGCTTCATCCCGTGATTCAGAGAACTGGATACCCGTTTTCCAGTTGTCGTTCAGAGGCGTCATCACTCCAAAGCCAAGGGCACGTAGCGTAAAATCAGTATTGCCGCCCTCAAACTCGGAGTTTCCCTCAGACTGCAAAAGCATAACGCTGGCTTCACCGCCGTTATCAAAATCGTGCACAACCCGGCCAAGCCCGGCTGAATTGCGAAAACCTCTGTCATCACCGTTTTCCACAATCGCAGTGCCGTCGGTTTCTTTATGAAGACCGCTCAGGCTGAAGCGCGTGTTCCCAGCCTCGCCGGAAACACCCGCGCTCACCTTCTGGGAATCAAAGTTACCAGCACCCGCCTCCACCCAGCCTCTTTGCCCCTGCTTTGGATCCAGTGTGAAAGCCTGAACAACACCGCCCATGGCATCTGCACCATAGAGCGAACTGCGAGGTCCACGCACGACCTCAACACGCTGAACAAGCTCTGACGGGAAGTACTGCCAGGAAGCGCCACCGCCGGTTGCCGAATGCAGCTTTACACCGTCAACCAGAAAAACAGTGCCGCCGTTCTTGACGCCACGGGTGTAGACGCTTGTTGATTTGCCAAAAGAGCCATTACCGACCACGTTGATGCCAGGCTGGCCGCGCAAAAGATCGGAGAAATCGGCTGGCGCTTTGGAGCGAATATCTTCTTCGTCAATCACCGTAACGGAGGCAAGGCTCTCACCGACCGTTCTGGGACCAAGGGTTGCGGTGACAACAATCGGATCTAATTGCGAAACCTGAGCTTCTTGAGCGACCGCAATTGAGAGGGGACTAAACGCAAAAGGAACTACCAGAGCTCGGGTAGCTGACAGGGACACTTTCATAAAACGCACTCACAGACTCACCACGCGCACCCGCATGGTTGATTGTTCGGTGCTACATAAGGGAGGCTAATTCCGGCGACAAGCCAGGGTGAAGCATTTCAACAGGTGGGAAAATTCCGTGAGACAGACCGGTGCTTACCCACCGCAACTGCCCTCCGCAGCGTTCGGTGTGTTTACAGGCCGGTCTCCGGACTTGTGGGTTATAATACCGATCGGCATAAGCCTTCCCATGCTCGCGCACAGTGGCATCTCTCTTCGCCGTTCACCCACTTACCGTTGCGGGGGCAGTGCCGGACTTTAACCGGCTTCCCGTTTCACTGTTATAGAGGCGATGATTCCGCCACAACAGCACCTACAAACGCGAAGAAATACTAACAATGCGTTAATGTCTGGTCAATGACTAAGCACAAATGCTGGTCGCTAGAGCCGCCTCTAGCCGTCGCCACTGACTCTCATTTCCCGCCAGACCAAACCGCAGCATTCCCGATTGCTCAAAGACTCTGACCAGCACCGCCTGGGCAGCCAGCTGGTCCGCCAAGAACTGTGGATTATCAGTGCGAACTGTCTGAAACAGTGGACTACCGCCCGTATACGTGAGCCCGGCTGCCTGTAATACCTCCCGCAACCTGTCGGCACTTCGTTGCAAACCATCGCGGCTCTGAAACTGCCAGTCAGTATCGGTCAGCGCCTGAGCCATCACATAGCGAGCTGGCCCACCAAGCGGCCAGGGGCCGAGCACTGTCCTTAAAGAGTCAGCAACTGCAAAATCAGCAAGTACCGCCCCAGCCCGTGCGCCAGCCAGACCAAAAAACTTTCCAAGCGAACGGAGAACAATCAAACCTGGCAACCCCGCTCGGGAACACAGGCTGAATGCCGGCGTAGCATCCATGAATGCCTCATCGACAACAAGCCAGCCACCCCGCTTTGTCAGCCGTTCATGCCAACGCAACAGCGTGGATGGCGGGATTATTTCTCCGGTGGGGTTGTTGGGGTTGATCCAGACAAGTACATCCAGCCGGTCAAGCCATCGATCATCGCAACCCGAAGCGCCAGCGCCGGTCTGCTCAGGCCCTATGGGGACAACCGTATGACCAGAACGCCGCCAGCTATACCCATGTTCACGATAACCAGGTACCGGTATGCCTACACGACAGGGTTTACGCAACCCCGGCAGAGCCATAATAGCCGCCTGGCTGCCTGGTACGGGAACACAGGCTACCGATGACGATGCGCCCGACCACTCACGAACAATACCTTCGAGCCCGTCATCAGCTTCCGGCAGTCTTTGCCATACCTCAGCCGGTATGTCAGGCACCGGCCAGCCAACCGGGTTAATACCGGTGGATAGGTCAAGCCACTGGGAACGGGGAATACCCCAGCGCTCAACAGCTTCATTCAGGCGCCCACCATGTTCCAACATCATTATTGTGTCACCACAACAAAAGTAAGAATTGTAGCTGCCAGAGAAATACCAAGCCAGAGCCAGACGCCATGTCGCACCAGCCTGATGGCAGACTCAACGCTTGCCGGACTCACATCTCGAGTACCACCAAGAATCGGGCGTTGTTTTATGCCACCCGGATAGGGCGATGGCCCACCGAGCCTGACATTCAATGCACCTGCGCCTGCCGCCATAACAGGCCCCGCATTGGGACTGTCCCATTGTGGCGCCTGGTTTCGCCAGCACCACCTGGCCAATTTGCGATCGCCCAACAGCGCATAGGTATGCGCTGTCAGCCGGGCTGGCAACCAACCCATCAGGTCATCAAGCCGTGCCGCAGCCCGGCCAAAATACAGAAACCGTGGGTTGCGATAACCCCACATGGCATCCAGGGTATTCACCATTCGGTGCATAACCACGCCAGGAATGCCCGCAACCAGGAACCAGAACAGGCTGGCAAACACCGCATCTGCTCCGTTCTCCAGCATGGACTCGGTCGCGGCAGCAGCCACGCCCTGTTCATCCAGTGCACTGGCCTGGCGACTGACAATACGGCTGACCTGATCACGAGCTCTTTCGAGGTCGCCCTCGTGTAACGGTTCAGCTACAGCTCTGCCATGCTCGGCTAGCCCACGAAGAGAAATGGCCAGCCAGAGCGCGACCGTCTGAGCCAGCATCAGCAGCAGCCCATCGAGTGCCAGAGAAACCCAGACGGCCAGACCCAACAGAGGAGCTGTCAGAAAAAGCACCGCTAAAATGCCGGTCGTCAGACCTCGAAGGGGATTTTCCGGTGAGATGTTGAGCCGCTTTTCCACAGCAGTGACCAATCGCCCGAACCCGACAACCGGGTGCATGCAGCGCGGCTCGCCAAACAGATGATCGAGGGCAAGAGCAAGCACACAGACAATGAAAGGAGTGAATAGCAACACAGGTGTTCCCGGACCAGACAGAAGGTAAAGCCGTCAAGCCTACCTCAATACGCCCAGTCGGAGTATGATCCCGCCCTATATTGTATTGAACTCATGCTCCACACTCCGTAATCAGAACCTGCTTTACGGTACATTGATGTCTGAAGGTATGTGCAATGTCATTTCCCAACAGTTGGACCACCCCTCCCCGGCAACCCGAGGCACGTTTTTTCGAGCAGGCAGCACGACGGCAAAGTGTGCTGACCAAGCCCACCGGCTCTCTGGGCAAACTGGAAAACGTTGCCGTTCAGCTCGCCGGACTTCAGGGCACAGATACGCCGACGCTTGATCGCATCCAGATCAGTGTTTTTGTGGGTGATCACGGTATTTGTGAAGAAGGGATATCCGCATACCCCCAGGCAGTTACCGCACAGATGATTGCAAACTTTGCCAGTGGTGGCGCGGCAGTCAGTGTTCTGGCTAAATCACTGGGCGCGGAACTGGAAGTTGTAAACCTTGGCACGGTATCTGACGTCGAACCCGATTTGCCCGGCGTCATAGATGCTCGCATAGCGCCCTGTACCCGTAATTTTGTGGCCATCGACGCCATGACCACGGAGCAGGTATGCGCAGCGCTGAACCACGGCGATGCAGCCGCTCAGCGGGCATCAGATAAGGGTTGCCAACTGTTTATTGGCGGTGAAATGGGCATAGGTAACACCACCTCTGCAACCGCCGTTGCCTGCGCGCTAATGGAAAAAAATCCCATGAAACTGACAGGGCCCGGCACAGGCCTGGACATCGCCGGCGTGCGCCATAAAGCCGAAGTAATCATTCTGGCGATTCAGCGCCACGATAACGACGATGATGGTCAGGATGCGATGGCCGTGCTCAAAGCCTTTGGCGGCTTTGAAATTGCAGCTTTGGCGGGCGCCATTGCCGGTTGTGCCGCACGATCCATTCCGGTGTTGATCGATGGATATATTGTCTCTGTCGCTGCGCTGATTGCAGTCCGCCAGCAACCGGATATCCGCCCCTGGCTGCTGTTCGCCCACCGCTCTGCCGAGCCGGGCCACCAGGCCATTCTGGCGGCACTGAATGCAGAGCCACTGCTTGATCTCGGGATGCGTCTTGGCGAAGGTAGCGGTGCTGCCGTAGCCGTTCCTTTGCTGCGGATTGCTTGTGAGCTTCACAATGGCATGGCCAGTTTTACGGACGCCGGCGTCAGCAATAAAGAGGGAAGCCATGATGGCTGACAACACAACGATGTTTGATCTCATCCGCCACGGCGAGCCCGAGGGCGGGCCGATGTACCGTGGCAGCAAAGACGATCCGCTGAGTGACACAGGCTGGCAGCAAATGCGAGATGCCATTACCGAAGCCGACCACTGGGACGCAATCGTTACCTCACCCATGCTGCGCTGCGCTCACTTTGCCCGGGAACTGGCAGATCGCTACCAGGTTCCCCTGCACAGGGATGACCGCCTGCGGGAAATCAACTTCGGAGAGTGGGAAGGGCGCACCGCTGATGAGGTAATGGCGAGCAATGGTGAAAAACTCAGTCAGTTCTGGGCTGATCCGGTATCCAACACACCTCCGGGTGGCGAGCCTGCCACGGACTTCAACCACCGCGTTGTTGAGAGCTGGCGCCACTGGCAACAGGAGCTTGCGGGCCAGAATGTACTGATCGTTTGCCACGGAGGCGTCATAAGAATGGTCGTTGCTGACGCCATGAACATCCCGTTGAAACACGCATTCTCCAGCCTGACTACACCCTATGCCTGCCGCAGCAGAGTTCAGGTCGATACGTCAACCCACGGGCGGTTTCAGAGCCTTGTAGCGCATGGGGCATTTAAGACTTTAAAACCATAGGCAGTCCCGCGACGCTCATTACCACCTTGTCACTCCGCGCTGCCAGCGCCTGATTCAGCCATCCCAGCTCATCAGCAAAGCGGCGGGTAAGCGGATCCATTCCGATAATGCCCAACCCGACTTCGTTGCTGACAATCACCAGCTCGCCCGGGTAATGACTTACCTGAGTTAAAAACGCTTCCCGCTCTTGCGCAAACGTGATTTCACCCGCATGCAGCAAATTACTCAGCCACAGGCTCATGCAGTCAACCAGAAGGCAGGGCGCGCTCTGGGTAAGAGCATAACCGGCAAGCACCTGAGCCAGAGCCAGGGGCTCTTCTTCCAGACCCCAGGCTGTCGGGCGCTGTTGCTGGTGGCGCTGAATACGCGCCCGCATCTCATCATCGCCTGCCATTGCTGTGGCGAGGTACACCACCGAATTATTTGTGCCGGATGCCAAACGCTCCGCAAGCGCGGTTTTACCGGAACGAATGCCGCCAAGAACCAGAATATGCATGTTTAGGTATTTCTCTGAGAGCTTGGCAAGCATGCTAACCGGCTGATACACCGCAAAGCAAAAAAGCCCTGCAAGCGGGGCTAGGTCGGAGGCGGAGAGATCGCCAGAAGAAATAATCAGAACTTAACGCGCCCACCTCTCATAGCAATGTTGATGTCACCGTACGTAACCGCCATGTTCACCTGGAAAATCTGTACAGATTGCGGGGCCGGTTTTCAACGATATAGCCTTTTGGCTCAGGCTCCGCCGCCCAACCTGAGGTTTCTGCTATAGTTTTGCGAAGGCACTATTCATTCCACTCGGGAGACAGCATGCAGGCTGAACTGATCGACATCCGTAACCACCTTATCCAGCATGCCCCGTTTGATGACATGCCGGAGGAGTTGGTCAATCAGCTCACCGCCAGTATTGAAATCAGTTATGTGCGAGCGGGAACCCAGATAACGGAAACCGGGCAAATCAGCACACGCATGTATTATGTCCGCAGCGGTGCTGTGGAAATTTTCCGCCGTTCCGGCGAGCTCTATAACCGCATCGGTGAAGGTGGAATTTTCGGCCAGTTTGGCCTGTTGATGCGAGGCCAGGTAAGGTTTCCAGCCAGGGCGCTGGAAGACAGCCTGCTGTATCGCATTCCGGCCGAAACCTTTCATCACCTGTTTGAAAACGACGAGAACTTTGCGGACTTTGTTGAGATAGAAGATCGCAGCCGTTTGCGCTCTGCAGTCTCTCGCCGGGAAAAATCCAACACCCTGATGACATCCCGCGTTAGCCGCCTGATTTCCCGGAAAACAGTCTCGGCACCTACGACCGTGCGATTACAGGAAGCCGCACGCATCATGACAGATAACGGCGTATCCGCTCTATTGCTGATGGGCGGCGAAGGCGACAGTGAGCGCCTTACAGGCATTATCACCGACCGTGACCTGCGCACCCGGGCAGTGACCGAAGCGCTGCCCTCAGAAACGCCCATCAGCGAAATCATGACCGAAGGGCTGATCACCATACGTGCCAGCAGCTACATCTTCGAAGCCATGCTTACCATGCTGCATAACAATGTGCACCACCTTCCGGTGATGGACGGCCATGAAGTCCGGGGCGTAATCGCGCTTGCAGACATTGTGCGGTATGAAAGCCAGAGCAGCCTGTACCTGGTGAGCAATATCTTCCATCAGCAGCATGTAAGAGGTCTGAAGAAGATCAGCCTCGGTGTCCGCGACAGCTTTGTGCGCATGGTCAATGAAGACGCAAATTCACACATGATTGGCAGCGCCATGGCCGGCATTGGCCGCAGCTTTACCCAACGCCTGCTGGAACTGGGAGAAGAAGAACTGGGTCCGCCGCCAGTGCCCTACTGTTTCATGGCGATGGGCTCCATGGCGCGGGACGAGCAACTGGTGGTAACAGACCAGGACAACGCCATGATTCTGGACAACAGTTTTGTGCCGGAAGAGCACGATGAATACTTTTTGGCGTTGGCGAAGTTTGTGTCCGACGGCCTGGCAGAATGTGGCTACACCTACTGCACCGGTGACATCATGGCCACCAACCCGAAATGGCGCCAACCATTAAAGGTTTGGCGAGGTTACTTTACCGACTGGATTGAAAACCCGAAGGCGGAATCTCTTCTGAACAGCAATATCTTCTTTGATCTGGACGGCATATTCGGCCGCACAGAATTTGCGGAAGAGCTCAAAACCCTGATCACAGAAAAAGCCAGCAACAGCCAGTTATTTCTGACGTTGATGGCGCGCAATGCGCTTAACCGGACGCCCCCTCTCGGCTTCTTCCGCACCTTTGTGCTTGAGGAAGACGGCAAGCATCAAAAAACGTTCAATCTGAAACGCCGGGGTACAGCCCCGCTGTCTGATCTGATCCGGATTCACGCGCTGGCCTGCGGCTCGCGGGCACAGAACTCTCTTGAGCGCTTGAAGAGCATTGGTGAGACCAAGCTTATCCTTGAAGACGACTTGAGCAACCTGAGAGACGCGCTGGAATTCATTTCCATTGTGCGTATCCGCCACCAGGCGCTGACTCTTGAGGCTGGAGGAGAGCCGGATAACAACGTGCGGCCAGAGGACTTGTCGCCGTTTGAACGCAGCCATCTAAAGGACGCTTTCCAGGTTGTCAGCAACGCCCAGAAGTTTTTGAGGTTCCGCTATACCTCGCAGGCGACCCGGCATGTCTGAGACCCCATTCATGCTCGACGATGCCAAACGCCTGCCTTGGCCGGAGCAATACGAGGCGCTGGCAAACAGTGCGAAAGCGCCCGTATTGAAAGCCTTTTACGAAGCCGGCTGCGCCTCACCGGATACACCTGTGTCCGAGGTTCCCATGGTGGCACTGGACTTTGAGACGACCGGTTTGGAGGCGGATGAGCATTCTATTGTGAGTATCGGGCTGGTGTCCTTTACTCTCGATGCCATTCAGCTTAGCCAGGCAAGGCACTGGGTCGTGCGCCCAAAGCTGCCGCTGCACCAGATGTCGGTCACCTTCCATGGCATCACCCACGCCGACATTGACAAGGCTCCGGACCTGTCAGAAATACTTGAGGAGGTCTTCGCCAGCCTGAATGGCCGCATTCCGGTGGTACACTTCAGGCATATTGAGCGGCCTTTCCTGAATGTGGCGCTGCAATATCGTCTTGATGAAGGTATTCGCTTTCCGGTTGTCGACACCATGGCCATTGAGGCGCACTTGCACCCGGATCGACAGCCTTCCTTCCTGAAACGCCTGGTGGGGGAGAAACCGCTGTCCATCCGCCTCGCAGACAGCAGAACGCGCTACGGACTGCCACACTACGCGGCCCATAACGCTCTGATTGATGCCATTGCCACTGCGGAGCTGCTGCAGGCCCAGGTACAGCATCATTTCAGCCCGCAAACACCCATTGGTGATCTTTGGCTTTGAGGCACTGTTTACTCTTCCAAGCCTTACTGCGATGCCTTCACTTCTGCGATCCAGTTGCCGTAACCGGCGTCAGCCATTTCTTCCAACGAGACAAACTTCAGCGCGGCTGAGTTCATGCAGTAACGCAAGCCTGTAGGGGCCGGGCCATCGTTGAATACGTGCCCGAGATGCGAATCGGCAAAGCGGCTGCGAATCTCGATGCGCTTCATGAAGAAGCCGTTGTCTTCCTTCTCTACAACCATGTCCGAGCTCAGCGGGCGTGTAAAGCTCGGCCAGCCGGTTCCGGACTTGTACTTGTCACGGGAGGAAAATAGCGGCTCACCTGATACAACATCCACGTATATTCCCGGCTGCTTGTTATCCCAATACGGATTGCTGAACGCCCGTTCTGTGCCGTCATTCTGGGTTATTTCATACTGCGCACTGGTCAGACGCTGCTTCAGGGTCTCTGAATCCGGCTTGACGAACGTTTGTGGATCAAAGCCTTTCATCCCGGCGCTCTTTTCAGCAGTCTTTTCAGCACTTTTTTCAGCCGTGGTCTCTGGCTTGAACTGACTGAAGTCCAGCTCGTAGTCTTTTCCATACACGTCTTCGATAAACTGATACCGGCCTGAGTTGAAGGTATAAACGTTATAGCGCACCGGATTCTTTTTGTAATAATCCTGGTGATACTTCTCAGCCGCATAAAAGGTCTTCAGCGGCGTAATTTCGATTACCACCGGGTTCTTGTAAACACCTGATGCCTGCAGCTCTTGTTTAGCAGTTTCTGCCAAACGTTTCTGTTCGGCGTTGTGGTAGAAAATCGCCGGACGATACTGTTGCCCGCGGTCGACAAACTGACCCTTGGCATCCGTCGGGTTCATCATTCTCCAAAGGCCTTGCAGCAAACCCTCATAGGTAATCACTTCAGGGTCGTAGTAAACCTGCACCGCCTCGGTGTGCCCGGTACGGCCCGAAGCAACCTGCTGATAGGTCGGATTGAGCTCATCTCCGCCTGCGTAGCCAGAAACGGCCTCGATTACACCGGGGATCTTCTCGTAACCGGCTTCAACGCACCAGAAGCAACCACCGGCAAGGGTAGCGACCTTCAGGCCCGGATCTGACGGCGCGTATTCGTTGGCATTGGCCGTCGCCTTTTCAGCTGTGGCAACGGCGGCGTAGAAGGCACCGGTGACCGCTATGAGCAACGCGGTGACCATAGCGAGTATTTTTCGGTTCATAACAACTCTCCTGCGAGTAATATCGTAAGCCATCCTATCGCCGTGACTTCACCAAAACGTTCCTTAATTCTTACGAATCTATAACGCTGTGGATTCTTTTGCCGTTGCATCAACCAGCGGTAACCAGAAACGGAACGCTGCGCCGGCCCCGGGCTGGCTTTCTACGGAGACCCGTCCCTGCTGCAATTCTGCCATCCGGCGCGCGATAGCAAGGCCCAGCCCGGCATGTCCGCTGCGGATGGCACCCGGCGCCTGATAAAACGGATCAAATACATGATCAATATCTTGCGGGCTGATACCTTCTCCGGCGTCCAGAACACAGATTTCAACGCCTTTGTTGTCCACCGTAACGCTCAGTTTTACCTCGGCGCCCTCAGGTGAGTGATCAACAGCGTTACCAATCAGGTTGTCCAGCACCCGCTCGGTCATGGCGATATCTGCAAGCACCATCGCCGGCCGAGCCGTGGTAATGCTCAGGACAACGCCCACCTGTTCTGCCTTCGGCCTATGCTTTTGCACCACATCGTGCAGCAGTTCCGCTGGCATGAACGGCTCCATAAAGGGCTGTCGCTCACGGGCGTCCAGGGCCGCCAATTCAAACAGCTCGTCAACCAGCTTGCTGAGGCGAAGGGTCTCGGCCAGTGCCACATTCAGAAAACGCCGGCGTTCGTCGGGATTCAGCTCCTGCTGTTTCATCCCCAGCGTTTCCAGGTAGCCCTGAATGGACGCCAGCGGTGTGCGCAAATCGTGTGATACCTGAGCCACCAACTGCCGGCGTTGGTGATCTTTGTCCTTCAATAACTCCAGTTGGCCGGCTATGCGGGTGGCCATCTGATCAAATCGGGTTGTCAGATAGTCCACATCGTCTCCGGGAACACCGGCTCCGCCTGCGGAGCCAGTGCTTGTGCCATCTTGTGCCCCGGCTTCAAAAGCCTCCACTTGAGCCGTTAACCGGGACAGTCTCCGCGTCAGCAACCGGAAAAACACAAGGCCCGCCATCAGCCCGACAAACAGGCTGATGGCCAAAGCGCCGCCGCCCATCTGCAACAGGCGTTCACTGTGCACCATGCTTTCGGCAAAATCGTACTCCTCGCCTCTGAGCACAACATACAGATAGCCCGTGGGATTCTCTGCGTTGGGTACCGGCGTTACAGAGAACACTTTGCGGCGATCATGACTGCGCGGATCGTCGCCCGGCAAAGGATAGGCATCGGGGTTTTCCAGCAGCCTGTGAACCGGCTCCAGGGATACTTGCTTACGCTTGATTTTGGCTGGGTCGGCGGAATAGGAAAGAATACGCCCCTCCTGATCCAGCAGATAAATCTCAATGCTGGGGTTGATGCTCATGTAGAGATCAAACAGGCGCTCCAGCTCGCTGTGGTTAATCCTGCCATCGATAACCAGATTGCGATCGGAAACCAAATGGCTGGCCAGGTCACGATTAAGCGCCTGGTTCACCGCCGCGCTGTATTCGCGCACGGAGTAGAGACTCAGCACGGTAAACAGCCCGCCAACAATCACCAGCAACAGGAACAGGCCAAGAGCCAGGCGCGCATACAGGGTTTGAAACAGGGATCGGGTCCGGGGTCGGGTCATGGTTCAGTCCAGAAACCGGTAACCGACGCCCCACACCGTTTGCACGTAACGGGGCTCGGCCGGATTGGTTTCAATCTTGTTGCGTAAACGGTTGATGTGGGTGTTCACGGTGTGCTCGTAGCCATCGTGATTGTACCCCCATACGGCGTCCAGCAACTGCGCGCGGCTAAATACGCGCCCGCGATGGCAGGCAAAGTGCCAGAGCAGATCGAACTCACGGGCTGTGAGTTCCGCTTCGCTGTCGTGAACAAACACCCGGCGTCGCACGGGGTCTATTCGGAGCCCGTCCACTTCCACGTCCTCAGCTTTCGCTTGTTCAGAACTGCGTGAAGAAAGCGCATCCACCCGGCGGAACAGGGCTTTGATGCGGGCAGCGAGTTCCGCCACGCTGAACGGTTTGGTCAGGTAGTCATCTGCGCCCATTTCCAGGCCAAGCACCCGGTCCAGCTCGGTGCTTTTTGCGGTCAGCATCAGCACCGGAACATAACCCGGGACCGCACGGATTTCCCGGCACACCGAAAGCCCATCGAGCCCCGGCAGCATCAGATCGAGAACAACCAGATCTATACCGCCCTTTTTAAACCGCTCAAGGCCGTCGTCCCCACGGTCTACCAGAACCGGCTGCATGCCAAGATCCTTGATCTGCATGCTGACCAACTCGCCAATCCCGGGGTTGTCCTCAATAATCAGTACCGTTCGTGTCATGGTGCTCCGGCTCGTTTGTCCGGGCTGTGTGAACAGCCCATCTGCTGTGTTTCCTTTTCTGCAGTCTAACGCGAAAACTTCACGAATCTGTCACACGGGCCTCGATGGAAGCTGCCCTCGGGATAACGAAAACTGACACCTCTTTACAAAAAAACCCGGAAGGCATCACTGCCTTCCGGGTTTTCTGTTTGCCTGTGTGATTACGCTAGCAGGTTGTAAACAAACACAATCACCACTGCCACAGGAGACACATAGCGCAGCAGAATCAGCCACAAGGCGAACGCACCGCGGCTCAGGTTCACGTCAGCTTTCAGGGATTCCTTGGCAACAAACCAGCCCACAAAGATCGCCGTCAACAAGCCGGACAAGGGCAACAGGATATTGGCCGTAAAGAAGTCCAACAGGTCGAAAATCGTCTTGCCTTCAAATCGCGCGAACATATCGAGGGGCGCAAAATCCGCCCATACGTTCAGCGACAGAATAGACGCAATGCCCAGAAGCCAGCACAACACGCCAACCACAACGGCACTGCCCACGCGCTCCATGTTGGTGTTTTCTTCCACCCACTCAACCACGGGCTCCAGCAGAGAGATGCCTGAGGTCCAGGCGGCGAACAGCAACAATACAAAGAACAGCGTGCCAAACAGGCCACCCATGGGCATGTTTCCGAACGCCAGTGGCAAGGTCTGGAAAATCAGACCGGGGCCAGCACTGGCCTCAAGACCGTTGGCAAAAACCACCGGGAAAATTGCCAGCCCGGCAAGCAAAGCAACAACGGTATCCATTAACGCAATGCTCACCGCCGTGCGCCCCACAGGCACATCACGCCCAAGGTAGGAGCCATACGCCATCATGATAGCCATACCCAGGCTGAGCGTGAAAAACGCATGGCCCAGGGCAATCAGCACGCCGTTGATGGTCAGTGCCCCAAAGTTTGGCGTAAACAGAAAGCTTGCGGCCTCACCGAAGTGACCTGTGGTGGTGGCGTAGCCCACCGCAATAAGCAGCAGCACAAAAAGCGCCGGCATCAGAATTGTGACTGCGCGCTCAAGGCCGCCTTTCAGACCCCGGGATACTACCAGTATCACCAACGCCATAAACAGAGTGTGCCACGCCAGCAGCTGTTTGGGACTGGCCAGCAAACTACTGAACAATTCACCAATGGAGTCTGCGGTGCCATTGGTGAAATCACCCATGGCCGCATGGCCGATGTAAGAAGCAGCCCAACCACCTATAACCGAATAGAACGAAAGAATCGCAAAGGCCGCGATCATGCCGATAACAGCAGAAATACGCCACGCAGGCGAGCTGAGGTTGCGCTCGGCAACCAGACGCATACTGCCAATCGGGTTGTGGCGACCACTACGGCCCACGAATATTTCAGCCATCATGATGGGGATACCGATAACAGCAATACACAGCAGGTAAACCAGAACGAAGGCGCCGCCCCCATTCTCACCTGTGACATAAGGAAATTTCCATATGTTCCCGAGGCCAACGGCAGAACCGGTTGCTGCGAGAATGAACGCGAAACGGGAAGACCAGAGGCCGCGAGAGGCCCCTGTGTCGTTACCCGAAGCCGGGTTGAGCTGAGTCATTTCATCTTCCTGTGCTTTTGGCTAAGAAGTCGTCAAAGAGAGCCGGCGTGATTACCCCCGGCGGTTGGGGGGCGATTCTGCCAACACCGGTTCCGGGATGCCAGTTCCGACCAGCCGGGCCCGGGGATGCAGGCGTGCATTGATCCAAAGTGACAGGGCGATAATGCCCCCACCGACCGCAAGCCTAAGCATATCCGCGTCCCGATTCCAGATGAGCAGGTTCACCAGCAATCCGGCGGGTACGAGAGCGTTGTTCATGATAGCGAGTGTGCCGGCATCTACACGGCAGGCTCCGCGATTCCAGAGGAACAGGCCAAGCCCGGAAGCGGCAAGCCCCAGCCATGTCAGAATGCCCCATTGCAATGCTGTACTGGGCAAGCGCTCAGCGTTGCCGAACACCATGAACGATGGCAACGCAATTATCAGCGCGCCGATAAAGAAGTAACCAAAGGTGCGGTACGCGGGAATATCAACCGGGAAGCGCTGCATAACATGCTTGTAGCCCACCTGGCCCGCTGCGAATGTGAAGTTCGCAACCTGCAACAACAGGAAGCCGGTAATAAAGTCTTCGCTAAGGCCGTCATAGCGGATTACACCAGCACCGAACGTCGCTATTGCAGCCGCAACCAGAGCGACAGGGGAGAACCGGCGAGACAGGGCGTCGTCAAGAAGCGTCACGTAAAGTGGCGTGAATATGGTGAACAACAGCACTTCGGGGACAGTCAGATAACTGAACGAGCGGTACAGGCACAGATAGGTGATGCCAAACTGCAGCATACCTGTTACCAGTACACCCAGTTTCAGCCCTCCCGGCACGCCTCGCCAGCGGGTAAACGGCAGGAATATCAACGTTGCCAGTAACACACGGCTGAGCACCGCAAAATCGCTGTCTACCTGGCCGGCAAGAAACTCGCCAATGAGGCTGAAGGAAAAAGCCCAGAGTACCGTGACGAAAACCAGGAGTCCCATAATGCGTGTGTCCGTATGAATTTGCGGGCGCTTACTTTAACGGGTTTCAAGGCCATTTTCAGCGCCTTTTCACGGCAAACCCCTATGATATGCATCGTGAAGATCAAGTAAAATGTGCACCCCGCGAATCCTGCCCTTGATGACTATCCGCTCAGGCCCTTCGGAACAGCACCCTATGGATGACATACATCAGCCACTGCCAGAAGTTCGCAAGCCTCTCGTCTCGCGGACACTGACTGAATGGAAGACTCTGGCGATACTCGGCGGGCCGATTCTGATTGCACAGATTGCCCAGATGGCCAACGGCGTTATCGATACCGTCATGGCCGGCCATGCCAGCGCTGAAGACCTGGCCGGTGTGGGAATTGGCAGCAGCCTCTGGATGCCGTTGTTCCTGTTTTTTATGGGCATGCTCGGAGCACTGCAGCCGATTATTTCCGGTTACAACGGCGCCCGCACGCCGGAAAAAATAATGCCAGCTACCTGGCAAGGCTTATACATCGCCGGTGTTGGTTCTATTGTCATGATCCTGTTGCTGACAAACGTGCACCCGATTCTGGAAGGGCTGAATCTCGAGGCCACTACCGCAAGCATAACCCAGGGCTACCTGAACGCTTTTGCATGGGGCATTCCTGCCCTGCTGCTGATGACTGCTCTTCGCGGGCTGACGGATGGGCTGGGGCACACCCGCGTGATTATGGCGTTCTCGGTGCTGAGCGCTCTGATTAACCTGCCCCTGAATTATATATTCATTTACGGCAAGCTCGGGCTGCCTGCCATGGGCGGCATTGGCTGTGGCTGGGCAACTTCGATTTCCAACGGGGTCGCCGCAATAGCGCTGCTGACCTACCTGAACCGGAGCCAGCTCTACAAAAAATTCCACCTGATTGCAGACTGGACAAAGCCCAATGCCACCCTGATTCGCTACATCCTGAGCATTGGCATACCTATCGGATTCACGATTTTTGTAGAAGCCAGCGTGTTCTCCGTGATCGCGCTGTTTCTCGCACCATTGGGCCCTATTGTTGTCGCAGGGCACCAGATTGCACTGAACGTGGTGTCTCTGCTGTTCATGCTGCCGCTGAGTATTGGCATGGCGCTGACATTGAGAGTCAGTTTTCTTATCGGAGCAGACGCGCCAGATACAGCCCGTCTGATTTCCCGCAGCTCTCTGATTCTTGCAGCTTCTACGGCTCTGGTTTTCGCCATTATCCTGTTTGTTTTCTCACAGGGCATCGCGGCCCTCTACACCGGCGATGCGGATGTTCAGACGGTGACCATTCGATTGTTGATGTTTGCGGCAATCTTCCAGGTGGCAGACGTTATCCAGGTGACCTGCATCAGCGCCCTGAGAGGCTACAAGGATACGGGCATCCCCTTGCTGATCATGCTGTTCTCATTCTGGGGTGTGGGGTTACCGCTGGGCTATATTCTGACGTTTACCGATGTAATTGCTCCGGCTATGGGAGCTGCAGGATTCTGGATAGGGCTGACCGGGGGGCTGGCATCAGCAAGTGTATTGCTGGGATGGAGGCTGTTTCGATATCGCCCGAAAACCAGCGGGCACCTAACTGGCTAACTCGGGACGGCCAACAGACAACTCCGCTTCGGCCGCTAGCATGCTATTCGAAAACACGATCCTGTCTCGGCCAGCTTCCTTGGCCTCATAGAGAGCCGTATCCGCCCGCTCCAGCCAACTCTCAACGCTTTCACCGGGCTTAAGCAGCGCGACGCCGAACGATGCGCTGATCGCGCCTCCCGGATGCCTGATCTTTTTCCGCAAGGTATGCTGGAGATTATTCATCACCGCTGTGAGACCCGCTCCGTCAACACCTGGCAGCAAGAGCACAAACTCTTCACCACCGTAGCGAAAAAGCTGATCAGATTTGCGCGTGCTGTGCAAAATCAGTGTTGCCAGATCAATGAGCACTCCATCGCCTACGCCATGGCCATACTCATCGTTGACCTTCTTGAAGTGATCAATATCGAGCATCACCAACGCATAAGACAAGCCAGTGCGCCCAGCATGGGCTGACGCCAGATTGAGCTCCTCGTCCATGGACCGGCGGTTTTTCACGCCGGTCAGGGGGTCAATGGTCGCCAAATGTTCCAAGCTATGGCGCTGAATGTCGTTACGTTGCGCAAAAACAAAGGCCGCCGCACTGACCACCACTGCAGTTGCAGTAAAGGTCCACATCTGTACATCAGATTGAAAAACATCGCCCAGACCTATCATGGCCAAAATCGAGGCAAGGTTGAGAAATCCGGCAATACGCGGGCTGACCAGAAAAAACGTAGTGACCAGGCAAGGATACAGCCAGAACAACCCTACCTCGCCTACAACCGCTGCCACCATAACAGCGCCAAAGCACGCAACGATGGCCAGAACCATACCACTACGGCGTGTATCTCCGGTTACCCAAGCGTAAATCATTCCACCCGATATGCTCAGCAGAATCGCTGTGTCTATGCCCCCGGCAACAAGCTCACCCTGCAAAAAGCGCATGACCGCAAATGGGGTGATCCCCAGCAATGCACTGGCACCCAAAAGAGTAATGATCGACAACCGAAAATCGGTTTTGAGACGCTCTAGCATGCCTGTCATTTTCCCGCCAAGCAGAAGTTACTACTGAAGCATAATTCAGTGCGGCACAATAAGCGCCACATCCTACGTTTTTTAACAAAATACCGCTGAAAAGTCATAAAAAAGGCGAGCTTTCGGTGATTTTGATGCATGGGCCGGTAGCTCTGACAAATCAAATACCTTTACTATAGTCTAGTCGCTACTGTGTTCAAACCCGACATGCCTTACAAGGAATCATCAGGATTTTGAGTCACCTCGTCCGAATAGCCCCCGGCGCATTAACCATAGGCCACCCGTTGCCATGGGACGTTTATGACGCCGACGGCAACGTTCTGCTATGTCAGGGATACGTGATCCAGACAGATTCACAGTTAGAACAGCTTTTTGAGCGTGGTCGTTTCAAGCCGCGGGTTATTGAGGTACCGCAGAAAGATACCGAGACGTCTGGCAATGAAGCGGAATGCAACCCGTTTGCCCACTACCCGGATTACCTTCACTCGCTTGAAAAAACTCTCGCAATGATCGCCAGTGGCAAACCGGAAGCCCGCAAACACCTGCAGGACCTCGCGCATGCTATAGAGCAAGCCTGCATACGCGCGCCGGACTCCAGTCTCGCACTGATACATCTGTACTCGATCGGGCCGACCATCCACGAACAGATCATTTTTTACGCCATTCTCTGCCAGCTTATCGCCCGGCAATTCGGGCTCGATGAGCAACGTATCCCGTTATTGACAGAAGCCGCCTTGAGCGCAAACCTCGCCCTGGTTCCTGTTGCCGACAAGCTCAATGCCTTCAACAAGATACTCAGCGAGGAGCAGAGAAGCGTTATTCGCAAGCACCCACAACGGAGCATCCGCGCACTGAAGGCTGTGGGTATTGATAACGAGCTATTGTTTACCATCATCGCGCAGCACCATGAGCAGGCAGACGGCAGCGGTTATCCGGAAGGACTGAGCGGCGCAGATATCCGGCCTGAGGCGGAAATCCTCGCACTGGCCGAACGCTATGTCGCCATGATCACAAAACGTGCCTATCGCCAGCGCATGAACGTAACCGCTGCGCGCAAACTGATCGCCAATCTCGCAGACGGCACCTTCCGGCCGGCCCTGACAAAAGCCCTGCTCCAGGTTCTGGGGGAATATCCACCTGGAACCCTGGTGCGACTCGAAAACAACGAGGTTGGCGTCATAACGGGCAGACCAATACGCGCCCGCGGACCGTTTGTTCAGGTTGTTTTCGATCCCTCGGGCAACAACTACGACACCCGCCAGGAACGTGACACCAGCGAGCCAGTCTACAATATCCGGGCTCTGGAAGAGCCAGACATCATGCCATCCATGAACTTCAGCCGGATCTGGGGCTTTCCGGACTGATCCGGTGAACCCTTCAGCTAAGGCCCAAGCTCTGACCTGCCTTGATCGTTCAGCAGGGGCAATCGCTCACCGGCTTCGGAATCAGCAAGGTGGCCTCTGTAGAATACGGTTGGTCAGTCGTCAGCGCTTGTATGCTTCGAAAGCTCGAGTCCGCATCCGATGCGGGCAAGTTCAGCAAGCACAGCCGTGCGCGTTACGATGCCGATGAGTTTTCCGTGTTCAACAACAGGGTACACTTTCGGCTTGCCGGAGCCGAGCTGCTGCGCAAGGTCGACAATCGCCATGCCCGGTGAAATCGGCAAAGGTTCGCGGAACATCACATCGTCCACAACCGGATCTCCCTCACAGTGATAGTTGCTTACCAGCAGCGCATGAATGCAATCCTGCTCGGAAACAAAACCCAGCAAATGGCGGTTCGCATCGACCACCGGCAGCCCGGAGATATGATTCTCCAGAAGCGCCTTGACCACGCGGGTCAGCGGTGTTCCGCACCGGATGGGTTCAATGTGGTTTGACATAATATCGGAAACTCTGAGCGCACCCATGAATAACTCCTCGCATTGCTGGTTAACCCGACTGCACCAGCCGGGCGCGAATCCTGTCCTTTAAACATAGGCAATAGACACTAAATCCTCCAACTTTCACCTCTTTCCAGTTTACACATGGCAATAACTGACTAAACTCAATCAGTTATACCCTCACGGGTAAAATCAAATCATGGCACAAAACGAGGGAAACCCCATGGAAGCCATCTCAAACATTTTTAGTGCAATCAACGGGCTGGTCTGGGGGCCACCCATGCTCATACTCATTCTTGGTGCCGGGCTGTTCCTGAGCCTCGGCCTGAAGCTTATGCCTATACTCAAAATTGGCGCTGGTTTCCGTCTATTGTGGAGTGGCCGCAGCGCCGGAGGCGCGGAGGCAGACGGTGAAATCCCACCGTTCCAGGCGCTCATGACCGCCCTGTCTGCAACCGTCGGAACAGGCAATATTGCAGGCGTTGCGACCGCTGTTTTCCTCGGGGGGCCAGGCGCCCTGTTCTGGATGTGGCTTACCGCCCTCGTGGGCATGGCCACAAAGTACTCGGAAGCCGTTCTTGCCGTGCGTTTCCGAGAGGTGGATGAGCGTGGCGCCCATGTTGGCGGGCCCATGTATTACATTCGCAACGGCCTTGGCAAAAAATGGGCCTGGATGGGCGTGTTGTTCGCCATCTTTGCGGCAATAGCCGGCTTCGGTATTGGCAATACGGTGCAGGCCAACTCGGTTGCAGATGTAATGGAAACGACCTTCGGCCTGCCGCACTGGATCAGCGGCATTATTCTGATGGTGCTGGTTGGCATGGTACTGATTGGCGGTATCAAGCGTATCGGGCGGGTAGCCAGTGCTCTTGTTCCCTTTATGGCGCTTTCGTATCTGGTCGCAGGCCTGGTTGTCCTGTCCATTAATTACACAGAGATTCCTGCCGCCTTTTCCATGATCTTCAAGCATGCTTTCAGCCCGACAGCCGCAGAAGGCGGATTTGCCGGTGCCGCAGTGTGGGCAGCTATCCGGTTTGGTGTAGCACGGGGTATCTTTTCCAATGAGGCCGGTCTGGGCTCGGCGCCTATCGCTCATGCCGCGGCGCAAACCAAAGAGCCGGTCCGTCAGGGCATGGTGGCCATGCTGGGAACATTTTTAGACACCATTATCATATGTTCGATCACCGGCCTGGTGATCATCACCTCTGGCGCGTGGACATCCGGCGAATCCGGTGCCTCGCTCACCTCCATGGCGTTCTCTCAGGCACTTCCGGGGGTTGGTGATTATATCGTGGCCATTTCTCTTGCGGTTTTTGCCTTTACCACGCTGCTTGGCTGGTCGTTCTACGGTGAGCGTAGCGTCGAATTTCTGTTCGGAGTGAAGGCGATAGTGCCATACCGGATTGCCTGGGTTCTTGCCATTCCCCTTGGTGCAACCGTAAACCTGGGTCTGATCTGGCTGATAGCCGACACGCTGAACGCCATGATGGCACTGCCCAACCTGATCGCCCTTCTGTTGCTCAGCCCGGTAGTGTTCAAGCTGACCAAAGAGTATTTCGAGAAAGAAAGGGCTGCGGGTCGTTAACAGTGCTCTGATACGACTGTCATTGTAGCGGCTGGCAAATGCGGCAGTGCAAGATGAGATGAGTCAACTGACTCTTGCAATACCGTCATCCGGCACCAAAGATTCTCGTATACACTCAATAAATGGATCCGGCAGGCATGCCTGCCGGCATCTCGAACCGCGCTATCATAAGC